>Ga0302288_1001832_pt1 | contig 13100 bp, 9 predicted proteins | sample III_Fen_N1_1_FD_194549 | JGI IMG/M metagenome (GOLD analysis project Ga0302288, IMG submission 194549) | Peat permafrost microbial communities from Stordalen Mire near Abisko, Sweden - III_Fen_N1_1 | ecosystem: Environmental > Terrestrial > Soil > Wetlands > Permafrost | place: Sweden: Abisko...
TGTTGATGTTTCAAGATAAAGGGGCATCTTTTCTTTATTAGCATAAGCTTTGATTTCGTCGAGTAATTGAGAACCATAGCCTTGTCCTTGAAATTGAGGGTCAACACCCAATAAGTCGATATACAACATTTTATTGGGGTAGTTTTTCTTTACTTTCGATTTGAATCCTAATGCTTTTCTAATATTGGCAAAACCTAAAGCAGTAAACACTAGTTTTAAATCAGCAAAAATATTCGTTTTAATGTTTTGTGGTGAATAAACTAAGGCAACAGCTTTACCTTCAATCGAAAATACTCTACCAGCTTTAATTGTTTTGTCATAAGAATATTGCACAAGACTTCGTATTCGCTTTTCTCTTTTTGAATCTTGTTTAATAACATAATTTACCGATTTATTCGTGTCAAAAGCACGACTTAAAATATCTATTTTATCCATCTTATTCATTCTGAAAAAATAAAAGCTGAGTTAAAACTCAGCTTTATTTTTGTATTTAATTGGCAAATTAGCACATTATAATATTAACACATTAGTCTGCTAAATTTTGACCATGACATTTTTTGAATTTCTTGCCACTACCACAAGGACATGGATCATTACGATCGATTTTTGGTCCAACATGAATAGGTTGTACCTTTTCTTGTTTTGGTGGTTGATTTGCTTGGCCTTGGCCTTCTTGCTCATCAACGTCTGTTTTACTAGCTTTATATTTGCTGTAATCGTGATGTTGAGGCTGACGCTCTTCACGAGCTTCTGCTTGAACTGGAATATGTGCTTTTAGAACTGTCGATACTATTTCTTTATTTACTTTATCGAGCATTGCACTAAACAATTGGTACGATTCAAATTTGTAAATCAAAAGTGGATCTTTTTGTTCGTACGCAGCATTTTGAACAGAATGACGTAAGTCGTCTAATTCGCGAAGATTTTCTTTCCAAGCTTCATCCATACGATAAAGAATCATCGATTTCATAAACGATTTGAATAATTCTTTTCCTTCCGACGATGCTGCTTTTTTTAGATTTGTAGTAATGTTAAATCCATGAAGACCATCGGTAATTGGAACAACTATGTTTTCATATTTTGAACCTTGCGTGTCGTAAATTTCTTTAATAACAGGATATGCTTGTTCTGTCATCGTTTTTTGTTTTCTTTCAAACAATTCCAAAAGATGTGTGTACAGATTTTCTACAATATCTTCTGTGCTATCTTTTAAATATTGCTCTTCTGTCAAAGGACATTCGAGCGATAAATGACGAATTAATTCAATTTGGAAGTCCGAGAAATCAACATTACCATGACATTCATTAACGATGCTTTGACATACATCCCACATCATATTTGCAAAGTCAATAGTCAAACGTTCTCCATAAAGAGCATTACGACGTTTTGTGTAAACAACTTCACGTTGTGAGTTCATTACATCATCATATTCTAACAAACGTTTACGAATTCCAAAGTTATTTTCTTCAACTTTCTTTTGAGCACGCTCTATTGATTTTGTAATCATTGAGTGTTGAATAACTTCGCCTTCTTGAAGTCCAAGTCTATCCATGATTTTTGCAATACGTTCGCTTCCAAACATACGCATCAAATCGTCTTCTAAAGCCACAAAGAATTGCGATGATCCTGGATCACCTTGACGACCTGAACGACCACGTAACTGACGGTCAACACGTCGTGATTCGTGACGCTCGGTACCTACAATTGCAAGTCCACCAGCAGCTTTTACTTCGGGAGTTAATTTAATATCCGTTCCACGACCAGCCATGTTTGTTGCGATGGTTATTCCACCCGTTTTACCTGCTTCAGCAACAATGTCAGCTTCTCTTTTATGAAGTTTAGCATTCAATACATTATGCTTAAGCGAGCGACGTGTTAGCATACGTGAAAGTAATTCCGATATCTCAACGTTTGTTGTCCCTACTAGTACAGGGCGACCCAATTTGTTTAATTCATCGATATGATCGATAACAGCGTTGTATTTCTCACGACGGGTTTTGAAAACCATGTCTTGATCGTCTTTGCGAATAATTTGTCGGTTTGTTGGTGTAACTACAACTTCTAGTTTGTATATATCCCAAAGTTCTCCAGCTTCTGTTTCAGCTGTACCAGTCATACCAGCAAGCTTTTTATACATTCTAAAGTAGTTTTGAAGGGTGACAGTTGCCATTGTTTGAGTTGCTGCTTCAACAGCTACACGTTCTTTGGCTTCAATTGCTTGATGTAATCCATCGCTATAGCGACGTCCATCCATGATACGACCAGTTTGTTCGTCAACAATTTTTACCTTGTTGTCCATTACAACGTATTCAACGTCTTTTTCGAATAATGTATAAGCTTTCAATAATTGACTTACAACATGAACTCGTTCCGATTTTACTGAATAGTCTTGAATAAGCTCGTCTTTTGTGCGAATCTTATCGTCTGGATTTGCAATAGTTCTTTCAATCTCAGCAATTTTTTCACCGATATCTGGAAGAATGAAAAAGTCTTTTACCTCAAGATCGGCAGATATAAAGTCAATTCCTTTTTCGGTTAAGTCGATGCTGTTTTGTTTTTCGTCGATAACAAAATAAAGCTCATCGGTAATGATAGGCATGTTTTTGTTGTTCTCAGCCATGTAGAAATCTTCGGTTTTTTGCAATAATGCACGCATTCCCGATTCACTTAAAAACTTAATTAATGCACTGTTTTTAGGTAAACCTTTGTGAGCACGTAACAATAATTTTGCACCTTCTTCTTGTTTCTTTTTATCGTCTGTCGCTTCAAGTAATTTTTTAGAATCGGATAATAAACGAGTAACATGAGCTTTTTGAATATTGAAAAGTTTCTCAACTCGAGGACGGTAATCGTTAAATAATTCATCAGCACTTTTAGGTACTGGACCTGATATAATCAATGGTGTACGAGCATCATCAATTAATACCGAGTCAACCTCATCGACAATAGCATAATTGTGAACACGTTGTACTAAATCATCAACATCCATTGCCATATTATCGCGAAGGTAGTCGAAGCCAAACTCGTTGTTTGTTCCATAAGTAATATCGGCTAAATAAGCCTTGCGACGTTGTGGTGAGTTTGGTTGATATTTGTCGATACAATCGATGCTTAGTCCATTAAACATAAAGATTGGTCCCATCCATTCGCTATCGCGTTTCGATAGGTAATCGTTTACCGTTACAACGTGAACACCTTTTCCTGGAAGTGCATTTAAGAAAACGGGTAGGGTAGCCACCAAGGTTTTTCCCTCTCCAGTAGTCATTTCAGCAATTTTTCCTGAATGAAGAATAATCCCTCCAATAAGCTGAACGTCGTAATGAACCATTTCCCATTTGGTCATGTTTCCACCAGCCATCCATTGGTTTTGGTAGATTGCTTTATCACCTTCAATTGTAACAAAATCGAAATCTAAAGCAAGCTGACGATCAAAGTCGTTTGCAGTAACTTCTATTGTTGCATTATTGGTAAATCTACGTGCTGTTTCTTTTACTATTATAAATGCTTCAGGAAGAATTTCGTCAAGAACTCGAGCTATTGTTGCATCTATTTCTTTGTTTGCAACTTTAATACGCTCATACATTTTTTCACGATCATCAACATTTATTGAATCATCTTCGATTTTTATCTTTAAATCCTCAATTTCTTGCTCAAGTGGATTTACAGCTTCTTTGATTCGAGCTCGTAATTGAGCAGTATGGTTTCGTAATTCGTCGTTAGAAAAAGAAATTGCTTGTGCTTCAAATGTTTTGATTTTATCAACAAGTGGTTGAATTTCTTTTATATCTCTTTCTGATTTGTTTCCAAAAAAGCGAGCTAGCAGGCTGTTTAATAAACTCATTGTATGTATTAATTCTTTATATAATTATTGTAGTATTTCAATTTCGATTGAGCGATTCTCAATTATTGAGCAAAAATATACTTTTTTTGCTCATTGGGACAAAAAGACATGAGAAAAAAACGGATAAGCTCAACAAGTTCTAATATATTGGATTTTTGAATGATATAAAAATCGAACAAATTCGAATTAAAGTACCGATATTCCATTGTATATTTAGATTTTAATACTGTATTAGCGAATGAATTCAGTTCCATTTATAAATATTCATAGTCACAATTACGAAAACAGTCAAGCTGTCAGTATTAGTAATGTGTTTGTGCATAAACGGCAGAATATTTCTCTTCAAGGAATGTATTCTCTAGGTTTACATCCTTGGCATTTGCTTGAAATAGCTCTCGATTTTGATGTTCCTTCGTCTTTGCAATATTATATTGATAATGATTCATCGCTTATTGCGATAGGTGAAATAGGAATTGATCACGCAATTGCAATTCCTATTGAATTTCAAATCAAACTTTTTGAAGCTCAATTGTTAGTTGCACAGAAAAATAATTTACCTGTTATTATACATTGTGTTAGGGCTTTTTCCGAGTTAATACATTTAAAAAAGAAATTAGCATTAACAGTTCCATTAATTATACATGGATATTGTGCAAAACCCTCAATTACCCAAGAATTATTGAAACATGGTTTTTGCTTTTCTTTTGGTTCAGCTTTATTAAATGGAAATAAAAATGCTATTGATGCTTTAATTACAATTCCAAGTAACAGAATATTCTTTGAAACAGACGATGAAAAATGTTCTATTGGTGATATATATACAATAGCTTCAGAAATAAAAGGGTTTAATATTGAGGAATTAAAAACGATTGTTTTTGAAAATGTTCGCTGTTGTTTTAATCGATTTAATTGTTAAAAACAAGTTAATATTTTACAGATTTTTAAATGTGAATTTTAAATACATTTGAAATATAAGATTTTAAGAAAGTTATTGTCGATAATATAAGAGTAGATGCCGCGATTAAGGTGTAAAAGCTGTGAGAAATTATTTGAATTAAATGGTGAATCCGACATCAATTGTCCTCATTGTGGTAAATTATTGAAAAATTCATTTACCGAATGGAAAAAGAAATCGGGTCATGAATTTCGAACATTTGATGATTATAAACGGAAAAAATGCTATCCTTCTTCTCACCGCGACTCTTCTCATTCTGAATTTAATTCAACCAACTACGACAAAAAATACAAACAACTTTACCAAGCCAGTCAATCAAAAAAACGAATTCAACGCAATGTTTATATTTGGGGAACGGTTGTCGTTGTTGTACTTGTAGCTCTATTTACAAATCCACAAATCGATAAACACCAAAAAGCATTTCATGAAAAAATATATGGTAAATCGGAAATTACGGTACCAACTACGATAGTTGGACGTGACGATTTGCGAGATTCTGCAATTACAAAAGCATCTTTACTTTCAGGTATTCAAAATGGTGTAACTGTTACCGATTGTATTCTTTTTTCAATAACTAATATTTCATGGTCACACAAAACATATCCAATTGGTTTTGGCTTTATGGGATTTGTTTTTATAACTGGCGAAGTCGATCGTTTGAAACGATTTAAATAAATCTTCGGCTCTGTTCTACATTTATTCTATTATTCCCTGTTTTTTAAAATTATTTTTTTACCAAGATATTTGCCATAAGCTTCGAACTGATGTTCGATTGTTGCATGATGTTTATGTAAATCATTCTCGAAAATAGTTGTTTCTATCTCAACAGCTTCTTTCTTTATTGTGCGTTTCCAAATTCCAGATGTCTTTCCATTTAAAACGATAATTGGACGAAAGATTCCATTAGTCGAAAATGCAAATCGTTGATGTTCGTTTGCTATTATTGCATTGCGATTCTTATAACTTATAAGGTACTCATCAAATGAAGGAAGTAGACAAATATCAGATTCCTTTATCGTGGCTTTATTTTTTGTTTCTTTAAACCAATATGTTTCCGAATCAATTTTCTCAGAAACTAATGAATGTTTTATCATTTCTAAACCTTTACGGGCTTCACTTGTTGTAAGTCCGCTCCACCAAACAAAGTCTTGTACGGTTGCAGGTCCATGGCTTACAAAATATCTTTCGGCAAGTTTAGCTAAAGATTCGTCTCTTGTATATCGTTGAGCTTTGGGAACTCGCTCGGAAAGTAGGGCATAGCTTTGTTTTTTATTTTTGATAGCTCCGCTGCACACAATTGCATCTATTTCTGCTTTCATCATATAATGATAGAATCGATTTTCATCTGTATCTATTTTTTCATTTGCAAAAAACACTTTTAACTCATCGGAAGTTAGATGTTTGCCTCCCGATAAACTTTTTTCAATAATAGCATTTGTTTTAGCATAGATGGATTCATCAATTCCAAGAGCATTATCTCGCACTTTGGTAATTGCTTTAATGCGGGGTGCTGTAAGTTCAAGCATCCAGTAAATATCGTCTGCCGAAACCAAATGCCACGTTGGCCGCATTACATGTGTTCGCAATATTTCACCATCGTTGAAAGCTTTTTCAACAAGACTGTCGGTTGTATTAGGAAGTCTTGCACCTATTGCCCATTTCGACATTGCATAATCTTGTGCTTGCATTGCTCCCATCCATGAAACAATTTCTTTGACCGTTTTATGTTCTGTTTTTGCTATTTGTTGACTGTGAAGTCTGATATGGGAAATATCTTGTAAAGTCATTTTGTTATTACGTTATATTAGTGTTTTGCTAATATACAATTTTTCTTTTAGACCATGTTTTTGTCTTTTGCAAGTTTGTTTAATAAACCTCGAAATATAAAAAAATGGAAGGGCAACATTACGTACCAATACAATCGACCAAATATTCCCAATGGTCTAAAGGTTGCTGTAATTATAAGTTCTGTTTTGATAATTTTAAATTCAAGCCATGCTTCACCGGGTAGTTTCATCTCGGCATAAAGAAGTAATCGTTGGTTTTGTTTGTTTGCGTCAAGTACTCTCCAAAAATCGAGACTATCGCCAGCATTTATTTTTGTACTATTTTTCCGTCCTCGTCTTAGGCCAACTCCTCCAAATAGTTTATCTAAAAATCCTCGAATTGTCCATAACCAATTTGCATAATACCAACCATTATCTCCACCGATTGACCAAATTTTTAAAAGTGTATTATCAATATTGTTAACTTCAATGTTTCGTTTGTCTATAAAACAACCAAATGTTGGCACTTCTAATAGTTCTGCCGTTTTATTTATAATTGGTTTACCCGATAATGAGTCTGTCCAACTTGATATAACATCTTCGTTTTGAATTTTACCAAACGCAAGTTCAATTGCTTTATCGTATGATAAAAGATTTATTCCTAGTCGTTCTTGTAAGTCATTGGGTTTACAAATTACTTCAACGCACATACTATTAACCAAATTTGAAGCTAAGGTAAACGATGTTGATGTTACAAAATAAAGCCAATAGGACGATAGTTTCGGAGTTAAAACGGGAACTGTAATAATTCGCCTTTTGAGTTTACGAACTTTTGCAAAACGCAAAAGCATTTCCTTATAGTTTAATATTTCATTTCCCCCTATATCAAAACTTTTATCGAAACTGTATTCAAGCATTAAAACTCCTTTTAAGTATTCAATAACATTTCGAATTGCAATGGGTTGTGTTTTGGTTAATAGCCATTTGGGGGCAATCATTATGGGAAGTTTTTCGACCAAATCGCGAATAATTTCGAACGATGCACTTCCTGAACCTACTATTATTCCTGCACGTAGAGTTGTAAGATGATATTTAGTAGAACTTAATGTTGTTTCAACCGATTTTCGTGAACGAAGATGTTTCGATAGATTTACATCATTAACGATTCCACTTAAATAAATGACTTGTTTAGCTTTTGTTTTTTCTATTCGATTTTTGAAGTTATTGGCCGATATCATTTCAAGTTTTTCGAAATCTTCATTTACTGTCGACATTGAGTGAATAAGATAATAAGCCACATCAATATCTTCGTGAATGGCATTGAGCGATTCTGCGTCAAGAAAATCTGTTTCGATTACAGTTATTCTATTGGTTTTATATTTTGAGGCATCAAATCGTTTTCGATCTCTTACACAGCAAACAATGTCGTGACCATCTTCAAGTAGCGATGGTAATAAGCGTTGGGCAATGTATCCTGTTGTTCCAGTAAGTAATATTTTCATGTCAAATGTTTTATTTATTCATTATTTCAACAATACCCTTCGACAAGCTCAGGGTGACAAATTGCGAGGTTTTCGTCATGCTGAGCTTGTTGAAGCATTTATTGTCAAATAAATAATTTATACGTTAATACCTAGAAGAAGTAAGGAAATGAACAACATAGTTCGAAATGTTTAAAGTCAGCAAAAAAGCTATACCTTTGTGCTTGATGTACAAACGTTACATCTTTCCATATTTAAATAGAATAAATGTCATCAAATCAACCAACAATCGAAACCGTTTTAAAGAGTCTAAATATTTCTGCTTTAAACGAAATGCAGTTATCGGCTCTACAAAGTATTCAAAAGGAACCTAATGTTATTTTATTAGCTCCAACGGGTTCGGGAAAAACACTTGCATTCTTATTGCCAATTCTCGAAATGCTTAATCCAGAACAATCGGGTGTGCAGGCAATCATTTTATCGCCTTCGCGCGAATTGGCTTTGCAAATTGAACAAGTGTTTCGTTCAATGAGTACTGGATACAAAGTAAATTGCTGCTATGGCGGTCACGATATTGCTATTGAAAAGAATAATTTGATTGAACCACCAGCTGTTTTAATTGGCACTCCTGGTCGCATTGGCGATCATTTACGTAGTGGACGTATCGAAACTGCAGCTATTCAAACTTTAGTTTTAGATGAATACGATAAATGTCTTGAATTCGGTTTCAAAGATGAATTGAAATATGTGATAGAACAATTGCCTAATCTAAAAAAACGCGTTTTAACTTCGGCAACTAAATCGGCTACTGGATATAAAAATACTGGTATTTCCGATCCTGTAACGTTAAACTTTTTAAATAAAACGGCTCCTAAGAACTTAAAAGTTAGAGTTGTTGAAACAACCGAGAATGAACGTCTCGATACTTTATTCCGTTTGATATGCAAGATAGGTAGTCACTCAACAATTGTGTTCTGTAATCTTCGCGATACGGTTGAAAGAATCAGTGATTTGCTTTGGGATCAAAAATTGCCGAATAATATTTTCCACGGGGGATTGGAACAAGATCTTCGCGAACGTACACTTATAAAATTCCGAAATGGTAGTCACCGTATATTGGTTACAACCGATTTAGCTTCACGTGGATTAGATATTCCCGAAATTGAATATGTTGTGCATTACGATATGCCCGAAAACGAAAGTGTATTTACTCATCGTAGCGGACGTACGGCTCGCATGCATGCTAATGGTACTACTTATCTGTTGGTGAGCGACCGAGAATCGATTCCTGAGTTTTTTAAAGAAACTCCAGCTTACGAAAAACTTCCATCGAAAGCCGTTTTACCTAATGCAACAGAGTGGGAAACGCTCTATATTTCAGCTGGTAAAAAAGAAAAAATAAGCAAAGGCGATATTGCAGGCTTATTAATGCAAAAAGGCGAATTGAAAAAAGATGAGGTTGGAATTATCGATGTGTTAGATCATGCATCGTATGTTGCTGTGAAAAGAGAAAAGGTTAATAAGGTAATGAAGCTTATTCAAAACGCTCCTTTAAAGAAACAAAAGGTTAAGATCGAAGTTGCAAGATAAGCGAAGTTAGCTCTTCTTATCTTTTTACAAACTTTTAGCATTCGGAAGCATCTTTGCATAGATTTTTGCAACCTTTTAGCTTTCGGAAGTATCTTCGCATAGATTTTTACAAACTTTTAGCTTTCGGGAAGCATCTTCGCATCGTTTTCTGCAAACTTTTGCGTTTCGGAAGCATCTTTGCATAGTTTTCTATAAACTTTTGGAGTTCGGAAGCATCTTTGCATATATTTCTGCAAACTTTTGGAGTTCGGAAGCATCTTCGCATTGATTTCTACAAACTTTTAGCTTTCGGAAGCTATTCATTGCATATTTTTACAAACTATTTTAGTTCGGAAGTAACGTTAATGTTTTTTTGCATCATTGATTATATAGTCGGGACAGGTTGCGACCTGTTTTTGTTCAATTATGTCAAATGGTTACAACATAGACAACATAGTAGTGGGAATAAAAGCTTATTATTTGACCTTTAAATCAAAGGCAAAGCCTTTTAAAATAAAAACGGCTAAGGTAGAACCTTAGCCGAACTTTTGAAATGTATTTTTTGTAGGGACAAATAGCAATCTGTCGCTTTTTATATTATTGTATTTCTCCTCTCAAAGCATCTTTTTCAATCTTCATTTGTTTTTTATGATGCTTTAAAACTTTTGCTTCGATATGGAAAATAATTTCGTGAGTCATATTTTTTAATTGGTCGCCAAATCGTTCCAATCGTTTTATTATTTCCAAAAAGGTAAGGGCATTTAAAATATCGTTTGGATGTTGTTTAATCCATTCGGCAACTATTTCTTCCGATTTATTATTGATGGCATCTATTTCCTCGTCAAGTAAAAACGTGCGACGAGCAAGTGCTGAGTTTTCTGTTTCGAAAGCTGTTTCAACAATATCAAGCATCAATTCGCATTTCTCGAACATTGCAAGTATTTGTGTTTTCTGAAATAATTCTTCCTCAACAGGATGTTGGAATTTCCCAACTAAGGTTACAACTGATTTTGCATAATCACCAAGTCGTTCGATTGATGTTACCATTTTCAAAACAGAAAGGATAAAACGCAAATCAACAGCAACGGGACTAAATAATGCCAATGCGTTTTCACAATCCATTGTTAGCTTTAATTCAAAAGCATCAATGCGTTTTTCAACATGTTTTACATCAATAATCATATCTTTATCGAATTCGTTGAGTGACTTGCGAGCTTTTTGCAATTGGCTTTGCACAAGTTTCATCATTTCCGATGTGTCGTTCTTCAGGGTTAGAAGTTCTTGTTCTAAATGTGTCATATCTTTTTATTTTAATTGGTCATTTTCTGGGGGGCAACCACGAGGGTTGCCCGTACGATGGCAATCTGTATTTTAATTAGCAAATTAGCCCATTTTAAAATTATCTCATTAATTTCTCATCCAAATCGTCCAGTAATATAATTCTGTGTTCTTGTATGTTTCGGGTTGGTGAAAATAGTTTTTGTGTCGTCAAATTCAACTAATTCGCCAAGATAGAAAAATGCAGTTTTATCGCTTACACGACCAGCTTGTTGCATATTGTGAGTTACAATCAAAATAGTATATTGTTCTTTTAATTGGTAAATCAACTCTTCAACCTTTGCTGTCGAAAGTGGATCGAGTGCCGATGTTGGTTCGTCCATTAACACCAATGCAGGTTCAACTGCTAAAGCACGGGCTATACAAAGTCTTTGTTGCTGACCACCCGAAAGTGCCATTGCCGATTTCTTAAGATTATCTTTAACCTCATCCCACAAAACTACCTGTTTTAAAGTTGTTTCCACAACATGCTCGATGAGGCTTTTATCGTTTATTCCATTTACACGAAGACCATAAGCCACGTTTTCGAAAATCGATTTGGGGAAAGGATTAGGTTTTTGAAAAACCATACCAACTCTTTTTCTCAATTCATCAACAGGCGTTCCTTTTTGGTAAATTTCTTCACCATCAAGTAATACTTGTCCTTCAATTTTTACATTGTCAATAAGGTCATTCATTCTATTGAAACAACGTAAAAAAGTCGATTTTCCACAACCCGAAGGTCCAATCAATGCTGTTACTGTATTTTTCTCAGTAGCAAATTGAATGTCTTTCAATGCATGGTATTCACCATAATGAAGGTTGAGGTCGATTGATTGTGCTTTAAACATATCTTCTTGTTTTTTAATAAAAATGCATCTCTGATGCTTAATTCATTTTAACTTTTTTGCCAAAATATCTACGTAAAAGATTTGCCAAGAGATTGAATAATAAAACTATTACAATCAATACAAATGCAGTTCCATAAGCCATTGGACGTGCAGCTTCCATATTTGTTCCACTTGTTGTTAAAACGTATAAGTGGTAGGGTAGTGCCATTACCTGATCGTGCCAACTAGTAGGCAATTTAGGTAAAAAATATGCTGCAACGGTAAATAATATTGGAGCTGTTTCGCCCGAAACTCTACTCATCGATAATATTAATCCAGTCATAATGTTAGGAAATGCTATTGGTAATACCACTCGACGTATTGTTTGCAATTTTGAAGCTCCTAATGCATAACTACCAATTCTTAATGAATCGTCAACTGTTTTAAGAGCTTCTTCTGTTGTTCTTATAATAACGGGTAATGAAAGAATACCAAGTGTTAACGAACCAGCAATAATTGAATCGCCAAATCCTAATTTATTAACAAATAAAGCCATTCCAAATAATCCAAATACTATTGAAGGAACACCAGCTAAATTATCGGTCATCATGCTTACAAAACGTTTTAGTTTCGAGTCTTTCATGTATTCGTTAATGTAAATTGCTGACATTACGCCAACTGGAAATGCGAATAACATACTACCGAACATTAAACAAAGTGTTCCAACTATTGCAGGTAAAATACCCCCAGCAGTCATACCATCTTCGGGCATTGCAGAAATAAAGGTCCAGTTTATTACTCCTATTCCACGGATCATAATGAAGAATAGTATTGCAAATAAAATTCCTACTACCGAAAGACTAACAAATCGGAATAAACCAAATGCTATAGCTTGTTGTATGCGTTTTTTCGATGCCATCTTAGTTATTGTTTTGTTTACGTTTTACATATCCTACCGAAAGATTTATGCCAAACGTTATTATAAATAATATGATGCTTAATGCAAATAATGCTTTGTAATGTAATCCTCCTGCGGGTGCTTCACCAAGTTCTGCCGCTATGGTTGCAGGAATTGTTCTTACTGGTGCAAATAAACTATTTGGCATAACCGATGCGTTTCCAGTTACCATTAAAACGGCCATTGTTTCACCTATTGCACGTCCTATTCCAAGAATAATACCTGCAGCAATTCCCGATTTTGCAGTTGGAATACATACTCTTACTATTGTTTGCCAATGTGTAGCTCCTAGAGCCAAACTTGCTTCTTTTGTAGAACGAGGAACACTTCGTAAAGCATCTTCGGCAACGGTAATGATTGTTGGTAAAGCCATTATTGCTAAA
>Ga0302288_1001833_pt1 | contig 13093 bp, 13 predicted proteins | sample III_Fen_N1_1_FD_194549 | JGI IMG/M metagenome (GOLD analysis project Ga0302288, IMG submission 194549) | Peat permafrost microbial communities from Stordalen Mire near Abisko, Sweden - III_Fen_N1_1 | ecosystem: Environmental > Terrestrial > Soil > Wetlands > Permafrost | place: Sweden: Abisko...
GTCTCTAGTTTTGGTGTAAGCATTTGCATTTCTCCTTCAAAATAGAAATTGTCTATATTAAGTTTAGTACCATACACTCCTCAGACTCAACAAAATTACATTTCTTATATAATTGTTTCCCCTGTTCAGTTGCATCCAAACTTATTTCCGTAACACCTTTCAATTTTGCTTCTCTAATTAATATATTAAGCATCTGTAATGCGATTCCCTGCCTGCGGTATTCACTATTGGTATAAACATTCATTAAATGTGCCCTTTTTCCTGTCGGATGTGAAAATGTAGGCATCATTTCAATATAACAAATTGTTGCGCATCCTATTGCATTTTCGTCAATAGCCAAAACTGTAGTTTGATTATCACTGTTAAAATATTCTCTACTGTTGTCTAATAACTCTTTGCTAAACATAAATTCAGAATTCAAATTATTTACGACTTTAAGCATTTCTATTCTGCTCTGCATCAATAATTCCATATCATCCTTTGTTGCAATAACATAATCTACCATAAACAATTACCTCTCTAAATTGAAATTTATTTATTTTTCTCTGAAAGCTACTGCATCAACTTGAAAGTCAATTCCATCTCGGATAAACTTTGTTTCATATGCTTTTCTTGCTGGATATTCTCCTTCAAATCGCTCCTTAATTATTTCTCCTAAAAATGATAAATCTTTAATATCTTTAAACAAGCAATCCATTTGCACTACAGATTTTAATGTCAGGCCTATTGTTTCAAGTCTTTTGCTCAAAACATCAAATGCTCCATTTATTTGGTTTTCGATTGATTGTCCCTCATTCTTCATGCAATAGCTAATATAGACATAGTCCCCTGCCTCAACAACCGCAGAGTGTGCCCATTCATTGTCTATTTCTGTTCTTATAATTTCTCTCATTTTACATTCTCCTGGTAATTTATTTTTGTCGCAAATTCATATTTTTCTGTTTTCCAATTCCTTAAATGCATCATTTAACATCTATATAATATATTCTGGAATCCTCTCCCTGCATATCTTTCATCATTTGATAGAAGGAATATCCGTACTTTTCATATAGTCCGATCTCGCCAGTCGAAACATAAAGCTGTTTGGCTCCATTACTTTTGGCTGTTGCATATGCGAACTCTAAAAGGATTCCCAGATATCTATAGCCTCTATATTGATGAAAAGTATATGCAAATCCTACCCATGGATTAAGCCCGGTATCTCTTACATCATCCGTTTCCGCCAGAGTACAGAATGACACTAAATGTCGATTTTCCGTCAATAAAAAGACTTTTGTTGTTTCTCCGCATAACTCCTTTAACTTATTTTCACTCAATAAGGTATATAAATATTGTCCTGCTCCCCAGTCACTCTTTTTAATCTGATTAAGCCAATATTCTTTATCTTCTATGCTATAAAACTCTTTAACTTCCATTTTATCCTCATTTCGAAATTCTGATTTTACTGTAGTTCACAAGCTTGAAAATTTTTCGTTTTTCATCGTTGACGATTTTCGACTAATTGGAATTTGTCTAAATATTATTACAAAATTCCATAATTTCATTTTTTCTTTCTTCCACTTCTTCTTTATATTCCACTGAACATAAGCTTAGCCCATCACAACACTCAATTTCCATATGTCCATAGAAATGCTCGATACTTTCAATAATCCGATTACATTCTTTCATACTTGGACCTGTTCTTAAAGCTATTGAGTAGCCTTTCTTGCCGCTACTTATTTTTGCATGTGGTTCGTGAGTATTACACCACGGAGTACATCTATCAATGAAGGATTTAAATTGCCCTGGAATATCAGCCCAATAAGAAGGGGATACTGATATGATAATGTTGGCCCATTCGTATTGTTCCATTACTTTATCAATATCATCATTCTGAATACATTTTGCGGTATTGTGACAGGTTCTACATCCTTTACAAAAACTAATGTCATAATCATCAATACAAACATTTCTGACTACATATTTGTCATTCAAATATCCAGAAACTTTGTTTGATATTTCAGCAGTTGCTCCATTCCTTACTGGACTGCAATTCATTATTAAAACATTCATTCTTTACACCCCTCTAAATTCAAATTTTCATTTTCATACTGTTTTCACCCTGCTAAATTTGAATTTTATAAGTTATTCTATTATGAATCTTTTATCCGAGTTGGGTATTCCACTTTCATCAGATACATATCTTTCTACTCGCATACGAAGGTTGTACTTTTCACGAAGTTTTATAATTTGTTCCATCATGGGCGAGGTATGGTGTACATCAATAGAATTCTGATCTTTCCAACTGTCAATCAATAAAACGGTTTCCTTGTCCTCCATAGGGAAAAAATATTCATATTTAATATTTCCATGCTCTGCCCGAATATTGTTTACAACATTACTTTCAACCATTTCTTCAGCAAACTTTCTTGCACTTCCATTTTCCCCAGTGTAATAAATATTTATTGTGATCGCCACTTGCGCTTTCCTCCTTAAAATCTAATTTATTTTCTACCATAATATTTTGACATCGCTAAATTGGAATTTATCAGCTTAGTTTTATGCTTATTGGCGGTAGGTAACGCTATATTGCACCCCACCAATGAACGCAGATTTTATCTACTAAATAAAAGCACAATTCACTCCTCAGTAACGACGTAGTCCAGTGTGGATTTTGGTTTTGAAAAGCACCTTCACTAAAAATATAGTATGCGTGGATTACATCTTCTTTTGTCCACAATACATAATAGTTGAAAGACACAACCGTTCATTATTATACTGTTTGAAAGGGTTACTCTTACTGTCCTAATTTTCAGCTATTGCGAGAACATATGAATCGCCTCCCATCAAGGAAGCATACTCAAATTGTGCTGTCATCATTTTTGAAGTTCATTCCCAGGGGTATATTAAAGGCTTTTAATATACCCTAGAGAGCCTGTCATTTATAAGATTTTAATCCCGTTTGCCTGATAATTTCTAATTCTTCAATCGTAAACACTTTATTATCATATAATTTCAAATATTCTTCAGATACTGAACTGTCAAAGATAAGCAAATCATCCGTATTGATTGTCACAGGTATTCCGTTTTCAAACAATTCTTTTATCGGGTGCTTAGAGTAAGACGGTACTCTTTTAAGCATTATGTTACTGGTAGGACAAATATTTAGTTGTATTTTATGTTTGCTTAACCATTTCATTATATCCTTAGATTTTACAGCGGCAATTCCATGATGGACTTCTGAAAGTTGTAGTAATTCAACAGCTTCCCTCACATCGTCAGCTGTTCCAAATTCCCCAACATGAGCTTTTAATTTAACACCATAACTCTGTGCTTTTCTGTAGATTCCTTGAAAATTTTCAATTGGTTGAGCAAATTCATCCCCACAAATATCTATTGATTTAAACCATTTTTTGCTTAATATCTCATCTATTCTATCATAAATTTTATTCACATCGCATTCACGTCCAAGTGACAGTTCTGGATAATATTTTGTTTCGGGTGCAAAAGCTTTATTAAAGAAATTCAATGTACTAATAAAGTTTTCAATACCACCTAGTGAATCTATTACTTCAATGCTAAAACTTAATGCCAAAACAACAATATTATCTTCTTTAGCTTGTGCGAATGCTGCCTCTACTCTTTTCAAATAGCCCACTGTGCCGTTATCATGTGCTTTAATATTTGAATTAAACCAGTTCTGCATATCGTTCAAATCATCAAATGGTCGTTCAGAAGCTTTGATCGATGTATTTGCCCACGATGCAAAATATTGTATTCGTCCGCCCTTGCCTCCATGAGTATGAATGTCGCTTTTAGGAACAAGCATTAATTCGCTTATTGAGTTATCTTTTAATGCTTTTTCAATAGTTGTCATGTCTTTATACACCCCTGTTTCATAAATAATCCTCAGTTAAAAATCTCTCTACAAATTAAATTCTTTCAGCTTCCCTTTAATTTGTAAACCTTAACAGGTAGCCATTAGGATCTTGTATCAAAAATTCTTTTTGCTCAATCGTTTTATTTTCAGTTTGATAATTATTTGCTATTAACTCCCTATAAAGAGTAATATTTTGACTCTTTATTTTTTCATATAATTGATTAATATCTTTCACTTCTATAGAAAAATTAATACCTCTTCCCAATGGGTATTCTAATTCACCTATATTCCAACCTTCCTCATGTATTTGTTCAAACATAAACTGGCTTCCTTCAAAAGATAGAAAGATAAAATTCTCTTCTACTCTTTCATATTCCAATTCAAACCCTAACATATTTATATAAAAATCTTTTGTTTTATTAATGTCAAAAACTGTTAATTCGGGAATTAAATTATTAAATTTCATATACGCCACCTCTACAAATTCATATTTATAATTTCTTTGTAAAGCAAATGATTCTATTTGCTTCTGTAAATCCCATTTTTAAATGAAATTCTAAGCTTACATAGTTATTAAGTTTACAGTCACTTGCAAATTCAATGCAGCCTTTTTCCTTTGCCCACTCTTGACATCTTGCCAATAATATTTTTGCGTATCCATTTTGTCGAAATTCTTGTTCAACAAATATTCCTTCCAAATAACCTACAGGACTACTATCGGTACTTTCCACATAGTCATGTCGCAATTGGCATTGAGCAAAACCAACTGCTTGATTATCAACTGAAATCAAGAATATGGTACTTTCTTCGTTTTCACAAATATTCTCAAACTCTTTTGTTAGCTCATCCAATGTATGCTCTGTCCACATTTTTATCGCCATTATAGCTACTTTCAGTGCATCCTCAGTTGTTGCTTTCTTTATCATACTTTTTCTCCTCAGATTCTAATTTTCCTAACACCAAAACTTATATTTATATTAGTTTAATTCAAATCGTTCTGTATTACAACTTTATTGTTTTCTGTTTCAAACTTTTTCATTAAATTTGCTAATCGTCAGTATTGTATTTAGCAATTCAATACCTTGCTTTCATAAAAAAGGCAGATCAGCTGCGTTTAGCCTGATCCACCACAAGTATAATAATGTTTTTGTTTAGTCACATTTTTCATCCAGATACAACTGTACTCTATTTTGGAGAATACCATTCACTTCATCCATTGTCTTAGTTCCAGCATAATAAGCTGCTACTTCTTCCTCGATGATTTTAATTATAGTTTTCGTGTTATAAGCTGACGGTTTTGCATGTGATAAAAACATTTTAATCTCCTCAACTTGATTTTTCGTAATACCTTCTGTTTCGCCTTCCACTCCAAAAGAATTAATAGAAATTTGTGTTGGACTCGTACATAATTTTTTCCCAACCTCGTCAAAAGCAGAAAGATTTACTGGAAAATTACAACTATTAGGTTTTTCACACATTTTTTCCTGTATATCATCCCTTAACAAAAAAGAAATAAATTCCCACACACCTTGTTTATTCTGAGATTTGCTGTTCATACCTAAAATGTCCATTTGAAGTAAAATATTATTTTCATCATCAGACGGCCATCCCGTTGCCTGCATACTATTTTGATCCATTACATTATCATAGCAGGAGTAATAAGAAAAGCCAGTCCAATATGCAATTTTTGCCACTTCCTTATATCCCTTTTTTTCCTGTCTATAACCGTATTTATTGGTAAATTCAAAAAGTTTTTTCCAGCTTTCACTTTGGAAATCACAGGTATTTGCATCCCAATTAATCACCCCGTGCAAATCGTCAGAAAGCATAAGGCAATATTCTAATAATCCAGCCGAATCATAATATTCATTAAAAATAACTTTATCCCCGCCTTGTTCCACTGCCTCCATAACTGAATCCAGATTCCATTTATCCACGGGCGTTAGAATATCTTTTTGAACATAAAAAGCTGACATTATAAAACTAATTCCTATCCCATAAATTTTATTTTCACGGCTCCAGTTCTTTAAAGTATAAGGAATAAATTTTTCCTCTTTCAAGTTAGCTTTTTCAATATAGTTAGTTAAATCTTCAAAGACACCTTTATTAAGCAAATCATCTATATTATCTATCATTACCCCATTTACTATATCCGGTCCATGACCTGTAGCTATTTCTATTCTGGATTTTTCCTTATAAATAGCAACATCCGTATCTTTTGGGCATTCAATTAACTTAACAAAATATTTTTTATTTTCTTTATTAAACTGCACAATAGCTTCTTTTAAGCCCACACTTGCAGACGTAGTTTCATAAGTCAAAATATTTTTTTCCACACTTTCAATATCACTTTTTTGAATGGTTTCTAATATTTTACTTTCACCAGATAATGCTGTCATAAGTAGAAAAATCCGCTGATCAGACGAATATTGTATATCCTCAATATTCTTATCGTCTATATTATAGGAGGTCCCTTTCCACTTCATATACCAATTTTTACTTTCATCCTCAATATTATATCCATAAACCCCATCTGTATCCATAACCAACAAATTCTGTTTAATTCCAGTTGCAATAGCAACCGTTCCCATTTCTAACAATATGGATTTTGTAATTTTCCCTGTTAATATATCCAAAATCTGTAAAGAAGACTGATTATTATCTTGATTATAAATTTCCACTACCGTTTCACTGGTAGACATTCGACAGACATCTTCTATATTACCTTCAAACTTTACCTTACATACTAACCCACCTATTTTATCCATTACCGTTAAATCTTCATTTTTTGCAACAAAAAAATATCCATTTTCATCTATCCACCACTTACATAAACCAGAAATAAGTTCTGTATCAACCTTTTCGAGCAAAATTGATTTCGAAGAATTGCCTTCTGTACACTGGACAATTTCTCCCTTACTATTACCCACTAAAAGTATTTTGTTATTGTTGTAAAATTGTAATCCTAATACGATTTCCTGGGATGTTAGGGGAGGAAAAAAAAGCCCTTCATAACTAGTGTCAATGATGTACTCTTCTTCCCTGTTTTTTTCACCACACCCTACACAAATAAGGGTTAAAACTATTATAATCAAAATTATCTTTGTAATTTTCTCAATCCTTATCATGTATTTTCCCCTCATTAGCAACTCTTTTTCATAAAAAAATACCTTTTAAAATTTAATGAATAACGCTATGTGATTCAGAATCTAAAACCGTGGTTGTTCCTGTGTACTGGCCACAAATGGAACAGTTCATGAGATATAGTTTATATCTTCTAACTATAACGCAATTAACTGTTATGGGTGTTCCATTTGTATAATGCCCTAAAACTACTGTATGTGAGCTTTGTACACTTGTATATTGTCCAGTCCACTGACCAAGTACTGGAGCATGCGCACACATTGCAGAAACTGGTAAAACCAAAGTTAACGATAGCAAGCACACTACTATCGTTAATTTCAATGTTTTTATAACTCTCTTCATTCAAATCTCCTTTCGACAGTCTTCTTTCAATTAAATATCATGTTTAAATGTTCTTCTCAACTCTTCATAAGCTTACATTGGTTTCTAAATATTTTACTCTTTGATTAAGTCTTAATTTTATGTTCCTCCTTTCTATTAGTTCAAATAAACATCAATAATCTTTTATATAAAATTGATGAATTTAAAAATTGTTTTCAAAATTAAATAAATATCTTATATTATTTATAATCGAATGTATTATCTATAACTTTCTCCAAACGTAAGTTTTACTGTTTTTGACATTCCTTGACATTACCTTTAATAGATAGGATGTTTTTTAATTTTTATTTATACAAAAAATATTAACTAGGTTGTATATAATTATTTATTCTACATTTTATATCTTAGTTAAAATTTATATTTTAATAACTATATTTTGTATTACGCTTTATCTTTTTAATATTGTATCACGCAGTGCAATATATGTAAATAAAATTATATATTGCTTTTTATCCACTGGGCAGATAATATTATTTAAATTTATTTCAAACATTTATTACATATAAATGTGAAATAAAAGACACAGACTGCATTACCTTAAGCGCTCCTCGAACCATAAGTCCAAAACGTCAGGCAATTTCATCTGTGTCTTTTTTCTTCTATATATTCTTTATTTTATTCCCTACTTCTTCTCAACAACATCCAGTGCAATCTGTAAATCTTTAAGCTGCACCGCATCCACCACGTTAGGAGCATCTGTCATAAGGCAGGAAGCATCTTTCACTTTTGGGAAGGCAATTACTTCACGGATGCTCTCTGCTTTCACAAGAAGCATTACAAGGCGGTCAAGGCCATATGCCAGTCCTGCGTGAGGAGGAACCCCGTATTTAAATGCATTTAATAAAAATCCAAAACGATCATAAGATTCTTCTTTGCTTAGTCCAATTACCTGGAACATTTTTTCCTGAACCTCGCTTTGGAATATACGGACACTACCACCACCAAGTTCTGTACCATTTAATACGATATCATAAGCTTTGGCACGTACTTTTCCTGGATCCGTGTCAAGAAATTCAAGGTCTTCGTCCATAGGCATGGTAAATGGATGATGCATGGCAACAAATCGGTTAGCTTCCTCATTCCACTCTAATAATGGGAATTCTGTTACCCATAAAAAGCTGAATTTACTGTTGTCAATCAATTCCATCTGTTTTGCAAGTTCGATACGAAGTGCACCAAGTACAGACCATACGGTACTGTTTTTATCAGCTGCAAATAAGAGAAGATCTCCCGGCTGTCCATCCATAGCTTTCACTAACTGGCTCATCTGTTCTTCTGTTAAAAATTTTGCAAATGAGGATTTATAGGTTCCATCAGGTTCGATTGCTGCATAAGCAAGTCCTTTTGCTCCGTAACCTTTTGCAAATTCTACCAGTGCATCGATTTTTTTACGAGGCATGGTTCCCTGTCCTTTTGCATTAAGTCCACGAACAGATCCACCATTTGCCAGCGCTGTAGCAAACACTGCAAATTCAGTATTTGCTACCACTTCAGACACATCGGTAAGTTCCAGTGCAAAACGAATATCAGGTTTATCAGAACCGTAACGGTTCATAGCTTCTATCCAGGTCATTCTTGGAATAGGAAGTTCCACTTCCAGACCAATTGCTTCTTTACATACTCTTTTAATCAGTTTTTCATTAATAGCAATAACATCATCTACATCAACAAAAGATAATTCCATATCAATCTGGGTAAATTCAGGTTGTCTGTCAGCACGCAGATCTTCGTCGCGGAAACATTTTGCAATCTGGAAATAACGGTCATAACCGGAACACATCAGTAACTGTTTAAATAACTGAGGTGATTGAGGCAGAGCATAAAATGTACCAGGGTGTACACGGCTTGGAACAAGGTAATCTCTTGCGCCTTCCGGAGTGGATTTTGTTAAGATAGGGGTTTCAATTTCAAGGAAGCCTTCTTCTGCTAAAAAAGCACGTACTGTGATGGCAATTTTGCTTCTGAGAATAATATTTTTTTGTAAATCAGGTCTTCTAAGATCCAGATAACGGTATTTAAGACGCAGCTCTTCTTTTGTTTTGGAATCTGCTTCTACAGGGAAAGGTGGTGTTTCTGATTCGGATAATATTCTAAGTTCAGTAGCTCTGATTTCGATATCACCGGTTGCCATATCATCATTTGCGTTACCGGCTCTTTTTTCTACTTTTCCAACTACGGCAATAACAAATTCACTTCTTAATTTTTCAGCTTTTGCAAAGCCTTCTGCCTGTACATCACTTTCTTCGAAGATAATCTGCAGTAATCCGGAACGGTCACGTAAATCCACAAAAATTATACCACCTTTGTTTCTGCTTTTCTGTACCCAGCCCATTACAGTTACAATTTCTCCCTCATTTTGAGCAGATACTTCTGTACATCTGTGTGTTCTTTTTAAACCCTTCATTGCTTCAGCCATGATTGCCTCCTACTATAATTGCATCTTTATGATGTTGTTTATTTTAATGGTTCTTTATAAAAATCCTTAAATTCTTCATATCCTTCGCTAAGAAGCTGGTCTTTCTGGAACTTCTTATTTTTATTCATTCTGGAAACAAGTACCTGGGTTCCTTTTTCCCGTTCTTCCTGGGCCAAAGCAATTACTTTGCATAAGTCTTCGGTAGAAATCCCCTTTTCCACCAGATATGCAATCTTCTTATTTTCGCTTGGGATTTTGTAGTTCTGGTCCAGTAATATGGTTACGATTCTTTCAAATCCTATGGAAAATCCGCAGGCTGGTGTGTCTGTTCCTGTAAATTTGCCAACCATCTTATCATAACGGCCACCACCTGCCACGCTGCTACCAAATTCAGGCATTTCTATCTCAAAAATAGTACCGGTATAGTAGGACATGCCTCTCACCAGGGTAGGATCAAAAATAATTTCAAAGCCCTTGGTTACTGTTTGTTTCACGCTGTCCATTATTTCCTTTAAGCCGCCTGTCACTTGAGGTTCCAGAACTGCTGACAGTTTGTCGGAAAGATAAACTATTCCATTTTCTGCTGCTTCAATTCCATTAAATAATTCAAGATATTTATCTACGGATTCTTTTATAAAACCACTTTCCAATAATTCCTTTGCCACTCCATCCAGACCAATTTTATCCATCTTGTCCAATATGATAAATACTGTATCATACTGGTCTTCCGCAAAACCGCTGTAGGCTGCCATGGCTCTTAATATCTGTCTGTCGTTGATGCGGACCTTGAAATTCTCGAATCCAAGCTTCGCAAGGGTGGTCGTGGTTGCAATAATCAGTTCGATTTCAGCCAGATTGCTTGCTTCCCCAAGAATATCTATATCGCACTGGACAAACTGACGGAAACGTCCTTTTTGTGGTCTGTCTGCTCTCCAAACACTTCCAATCTGTAATGCCTTAAATGGTGAAGGAAGAATATTGGCATTGTTAGAATAAAAACGTACCAGCGGAACAGTCAGATCATAACGAAGTCCACCATCTACCAGGTCCATTTCTTCTTTTGCAGTTTCCAGATTGAGTTTTTCACCTCTTTTTAAAATCTTAAAAATCAGTTTTTCGTTTTCTCCACCCTGCTTATTGCTAAGGTTCTCGATATTTTCCACACAGGGAGTATCAATTGGGGTAAATCCAAATTTTCTATAATTTTCTTTGATTGCACTCATAACATAATCACGAATTTGCATTTCCTGAGGTAATATATCTTTCATTCCGGTAACCGGTTTTTTTATTAACGCCATCTTTTTCCTCATTTCTTAGCTGCTTTTTGCACATCCCAAGTTTATATTACAATATAGTTGCAAACTTGTTGGAAGATGGATTTTAATCTTTCTCCCGAGTTCTGCTACTATTTAAAATTTCCTAGGATATTTTACTACATATTTACCTGAATTACCATATTTTCTTATGATACTTTCAATTGTATCTTCCAGATTTTTTTTATCAGATATTTGTATCAAGCTTATTCCTATTTTATATCTGACTTTTCCTTATTTACGATCTAAACGGACAGCAGTACTTCTTTTCTTGCCAGCATTTCATCAATTCTGGTAATGTACTGCTCCACATCTTTCACATTATCGGTGCGTTCAATGCGTCCGTCTTCATATACCACTTTTGTAATGCTGCCGGCACCAAGTGCTACGATTGTCTGCTTTTCTTCCATAATCAGAATATTATATACTCCATAATTACCTTTTGTGGCATAGCCTACATTTTCAAAATTGCCTGACATATTTTTCTGGCGATAGAGATAATAAGGCTCCATTCCCATATCCTTGGCGGCTTTTTCAGCAATTTTCATGGTTTCTTCTGTATTGTTCATGGTTGTAACGCCATTTTCTTCTATCCACTGATTCATTTTGGAAGCTCTTTTTATGGCCAGTGAATGAACTGTCAGACTGTCAGGCTGGAGTTTTGTGATTTCCTTCATGGTATAAGTCACATCCTCCACTGTTTCGCCGGGAAGTCCAAGTATGATATCCATATTAATATTGGTAAAGCCTTCTTCCCTTGCTATCTGAAATGCTTCTCTTACCTGATCTACCGTATGATGTCGACCTATCAGTTTTAAAGTTTCATCTTTCATGGTCTGGGGGTTTACCGATATTCTGGTAATGTTATATTTTTTCAGAACTTTCAGTTTTTCACGGGTAATGCTGTCTGCTCTACCGGCTTCCACGGTATACTCTTTTATATGTGACAGATCAAATAAGTCACTGACTTTTTTAAGAAGTCGGTCAAGTTCTTCTGCTTCTAAGGTGGTGGGTGTTCCGCCTCCCACATAAATACTGTCTAATATTTTATCCTTCATCTTATCTGCCACAAATTCAATTTCTTTTTCCAGTGCAGTCAGATAATCATTCATACGCTTTTTCCACATACTGATTGGATAGGAAGTAAAAGAACAATACAGGCAGGTGGTTGGGCAAAATGGGATTCCAATATACAGGCTGTAACCGTCCTTATAGTGGATGGTACTTAACAGTTCTTTTTCCCTTTTTGCTATATCGATACTTAACAGACCTTTTTCGTCTGTGATATCATATACATCCTTCATATATTTTAGAATTTCATCATCACTTTTACCCTGTTCAAGTAACAGCATGGGAATCTTGGTTGGGCGTATTCCTGTAAGGTTTCCCCATGGAAGCCGCTTCCCTGTAAAACTCGTCAATGATTTATATAATACCTGCTTTAACTGGTTTTTTATCATAGGTCTGTCGTAATCTTTTTCAATTGAAATTTTATCAGAAAATATTTTTTCACTATCTGCTTCTTTGACTTCTTTGACTTCTTTGACTTCTTTGACTTCTTTGACTTCTTTGACTTCTTTGACTTCAAATTTCTCAGATTTTACGACTGATTTACTTTTTATTTCTACACTGATTTCTGATTCTCCAAAAAGAATACTGATACTAGGTAAATTTTCATCACTATACAATTCTGATTCCGATTCCGGAGAAAGAACTTTTACATCCGTTTCCGGAAAAAAAGCTTTTACCAGAGAGTGTATATCATAATCAAACTGATTTTCGTTAACTTTTACTACTAACATAAATTATCTCCATTTCAAATCAGCCAATCCATTACAGATTGGCTGTGGCATTACTGGCAATAAGGGTTATATTTCATTTCATGTTCCATGGTACTGCTGTCGCCGTGTCCAGGGTAAATCTTAACTTCACCCGGAAGCACAGCAAGTTTTTCCCGAATAGAGCGGTTCAGGGCACTCA
>Ga0302288_1001835_pt1 | contig 13090 bp, 7 predicted proteins | sample III_Fen_N1_1_FD_194549 | JGI IMG/M metagenome (GOLD analysis project Ga0302288, IMG submission 194549) | Peat permafrost microbial communities from Stordalen Mire near Abisko, Sweden - III_Fen_N1_1 | ecosystem: Environmental > Terrestrial > Soil > Wetlands > Permafrost | place: Sweden: Abisko...
AAGAGCATATCGTGGTGGACGGGGGGTTTTATTAAATCTATTATTCCGATGAAAATAATTTGACAAAATAGTCGTATATTAGTAGTAAATATACTATTTTTGTAGTGACGGATAATCACTAAATAAATCAGCATGAAAGTAATTAAAGTATCAAAGATTTTAAGTGACTTGCGCGATGATGGATGGATTATAGTTCACCAAAAAGGTAGTCACCGCCAATTAAAGCACCCTACGAAAAAAGGGAAAGTAACACTAAACGGCAAGCCTTCAGTTGATGTCACCGGTGATCTTTTAAAATCAATAGAAAACCAATCTGGTTTAGTATTCTAAGCTCGATAAAAACAAACAGCATGAAAAAAGTAAGAGTATATGTAGCAAAAACGCCTGAAGGCTATTGTGCCAATTTAGATATTATTGATGGATTTATAGTGGCAGTAACCGGCACGGTTGTGGATTTAAAACGCGAAGTCATTGAAAGTATTGAATTCTATGTGGATTGTGCCAAAAAGGATAATGAAAAATATCCTTCTGTATTTGACGCAGAATACGAACTGGAATATAAGTTTACAGTAGAAAGTTTATTGTATTTTTATAAAAAAATAATTGGCTTCTCTGCATTGGAACAACTTACAGGCATTAACCAACGGCAACTGAACCACTATGCATCAGGTGTGAGTAAACCATTGCCAAAGCAAGCAAAAAAAATAGAAATGGCTTTTCATCGATTAGGACAAGATTTAATGGCTGTTTCTATTTAAGATTATCTAACAATTTTAATTCAGTCAAGACAACCGAACCACCTGCAATAAAATGCTTTTGATTGGGTTGTTGTTTTATATACTCTTTCTTATCAGGTAATTAAGAAAGTTACTTCGCTCCTCGTTAGGAAAGGAGTGACAGCATAAAAGCACTTGTTATTGAGAAATGAAGCCATCAATAACTGTTGAGGAACCCTCATTAGATTTTCAGATCATGTTGATTTATGCAAAAAACGAGTGCATCTCATTAACTAGTGAGTGCTTCACTTCTGTATAACAAGAATTTCACTTCCCAGTTGCCCTTTGTTAGGAAACGATGTGTAGTGGGGCATCTGTTTCGAGAAGGAATTATAAATCGATCTGTCAGGGAAAACACCTTTTTCGACTGTCGCAAAGTGAAAACTATGCTGCCAATCTGCTCCTTAACGGTCAATTGTTTATAATGATAAAGAGTAGCAAGTTCTTTATCAACAAACGTTGGAAACATAAAACCAGTTGCCCATTCGTTAGGAAACGAGTGGGAGAGGGGGCTTATACAAAAAATCAGGTCATTTCAACACTTCATTTCACATTACCTACTACTTACTACTTTCAGAAGCTATTTCATTTCAAAAATTCAAAAAAATACTGTCTATGAATATAAATTAATAGTATCTTTGTGACACTAAGTAAGTCAATTCAACAAGGCATAATAGGTGAACTAAATGAAGACAGCAATGTTTTGATAATGAAGGACCGGTTACCTATCGGAACGAATAGAATCGATAAAACGACCCTGAAATCAATTGCATATCAGACAAGAGCTACTTATTTTTTACTAAGACAATGGCAGTTATAACAGTCATGGATTTGAATTGTAAAATAATCAGAGATGTAACATAAAGTTCTTTCTGATGAAAAGACAGATAAAAATATACAATATACGATATACATGAAACAAGTAAACAGATACATTTTATTAATTATCCTTTTTCAACAAATTCTATTTCAAAGTACACAGGCGCAGAATAAAACCAACGGTCAAAGAGTTGATTCCGTACTAAGTTTAATGACACTGGAAGAAAAGATCGGACAATTAAACCAGTACAACGATGATCATATTGCCACCGGACCTGTCACCAAGGATCCTGATAAAACCAACGAGATACTGCGGGGACAGGTTGGCTCACTGTTGAATTGCATGGGAACGGAACGTATCCGTATCTGGCAGAAAACAGCCATGCAATCGCGGTTAAAAATACCGTTACTGTTTGGACAGGATGTGATTCATGGGTATAAAACGACCTTTCCCATACCACTGGCGGAGTCATGCAGTTGGGATCTAGATGCCATTGGATTATCCGCGCGCATATCCGCTACAGAGGCAAGTGCAGGTGGTATTCACTGGACTTTTGCCCCCATGGTGGATATTTGTCGTGACCCACGTTGGGGAAGGGTTATGGAAGGTGCGGGTGAAGATACCTATCTGGGTTCGAAAATAGCCTATGCCCGGGTAACTGGATTTCAGGGAACCCATCCGGGTGAAATAAATTCGCTCATGGCATGTGCCAAACATTTTGCCGCCTACGGAGCTGCCGTTGGGGGAAGGGATTATAATTCGGTGGATATGAGTGACAGGCAATTACTGGAGATTTATCTGCCACCCTTTAAAGCGGCTGTGGATGCTCATGTTGCCACCTTTATGACTTCATTTAACGACATAAACGGAGTGCCGGCTACGGGAAATAAGTATTTACTGCGGGATATTTTAAAAGGGAAGTGGGGATTCAAGGGTTTTGTGGTAAGTGATTGGGGTGCAGTAGGTGAAATGATCCATCACGGTAATGTGAAAGATGAATACGAAGCTGCTCTAAGTGCCATAACAGCAGGTTGTGACATGGATATGGAAAGCAGGAATTACAAAAATAACCTGGCACAACTGGTCAGGGATCATAAAGTGAACATTGGGCTCATTGATGAAGCTGTAAGAAGGATATTACTGAAGAAATTCGAACTTGGATTATTCGACGACCCTTACAGATTTTGCAATACGGAAAGGGAAAAGAAAGAATTATACAATCCTGCTCATACCCTTGCTGCCAGGGAGGTAGCCAAAAAGAGCATTGTGTTACTGAAAAATGAACATCATGTGCTTCCACTGTCAAAAAATATAAAAACAATTGCATTTATTGGTCCATTGGTAAAAGCGGTTTTGCAGAATAAAGGTTTTTGGGATGTTGAGGTTCCGGGAATTGATTCTACTTTTATCGTTTCGCAATGGGAAGGCCTCAAAAATAAAGTAGGAAAGACGACAACCCTTCTTTATGCAAAAGGGTGCGATATTGAAGGAGATAACCGTACCGGATTTGCCGAAGCTGTCAGGATCGCAAAACAATCGGATGTTGTTATCCTGAGTATCGGAGAGCTAAGGGATATGACAGGAGAAGCAAAAAGCCGAAGCAATATTACCATCCCCGGTGTGCAGGAGGATTTATTGAAAGTATTGTTAGCAACTGGTAAACCTGTTGTCGTACTGATAAATACAGGAAGGCCATTGGTTTTCAACTATACGGCTGATAACGCAACAGCAATTTTATATACATGGTGGTTAGGAAGTGAAGCGGGGAATGCCATTGCAGATGTTCTGTCTGGCGATTATAACCCGTCAGCCAAACTGACCATGACTTTTCCTTTGAGTATCGGCCAGATACCAATTTATTACAACCATTTCAATACAGGACGTCCGGCACTTAACGACAGTGATCGCTCATACCGTAGTGCCTATACTGATTTGTCCCTTTATCCCCGGTATGAATTCGGGTATGGATTAAGTTACACCACATTCGGGTACAGTCATCTACAATTGAATAAAAAGAAAATTAAAGCGGATGAACAATTGCAGGTTTCGGCAACTATAACGAATACGGGAAATGTTGATGGAGAAGAAATAGTACAACTTTATCTTCGTGACCTGGTAGGATCCATTATCAGACCCGTAATTGAACTGAAAGATTTTAAAAAGATCATGCTGAAAGCAGGGGAATCAAAAACGATCACTTTTACGATTGACAAAGAAAAGCTGTCGTTCTTTAACCAACAATTGGAATGGGTTGCCGAACCGGGAGAGTTTGATATTATGATAGGTGCTTCCTCCGCAGATATACGGTTGAAGGACCGGTTTGAGCTGATTGAATAAGTGAGAATAATTTACAATTTATTCATTTACAATTTACAATTTAATGCAAATTGACCACAACAGTCATTTGCCATTTAAGACCAGCTAACCAAACAGTTATTTACAATTTATTCATTTATAATTTACAATTTAATACAAACTAACCACAAAGTTATTTACAATTTATTCATTTACTATTTACAATTTAATACCAAGTAATCACAACCACAAAAGGTCACAAAAAAAGGTCACAACAGAAAATCTCTGACACATTTTATGATTTCAAATTCAATAAGAATAGTGAAAATATAAAAACATTTGTGTTATATATCATGACAATTATTATCCCTAACAAGGGTTTTATCAGTTTATTGAGAGCTACCAAGGATCACAGGTAAACGGGAATGATTTCTTATAACTTAAATAAAAAGATGCTATGAAAACTAAAATTAATTTTGTTATTCTTTTTTGCCTTTTCTGCCTGCCTTTACTGAGTGTACAGAAAACGAATGTGCCCCTTTCACCTTCATACTTTAAATTAACCACCTCCAATGGGTTGATTGTTGCGGCATACAACCTGAAAGAAAACAGGATTGATGATGTCTATCCGCATATCTTTGCCAATTACGACTCCGGCCGGTATGTGCATCCCTTTATCGGAAATATCAGGCTAAATACTTCCGAACAACCTGCTTATACCAACTATCTGAAAAATACACATGTTATCACAGCCGGATACAAGGGTTATACTGTCAATTATTTTTCATCATTTACCAACAGTGATAAAATATTCTATATTGTGATCCGTGGGAAAAGGGAAATTATAGAAGACCTTACATTTACGGCCGAGACAGGGGAGGGTAAAGCAGTCAGCGGAATCACACTGCTTGAAAATCACCTCCAGGATCTGCCAATTCGTTTAAAAGGGAATGTCCTGACAGGAACTATAATGCGGAAATATCTGGACAATACATATGATAAATACTTTCTGTATTCATTTACCGACTCATTGCATACCGATACTTCCATTGTAAGCAAGGCCATTGATAAAATTTCACGAATGAAAAATTCGCTTTTAGATAATGAAGTGAGCTATATGCAACACCTTTTTTCGACATGCACACTACCTGAAAATCTAACAATAAAGGAACGGAATGTGGCAGAGCAATCGGTTACAATTTTAAAGATGTCGCAGGTAGCCGATAATGAGATTTTTCCGTATTCACATGGTCAGATCATGGCATCCCTGCGACCGGGACTGTGGCACATAGCCTGGGTAAGGGATGGAAGTTATGCCATTCAGGCTATGTCAAAGCTGGGCATGTTTACAGAAGCAAAGAAAGGACTTGAATTTATGTTGAAAGCTCCATCGGGACATTATAAGCACTACCTTTATACGGATGGGAAAGATTATGGTCCCGGGGTTGATTATCAGATATCACTCACAAGGTATTTTGGAAACGGAATGGAAGAATGCGACGCCAATGAATGGGGTCCAAATATTGAATACGATGATTTCGGACTGTTCCTGAGTGCATTTTCAGAGTATGTATCCTGCAGTAAGGATAGTGCCTTTTATCTGAAATGGAACAACCTGATGTGCACAAAAGTGGCAGATGTAACGATTCATAGCATTGATACAGATTCGTTGATTAAAGTCGATTCGGGTCCATGGGAACACCATCTTCAAAACCCGAAACAATACACTTTTACTTCCGGAGTATGTGCCCGGGGACTGGAACAATTTGCAATATTACAAAAGCACTTCCATTTGCCATACGAAAAATACCAAAGAGCAGCCTCGATATTAAAACAGGGTATACTAACCCATATGCTGTGTGACAACAACTACCTGAAAGGCAACGTAAATGATAAGCTGACAAGTGATCCTGAATTTTACGATTCGGGTGTTTATGAGATATTTGCCAACGGATTAATGAAAGAAAGGAAATTGTTTTTATCACATATGACTGCCTGCGACAAAGTATTGCGTATAAAAGGTCCCAGAAGCGGTTATATCCGTTTAAACACCGCCGATCCGTATGAAAATCAGGAATGGGTATTTATCGATCTTCGTATTGCGCGAGCCTGGCTTTTGTTTGGAGGTAAAAAAGAGGCAACCGGTTTGCTGGACTATGTTACCGAACAGGCAGCAGTCAATCACAATACAATTCCTGAAATGTACAGCAACAAAATCCAAATGGATAAAGTAACAGACAACTTTAGGCAAAACAATTTCTGGTGTAATTGCATCCGTGATAAAGACGACCAGTATATCGGAACCGTACCTATGGTAGGATTTGGTTCGGCAGCGTATATCCTTACTTTATTTGCTTTTTACGGTAAATAGAATTTACACAGATTAATAAGTAGATTTACACAGATTAATATAAGAGATTGTCCTCAGATTACACAGATTTACACAGATTATTAATTAAGACCAATCAATCATAAACGGTATTCTGGTTAATTTCCAATCAGATTCATCAAAAGAAATAAACAATGAAAATGAATTTTGTTTTCCTGATTTTAATTACTTCAATTCTTTCGGTTTTTGCACAGAATAAGGAATATGTTTTAAAACAAAACATTTCCTATTATGAAAGTCCGTCCATCAAGCCGGATGAGTATCAGACAGAAAAATGTGTGTTGGATATCTATTTTCCGAAAAATACGAAGAACTTTTCAACAGTTGTTTGGTTTCACGGCGGCGGATTAACGGGTGGTGAAAAAGAAATTCCTGAAGCTCTCAAGAATAAAGGGATATGTGTAATTGGAGTCGGTTACCGGTTAAGTCCGACCGCTTTATGCCCGAAGTATATTGAGGATGCAGCTGCGGCAGTAGCCTGGACATTTCATCATATAACAAGTTACGGGGGTGATCCCAACCTGATTTTTGTATCCGGTCATTCTGCAGGAGGATACCTTACCCTTATGATCGGACTGGATAAGAAATGGTTAAACGTGTATAATATTGATGCGAATAACATTGCCGGTTTGATACCATTTAGCGGACAAACCATTACCCATTTCACCATTCGGAAAGAAAGAGGTATTAAGGAGACACAACCCGTTGTGGATGAATTTGCCCCGTTATATTATGTCCGTAAGGATGCACCACCTTTGCTTTTAATCACAGGAGACAGGGAAATGGAGTTATTGGGCAGGTATGAAGAGAATGCCTATTTAATGCGAATGATGAAAATATCAGGTCATAAGGAAACGGTGTTGTATGAACTGGATGGATATGATCATGGTGGAATGGCAGAACCGGCTTTTCCACTCTTATTAAAGTGTGTGGAGAGAATAACAAAATCAAGAAAATAATTCAAAATGAAGGATTTGTGCACATTGTCTGAACTGTGATCTTTATGATTACGGGATGAAGAAGATGAAGAGGAAAAATCAAGAGAATAAACTGATTCACTTAGAATCAAAGTTCTCACATCCTTTTAAATTTCCATCTATGCTGAATATACAAAAGCGTATATTGACATTTTCAACGCACCAATTCAAAAATTTATTACTGCTATCCTAAATTTACGATATGGACATTGTACCTTCATGATTTAAATCATAAAATCAGGAAGTTTGAAATTATAAAAGGATTTCTTTAATTAGAAAAAGTGAGGAAATTATGAAATTCCAAAGTTTCAAAATGCAAATAGGAATTATCTTTCTACATTAAATTTATTTATATTTGCAGAAATAAATTTAGTCTTTATGAAAAGAGTATTTACAATCGTCCTGTTTATCCTGATCCCGCTATGCCTCTTTGCCGGGAGCGAAATGGATTCCCTGCTACGTGTACTGGATAAAACAATCGAAAACTATCAGCTGTATTCAAACCTGAAAGAACAAAAATTAAATCAACTGAAGGATCTGTTGAACATCACAACTGCTGATGAGCAACGGTACGTCATTTGTGGGAAACTATTTGATGAATACCGGTCGTATACTTCCGATTCTGCATTGACATATGCCCGAAAGAAACTTGTTATAGCCGAAAAATTGAACGATATTACAAGACTCAATGATGCCCGGCTAAACCTTGCTTCCATCATGGGAACTTTAGGTATGTACAAAGAAGCCATGGATATTCTGGCTGTTGTTGACATAAAGACTTCCCCTTATCTGAGAGCTTACTATTTCCATATTTACCGCACGATTTACGGTTCAATGTCCGATTATGCTGTCTCAAGTCAGGAAAAAGCACGCTATGATTCCAGAACTGCAGCCTTTCGGGATTCGTTGCTGGTTGTTAATCCTCCGGCTTCGGGACCTCATGTAATGGTCAGATCCGATCAGTTGATAGTCAAAAAACAATATGATGAAGCATTAAAACTTCTACTTCCGTATTTTCCGACTATTAAGGGGAACAATCACGACCGTGCCATTATTGCCTACAGCATATCAGAGGCATATCATGGTAAAAAGGAACGAAATCTTGAAAAACGATGGTTGGCTATTTCAGCTAATTACGATATTCAATCGGCGAATAAAGAATATATTTCATTACGTACCCTGGCGTTTATTTTGTATGAAGACGGTGATATTGACAGGGCATACAAGTATATCAGACGTTCACTGGATGATGCACTCTTTTGTAATGCCCGCCTGCGAACGATTGAAATTTCGTCAATGGTGCCTATCATTGATAAAGCATATCAGTTGCAAACACAGGCACGTCAACGAGATTTGATTATTTCACTGGTCAGCATCAGTCTGTTGTCTCTGTTTCTGATCGTTGCCATCTTTTTTGTTTACCGGCAAATGAAAAAACTGGCCGTAACCCGAAAGGATTTGAGTATTGCAAACGTTCAACTGAATGATGTAAATTACGCACTATCGGGCACAAACCAGGAATTGAAAGTTACAAATGACACCTTGCTTGAGGCTAATATTATTAAAGAGGAATACATTGGAAGGTATATGGATCAATGTTCCGTTTATATCGACAAACTGGATGAATATCGCCGGTTGTTGAATAAAAATGCCGTTGCAGGTAAAATTGATGAATTATTGCATTTTATTAAATCGAAACAGTTTATTGAAGACGAGTTAAAGGAGTTTTATGATAATTTTGACAGTTCTTTTCTTCAACTTTTTCCAACATTCGTTGAAGAGTTTAAAAGACTGTTGTCAGATCATGAAGACATCCAGTTGAAACCGGGTCAACTTATGAATACTGAACTTCGAATATTTGCGCTTATTCGCCTTGGTATCACCGATAGTGTAAAAATATCTCACTTCCTGCGATATTCACTTTCGACTATCTATAATTACAGGACTAAATTGCGGAATAAAGCACTTGGAAAAAGAGAAGAATTTGAGGCTAACGTCATGCATATCGGAACCAATACTAAATAAGAATTTACATTTACAGAGAGACCTTCAGAGTTAAAATACATCTGAAGGTTTTTTTTTTACTCCAAATCCACTACTTTAATTTTGTCATAAAATATAGTATGAAGTTTATATACAGGTATATAAACTTCATAAGCCTTCATTTATACTACATTTTACAATTGAAGAAAATATATCCTATTGAAAGAATCTATATTTGCATTGTCGAAAGTCGAATTTGAAATTGAAAACTGAGAATCGATTAGGTTTTTGATAATAAAAGATTTTCAAGCAAAATATATTTTTATAACCTTAAATAATAAAATGATGGTAAAATTGAGAAGAAGCCTATTCAGCATACTTTTTTTCTGTAGTATGCTATTTGCCTTACCAAATGCACTTGCTCAAACAACCGGTAAAATTGTATCCGGTATTGTTGTTGATGCAAAAGGAGAACCGGTTATCGGAGCAAGTATCCTGATCAAAGGAACTTCAACCGGAACAATCACCAACTTTGAAGGAGCCTTTACAATTCCTGTAGGGTTACTAAAAAATCCTGTTTTACAATTTTCGTATATAGGTTATAATTCACAGGAAATTGCTGTTGAAGGTTTAAACAATTTACGTATTGTACTGGTTGAAAAATCAGAATCACTGGAAGAAATTGTTGTTATCGGTTATGGTACACAACGCAAAAAAGATCTGACCGGTTCGGTAGCAACCATTAAAAGCAGTGATATTAATTCTTTGCCTGTACCAAGCATAAGTGATGCCATGCAGGGACGTGCTGCAGGTGTTCAGGTTATCTCTTCAGGTGTTCCCGGTTCAGATGCTTCTTTTAGAATCCGTGGTGTTGGTACTATTAATAACAGTGATCCACTTGTTGTTATAGATGGATTCCCTATTGATGGCGGATTGAATCAGCTGAATATGAATGATGTAGAATCCGTTCAGGTATTGAAGGATGCTTCTGCAACAGCCATATACGGAGCCCGTGGTGCCAATGGTGTAGTAATTATTACAACTAAACACGGTAACAGCACCGGTAAATCCCAGTTAAATTTTAATTATTCGTATGGAATTCAAAACCCAACCAATAAAATTAAGATGCTTAATGCGTCTCAATTTGCCTCGTTGCATAACGATATGATGGCAAATGCAGGATTGACTAAAAATCCTGAATTTGCAGACCCTGCAAGTCTGGGCGTTGGAACAGACTGGTTAGATGCCATTTTCCAGACTGCAGCCATGCAAAATTACTCGTTGAATTATTCGGGAGGGAATGAGAAAACTAATTTCTATGTTTCGGGCAACTATTTTGACCAGGATGGAATTGTAATCAATACAGGTTATAAACGATATACTTTCCAACTGAATACTGACACTAAAATACTTTCCAATTTACATTTCGGTAATACATTGACATTGAATCATGATATCAAATCAAGTGGAAATTACAGTATCCAGAATGCCATGTTTGCTTTGCCAACACAACCCATTTATCGTGCAGATGGAAGCTATTCAGGACCTGTCGGCCAACCGATCAATGCCGGTGATATAGTGAATCCAATCGGATTAGCTAAAACAGTAAACAATGCCACCAATGGGTATAATTTAATGGGTTCCATCTTTGGAGAGCTGGAAATAGTGAAAGACCTGAAAGTAAAATCGACATTCGGACTTCAGGCTAATTTCTGGGATTCACGTACCTGGGCACCAAATTACACATGGGATTCGAGTGTTAATCCAAATTCGTACTTATCCGAACAATACAATAAAAATCTGACATGGTTATGGGATAATACCATTACCTATGAGCACACTTTCAACAGACACCGGATTGGAGTGATGGCAGGAACCAGTGCACAGGAAAATGATTATAACTTTATGAACGGTTCAATACAGAATTTTGCAAGCAATGTTACCCAACAATTAAATAACGGGATTGCTCAGCCAACCGTTGGTGGAAGTACTTCCAGCTGGTCATTATTTTCATTGATGGGCAGGATAAATTATGCTTACAAAGATAAGTATTTAGTTACAGGAACTATTCGCAGGGATGGTTCGTCACGTTTCGGTCCCGGAAATAAATACGGAACTTTTCCTTCTGCTTCGGTTGCGTGGCGTATTTCACAGGAAGATTTCTTTAAAAACATCACTTTTGTCAATGATTTAAAGATCCGTGCCGGTTATGGAGTCACCGGGAATCAAAATATCGGGAATTATTCATTTGCTTCTTCATTAAACACAAACAAATATAATTTCAATGATAATATCGTATCGGCAGTAGTACCCACTGTCATGCCAAATCCATATATTCAGTGGGAAGGTCAAAAACAGACGAATATCGGTTTCGATGCCACATTATTCAATCAAAGGGTGGATGTCACTGTTGATGCTTATCTGAAAAAAACCGACAAAATGTTGGTCCCAATGGTCGTTCCGGTTTCAACAGGATATTCGGATGTCTATACTCCTTCGATCAATGCCGGCAGCATGGAAAATAAAGGAATTGAAATTACCATCAATACTAAAAACCTGACAGGCAAGTTTAGCTGGAATACTTCATTTAACTTATCGTACAATCAGAATAAAGTTGTGAGTATCAACGATACGGTACCTATGCCCACCGGAAGTATAGGGTTGAACTATAATCTGGCGTTGATTAAAGCAGGGCTCCCTATTAATGAATTTTACGGTTTTGTTACTGATGGAATTTTCCAGACTCAGGCACAGGTTAACAGCCATGCCACCCAGGTTCCCGGAAGCGATCCTTACAGCCGTACATCTCCGGGGGATATCCGCTTCAAGGACCTGAACAATGATGGTGTTATCGACGACAAAGACCGCACATATCTTGGTAGCCCAAATCCGACTTTTATTTTTGCCATGAACAATACCTTTGCTTACAAAGGATTTGACCTGAGTATATTTTTGCAGGGAGTGGCTGGAAATAAAATTTTCAATGCAAACCGTCTTTATACTGAAGCCATGTCAGTTGCACAAAACCAGACAATTGCTACGTTGAACAGATGGAATGGTGAAGGAACAAGTAACACTATGCCGAGAGCCGTATTTAATGATCCTAACAAAAATACACGCCAATCGGACCGTTACATTGAAGATGGATCTTATTTAAGAATAAAAAATGTAACGTTAGGCTATTCAATCCCGGGATTGTTATTGAAAAAAATTCATATTTCAACAGCCAGATTCTATCTTTCAGCTCAAAACCTGTTCACATTTACAAAATACACCGGTATTGATCCTGAGGTAGGTTCAAATGGTATTGATAACAATGTCTATCCGGTTACACGGACTTATAGTATCGGTGTTAACCTTGGAATTTAATCACAAAAAACAAAAAAGGATATGAAACTTATAAAATATTTTTCTGTTGCTGCCATGGCAATATTTATCAACGCATGTAGTAGCGATTTTTTGGACAAAGTTCCTCAAGATTCAATAAACACATCCAATTTCTTTCAGACTGAAGCTGATGCTGTCGGAGCTATTAACGGTGCCTACCAACCCTTGCAATGGCCTAAATTGTATAACATGCGTATGTGGACTACCGACATTATGGCCGGGAACAGTATTACCGGTGCCGGAGGTGGTACCGATGGAATAGAAACACAGGACGAATCTAATTTTGTGACTTCAACAGACAATCAGGGAGTTCTGGATATGTGGCGTGGACCGTGGCCGGGAATTTTACGTTGTAATATTATATTGCAGAAAGTACCCGGAATGAAGATCAGTGATGTTGTTAAGAATCGGGTATTAGGAGAAGCTTATTTCCTCCGTGCCCACTACTATTTCATTCTGACAG
>Ga0302288_1001841_pt1 | contig 13064 bp, 10 predicted proteins | sample III_Fen_N1_1_FD_194549 | JGI IMG/M metagenome (GOLD analysis project Ga0302288, IMG submission 194549) | Peat permafrost microbial communities from Stordalen Mire near Abisko, Sweden - III_Fen_N1_1 | ecosystem: Environmental > Terrestrial > Soil > Wetlands > Permafrost | place: Sweden: Abisko...
ATGGATCAAAAGCCTCTCCAATGTTTTTATTAAAGCAAAGTAATTTGAAAGACAGAAACATGGAGAATGTTCAGGTGTTATTCTATTTTTCGCAAACAGACAATAAAATGCAAATATTTGGACGTTGGTATCCTGAAGTCTATATCCCTCTAGAAGAGATAAAAGATCAGGATAAAGCACTAAATATTTCAATTCAATATATTAAAGAAAATCATAAGGATGTTACTCCTTTAAATTTGACAAATATCGAAAAGGACAAGTTTAAAAAAGTACTTTATCCTCTCGTAAAAGAAAATAAAATTGAATTACGGGAATGTTGGGAAGTTATTTTCTGGGATAATACTGTAAAAACCTTAGTCGATACACAAACGGGAGAAGTAGTTTATTTTTTAGATTATGGACACATGATTTAAACTTGGAAATTAAATACAGGCGTTAACAGCACCTACAAGTGCGGCAGCGGTGGTTTTCGGTGTGTATCTTTACGGTCAATCCCGCACTAGCGTGAATTTACAATTAGTGATTAATTGGACTGCAAGGATAACTGAACATTATTTAATAGTGTGGTTGATTCTATTAGCGAAAAGAAACTGTAAATTATTAGATTGATTGAATAACAGTTAGCATGGATAAAAAATCCGCAATAGCAGTGAATTAAAATCTAATTGGCATCATAATTGATTAGAACGATCGTTCTATATAACAAAACCAAATCTTATCTATTCCACTTCAATGAATGTTCCCTGTCCAAAATGCATCCTGTTATTCTTGTGCCTGATCTTTTCAACTTCTCTTTTCGCTCAAAAAGTAACCGTTTTCGGATCTGTTAAAGACGCGTTAACCGGCGAAAACCTGATTGGCGCGGTAGTTTTAATCAAGGAAACCAACCAGGCGGTAGTTGCAAATAATTACGGCTTTTATTCCATTTCCTCCAATTCCGGAAAGTGTACTGTTCGTTGCAGTTATTTGGGATATTCCACTTTTAGCCAGTCAATCGAGGTTGGCAAAAGCAAAAAACTAGACATTGAACTTTCGCCACAACTTTTTTCGCTCGACGAAGTAACCGTTCAGGGAAATAAATCGATGCTAAACTCCACGTCAGTTAGTAAAAATGTAGTCGGGATTAAGCAAATTAAGTCGATAACGTCCATGGCAGGAGAACCAGATGTGATGAAAAGCCTGCAACTTTTACCGGGCGTGCAAACCGCTGGAGAAGGATCGGCCAACCTAAATGTAAGGGGAGGTTCGTTCGATCAAAATTTAATTATTCTGGATGAAGCTCCGGTCTACAATCCGTCGCATGCGCTGGGTTTTTTCTCCACATTTAACACCGACGCACTCAACAACGTATCGTTTTACAAAGGCGCTTTCCCGGCGCAATATGGCGGACGATTATCTTCCATTGTCGACATTACCATGCGGGAAGGCAACTACAAAAAGTACGCAGCCAATGTCAGCATTGGTTTACTGGCAAGCAAGCTGACACTTGAAGGCCCGATTGTAAAAGACAAAGCCTCGTTTATTATTTCAGGAAGGTACAGTTATGCCGGACAGGTAGTGAACCTTGGTGGATTATTTGGACAGGAAGTGCTGCACATTCCAGCCCTGAACAATTTTAACGATCAAAACAAAATCAATTTTTACGATCTGAACGCCAAGATCAATTATCAGATCAACGATAAAAACCATATCTATTTCTCTACTTACACAGGTGGCGACCGGTTTTACAGCTATTCGCTAAACAACGACAATACATTGGAATGGGGAAATATAACCTCTACCCTGCGCTGGAATCATATTTTCAACAGCAGCTTATTCTCCAATTTCACAGGATACTATAGCAATTACAATTATTCGTATTCGATTAACGACGACCTGAAAAACTTCACCTGGAAATCAAACATTCAGGAAGCCGGGTTGAAAGCAGATTTCAGCTCATACATGGACGCTTCAAATCACATCAAATTTGGTGCATCCGCCGTTTATCATTACTTCAGCCCCGGCAAAATTTTGCCACGAAGCGATCACTCCAGCGTGAAACCCTTTTCTCTTGGCACAAAGAATGCGGTTGAAATCTCGGCCTACATCAGCAACGAACAAAAGATTTCGGAAAAGCTCAGTCTCGATTATGGTTTGCGCTACGCCGGATTTATCAATGTTGGGCAGGATACCGTTTTTCAGTACAACGAAGAAAAAACGCAAGTTACCAGTTTTAAAGCCTACGGAAGTGGCGAAATCATTCAGTTTTACCAAAGCCTTGAACCACGCATTTCGGCACGCTACCTGCTCGGAACCCGAAATTCGATTAAGCTGGCTTATGGACGCACCACACAATTTCTGCATTTGCTTAGCAACTCGGCATTAGGCTTGCCCACAGACGTTTGGATGCCACCCGATAAAGATATCCGCCCACAATCGTCCAATCAATTTGTATTGGGTTACTATCAATCTTTCAGCGATTATAAGTATGAGTTTACTTCCGAGGTCTATTACAAAACCTTGCGGAACATCATCGATTTTAAAGACAATGCCAATTTATTCCTGAACAAGCATGTTGACACACAAGTTTTAAGCGGTGATGGTTACGCTTATGGGAACGAATACATGCTCGAAAAGAAAACCGGAAATTTAACAGGATGGATTGCCTACACATTTTCGAAAACGCAGTACCAGATTGACGGCATCAATGAGAACCGCTATTTCTCGCCCAGATGGGACATCCGACACAACCTTTCTATTACCGGAAACTACCAGATTAATAAACGATGGAGCGCTTCCAGTACATTCAAATTTACATCCGGTGGATTTGTTACTATTCCTGAAGGATCGTTTGTTTATAGCGGTGCATCATTTAATTTCTATTCACAACGAAACGGATATCAAATGGAGCCATACCATCGACTGGATGTTTCATTTACCTATAAATCCCGAAAAAATGATAACCGAAAATGGAAATCAGAATGGGTTTATGGTATTTATAACTTTTACGGCCGTAAAAATATCTATACACTTTTCGCTCGACAGGAAGGATATAATCTTACTTCAGGTCAATTTAGTAAAATGTACCTTTTTGGTATTGTTCCTTCCATTACCTATAATCTTAAATTTTAGCCATGCGAAATATTATTATCATCCTAATTTCATTATTTCTTACTAATTCCTGCATCGAAGATTACGAATTAAAACTAAAATCTGATCAAACAAGACTAGTAGTGGAAGGAATGATTACCAATCAGAATGGGCCATATTTTATATACCTAACCAAAAGCCGTCTTCAGGTATCCTATGATCCCTATGTGGATAAAGATGTCAATGCGAATTATGCCCGATGGGCTGACGGCGTAGAACCAATTTATGATGCAAAAGTTTATATCACCGATAAAAACACATCGATCACAGAAACGCTGGTAGGATCATGGACATTTTTCAGAGGTAAATCTTATGCTTCCGATTCAATTGGATATCTTGGAAAATACCAAACAAAAAATCTTAAGGGAATCCCAGGCCATAGCTATACCCTAAAAATTAGCTGGCAAAATAAGGAATACCATGCTGAAAGCTATATGCCACCAGTTCCTCCACTTGATTCAGTACAATTTAATTTCACCAAAGGTGCAATTGGTAAAGAGGATTATAATATTCCGCTTCTTTTTTTTAAGGAACCACAAAATGAACGAAACTATTATTTATTTATCACACCCGGGAATAGCCGCGTATGGCCTTATTCTATATTAAGCGACGAATACCTTAATACCTATGTAAATGGTTTAGATGTTTGTAAAGGCGTTGCACCTGATTACTGGATGAATGCTTATCCTTATGTATCTGACGGCAAACTGATGTTTGACTATTTTATTGAAATGCACTCTATCACCAAAGAAGCTTACGACTATAACAAAGCTCTGATACAACAATTCAGAACCGATGGTGGCGGCTATTCGCCAAGTCCGGCTTCGCCACCCACCAATTTAGACAATGGCGCGTTGGGTTTCTTCAGGGCTTCGGCTGTAAACAGGGTTGATTTTAAACGGGATAGAAATAACTAAAAATGAGAAAATAAGATATACAGTAGCTGATTTGTATAACATGGAGGTATATCTGAAGAAGCAGGAAGTTATGAATGGATATAAGAAAATATATAATGACCAAAAGGTAAGTATAGCCAGTCAAATTTGGTTGACTATCATTGCTTTTGGTAATGTTACAAACGAGTTACCACCAATGTAAAAAAAGACAGACATCGTATGAGAATTAAGGTTATTTTGCTGACAATCTTTACTATTTCGCTTCTGACAAGTTGTGAAATGATAAGTAACGCTTTTAAATATAGAGACACGACCAAAGAGTTTGTTGAAACTTTGCTCAAAGAAGACTACAACAAATCCATTGACTATATGGCCATGGAACACGAGATGGCTAAAAATATTAACGTTGACACAATAAAAGCAGGTCTCAAAATTTTTAGAAACATAGTAGTCAAAGATTTTGGGACAGAGTTGGACTATTCATTAATGAAATCAGAAAAGAAATTTTCAACCATAAAAAAGGACAACACACCACCAAATACTACAGTTGTTTTAGTCGAGTTTTCTAACAAAAAAGAATTTGGCGTTTTCAATGTTTTGTTTGACGACAAATCGCAAAAGATTTTAACTATAAATACGCTAAACGTAAGAGAACCAATCCCCTCAATGACAGTTTTTTGGTTATTTGGCCTATTTGCAATTTGTGTTCCTGTTTTTAATATTTATATCATAAGACAAATCAAACTTAGCAACTTAAAAAAGAAATGGTTAAAATATCTTGCCGTGATTTGTTTAAATGTTCCGGCTATAACTTATGCTGCTGTTGGTGGACTTTCATTTAACCTATTTAGTTTTCAAATTCTTTTAGGAATTAGTTTCAATTATATGGGTTATCTATTTTCTTCGTGGACATTTGGGCTTCCACTTGGTGGACTTTTTTGGTTTTGGAAACTTAAACAACAATCCAACTTGACAAATGAGATTAACCAGGAGACGAAAGTTCAAATAGAAACATTAAATGAAGAAGTACAATTCAAAATTGAATAGAACACTGGTGGCAGAACGTTTTAGCGCATATTTGTCGCGGCTTGAAACGTTTTCGGGTTTTACCTAATTATTGGTTTTCGCTCTTTGGCACAGTTTCAGGGTTTGACAGGCCGTTGAACTTTGCTTTGTGCGCCACAAATGCATAATGATCATAAAAATAACAATCACAATTTTGGATATATAATTTTGAAAACCATATATTTGAAAAACCAAAACTCAACTCCAACAGAATGAACTCTACAAAAAACAAATCTGCTTGTCGTTCAGACTATTTCACGACTTTCAAAAAAATAGTATTACTTTTTGTGTGTGCATTACTATTCAATCAAGCGCACACACAAACCATTACCGAAAATCAAACAGAGCCAACTCACCCGTTCTACCTGGGAGTTGGAACCGGGTTCGATAACTTCACCGGATTACTTGGCGTTTCGGGAACACTTAAAGTTTACGACAAATTATCGGTGCGCGGTGGTTTGGGTATTAGCGGCTGGGGATTTAAGAATTCCATCGGGATAAAGTACGATCTTAAAGAAACTGGTGGATGGTCGTATTGTTTGGGATATTCTTATTCTCCAGGTTTTGAAGGCATAAAAATGGATGCGGAAAGTGAGACTGGCAATAAAAGAGAAATAACGGTTGATTATCTATCGGCTAGTACCATCAATCTTGCAATTGACCGCAATTGGAGAATTGGGAAAGCAAATATTTTTTACATCGAATTTGGGTATGCCATTCCGCTGCAAGCAAACAGATGGCGGACAACCGATGGATCGGCTATGTCAAGTTTGAATGAAGGGACATTAAAATTATTGCAGCCAGGCGGCTTGATTTTAGGTGCCGGATTTGCGTTTAAAATCTTCGATTGAAAGAAAGTACGAGGGAAAAGAAGCATAAACGCTCCATTATTTACTAGTTAGGTGCAAGCAGGAGAGACGACCATGTATAATGTGAAAAATAGGCGATTTAGACTTTTATGAATTGGTTTATCGATATTAATAACTATTGGAATTGAGAAATATAGTATCTCTGAGACATAAAAACAGAATGATTTGATATGAAAACGTCAACAATTTTAGCGTGGATTTTAATTTTAATAATTATAGACCAAGCGATTAAAATTTTAATATATAATCTTTTTGGAGAGATACATTTTGAGATTATTCCTTCGCTGATTGAATTTAAACCAACTTTTAACGTATATCATAGTTGGGTCAACACATTACTGAATAACAATCTCGGGATAAATGTAGGATTATTACCACATATTATTCTGTACCTGTTGATTGGGGTTTTAGTTCCTATGTACTTCTCGTACTTTAGGAATAATATTCTTCACAATAAAAAACTTATAGACATATCACTAATATTTATGATGGCAGCGATACTATGTGCTTTTATTGGCAACATAATATGGAAGAAAGGTACACTTGATTATATCTACCTCAACCCATTTTTTGTTTTTGATTTAAAAGATGTATACATTGATTTTGGGGTGTTGATTTTTCTATTATATGCTTTTAAAAATAGAGAACAATTAACAATAAAAGCAAAAATAAGTGACGTATATAAGGATACAAAAAATAGACTTAGAAAGATAAAAAAACAAACAAATGCCAGCACCTAGCATCAACTACCCATCAAGTGCTGCAACGATGGTTTTCGGTGTGTATTTTTCCGCTCTGGCTGCTTTTCGGCTTGACAGAAAATCGCCCGCAATCCGCCATTGCGTACAACTTCCAACGTTTAGTCGTTTCTTGAAACGGTATCGCTTTTTGCAAAGTTTTTATATTGACCTTTTGAGTGGTTTTATAGAGTTTTATGGCTTGACAGTTCCGAGCCATTTGAAAGGTTTTTGCATAAGTTATTTTTAAATTGCGCAGTTGACAAACTCTCTGATAAATCAAGAGAGTACTTATTTGATATACAAACAATTAATTGCAGATTAATGAGAAATACTCTTTTAACATTGTTTTTGTTTATTTTACTTTCAAGCTGCAATAATAAAGCAGACATTTTATTTGAACAAGGTAATCTAAAGAATACTAATAAAGATTTTGTTGGTGCAATTAGTGATTTTAACAAAGCAATTGAAATTGACAGTAATCATGTAAGAAGTATTGTTGGTAGAGGTGTCTCTAAATCAAATTTATTAGATTTTGTTGGAGCAATTGAAGACTACAGTCTGGCAATAAAGAAAGACCCTAGTTTTGGTGCTTCGTATTATTATAGGGGTTTTGCAAAAATGATAATGGGGAATGACCTAGAGGCAATCAAAGATTATACTGAGGCAATAATAATTGAACCTAAAGCTGCTGAATATTATCGAATTAGGGGCAGTTCAAAAGAAAACCTAGAACGATATGACGAAGCGATTGCTGACTTTACTTTAGCTTTAAGTCTTGATTCGTTAAATGCAGATACTTATTTTGAAAGAGCCAATTCAAAACAAAACATTTTGAATTATTACGGAGCTATTTCGGATTATAGCAAGGCTATAAAGATAAATCCGAAGTACCTAAATGCTTTACTATCTAGAGGATTTCTATATTCACAAATAGGTAATTCAGAGTCTTCCATTTCAGATCTATCAGCTGTAATTGATATAGATAACAAAAAATTCGAAGCATATTTTAGTAGGGGGCTAAATTTTATAGCCATTGGGAAATATCAAATTGCCCTTTCTGATTTTTTAAAATCAATTGAATTAAATCCAGAAAGTGATAAGGGATATTATGGCTATGGAAAAACATTATTCATGATTGGAGATTACAAAGCTGCAATTGAAAATCTAGAAATTGCAGCCAAGAAAAATTCAAAAAATTTTGATACATTCTATTTTCTAGGATTAGCGAAATATAAACTCAAAGACATAGATGGTGCATGCACTAATTTGAATATTGCATGCAATCTTGGTATGAAAGAGGCTTGTGCTACAATTCAGGAAATATGTGCAAATCGGATTAAGAGATCAGATAAATAACGTAATATTTGACAACTTATAAATTAATTAAGAACAAATAAAAACCGACCCCATAACAGCAAGCTACCCGCAAGTCAGTTTCGGTGCTTCGTTGACAGGAAATTGAAATTTTGAAAAGCAATTTTTCGTAGGAAGTTTATCGGGAAACTCCCGCCCTGCATGTATTTTCAAGACGTTATAAGACTAAAATTCACTAAATATTAAAAAAATAGAAATGGAAAAAGTAAGATGCGCTCATTGTGGAACAGATAATCCGGAAAGAAATAAGTACTGTTCCAATTGTGGATATGAACTACCTAAAATCGTTACTGAGAATCTTGACAGTTTGAATCAAAAATCTAATAGAATAAAAACAGATAAAAGGAAGAAAACTCGTGAACTAATAATCGGAGCAATCTTTTTTGGAATTTCATATTTTGCAGTTCAGCAACTATTTTTTAAAGCACCATCCATTGACAAAGTATTGATTAATACGGCGAGCGAGATTAATAAGACTTGTCCAGCCATGGTTGACCAATATACTCGTTTAGATAATACGGTAGCGTTACCAAATAGTACTTTCCAATATAATTATTCAATTATCAACAATGATAAAACTGAAATGAATCTTGACACTGCAAAAAAATATGTAGAACCAGTTCTTCTAAACAGAGTAAAGACTGATCCGGATTTAAAATTTTTTAGAGATAATGATGTCATTCTAATCTATAATTATCGGGATAGAAATGGTGTTTTTGTTGTTAAGTATTCTATCACTCCAGAAATGTACAATAAGGATTGAATCATTTCAGCCATGATTAAAAAGAAAAGAAATATCTGCCCGATTTTAGTTTCTAAATTTATGACACGGAACCCAGCCCATAACATCAGTTAACAAACATTTTAAAACATGAGGACCAAGAGACTAAGTTTGTTATTAATATTAATCTATTTTGGACTGAGCCATGCTTTTGGACAACAATCGATATATAAATCTAGCCTTCCAGAGGGACTATATCAGACAAAAGAGGACTTCATAAAAAAGACTCCTTCTGAGTTTCTTCAATTGACAATTGACAAAATTCGATTAGTTAATGATTCAGATTCTCAGGCACGCAGGTGTTTCTTTAAAGATAAAGACACCAATAAACGAGTGAAAAAAGTATTTGCAATTTCTCATAATGGACAGCTCTATTTTAGTAACTGGGCAATTCTAGACAATAAAGCAAAAAGTGACAAATCAGTTTCCCCAGTTGAATCAATGAATTCCTTTATTCGTGTGCTAATTGATGGAGACAATTTTCTATACGCAGAAGGTGCATTCGTCAATACATGGCAAATAGGAATTAGTGGTGGAGTCACTGGCGGTGTTGGCGGTATTATAGGTAGCGAATTAGGAAACGCTATATACAAATCATATCCAATAACGACATTCGGTGGAACTGGTGTTGTTTGGGACATAAAAAAAGAAGAATTTAATATTTTCCGCAACTGTTCAGATTTCAATGAATTTATTGAAAACTATTCTGTTGAGAAAATTGATTGTGGAAAGCAAATATTTGAACTCAAGCAAATCAGAGAGATTATTGACAAAATTAAATAGAATGATTGACATTAGTAAAAACTTTTGATCACATCAGCTATCTCAATCCGGCTCTGCATGTTGTTTCTACGTTAAACTATACCAAAACACGATACAAACGCATAACACCGACAACTGAATGAAACAGGTAAAACTTATACTTATTTTTATTTTAGCAACGCAAATTATTTTTGCTCAAAAGGTGACAGTTACTGAGTTTTCAGTAATCGACAAAAAAGCATTGCAACTCCCCGACTCTTTGACAAAGACGACAGACCTTATAGCAAGTTATATTACTTCCAATTTTGCCACTGATAAGGACAAATCCAGAGCAATTTTTATTTGGGTTTCATCAAATATTCAATATGATGTTGACAATATGTTTGCTATAAACTTCTACGAAAAAAAGGAAGACAAAATATCTAAGTCATTAAAGACAAGAAAAGGAATTTGTGAAAACTATGCTGCATTATTTACAGACATTTGTTTAAAATCAGGATTAAAATCAATTGTTGTTGAAGGATATACAAAACAAAAAGGTATTACAGATTATATTCCGCATGCTTGGAGTGCTGCACTTATTGACAGTTCTTGGTTTCTATTTGACCCAACCTGGGGTTCTGGTTATGTAAATGGTGGAAAATTTTTCAAGAAAATAAACAACGAATATTATAAAGCAAGCCCAACATCTCTTATCAAATCTCATATCCCATTTGACTATTTGTGGCAGTTTCTAAATTACCCAGTAACAAATCAAGAGTTTTATGAAGGTAAAACACAACAAAATACGACTAAACCATTCTTTAATTTCAAAGACACAATTCTGGTATATGAAAAACAAAGCCATATTGACCAGTTAATTTCTTCAGCGTATCGAGTAGAAAAAAATGGCGTAAAAAACTCATTAGTGTTTGACAGACTTCAACATTTAAAATTGGAAATAGAGAATGACAGACAAACTAAAACTGTTAACTTATACAATTCAGCAGTTGTTGAATTCAATGATGGAATAAATGGACTAAACGATTTCATAAATTACAGAAACAAACAATTTATACCAAAGAAAACTGACCCTGAAATACAAGCCATGATTGAAGTTGCAGAAAATAAACTTAAATCAGCTAAAAGTTCATTAGGTCAAATTTCTAACCCCGATGCAAACACAACAAATATGATTCGACAACTCACAAAATCAATTGATGATTCTTCAACACAAATGAAAGAACAGCATGAATGGTTGAAGCTATACTTTAGCAAAAGTAAATCAGGACGAAAATCAATGTTTTACAAAGTAACATGGTTCGGTGTTCCTTTAAATTAGCGAATGGACAGCCAACAACAATGACAGATATACCCAACATACTTGTAGTTTGTGGCCGAAATAAGCAGCGTAGCCGGACAGCGGAATCTTTACTAAGCAAATGGAAGCAACCTGATACTCAAAACAGTACGTTTTCGAGGTGGTAATTCGGGAGTTTGAACGATTTTGAAAAATTAAATATCTGATATTTCGCTGTATAGCTGATGTGTTTCGTTCCCATTATTCAATAGACCTTCTTTCGGATGATTTTACTTCTGTTCGTATTTCAGAATCGAGTGAGCCAAATAATAGTTGTATTCGGCTCGTAAATTTTGTATATTTGAGCCGAATAAGAAAAATAATCGACTCATGAAATATAATTGGCAGTTACCTGAATGGCCCAGGTTTTCCTTTGAGACCACAGATGTTCAGCTTTTTATCCTCGAATTTGCAAAAGAAACAGGTGAGATAAACGGCATGATCCAGGGGTTACCAGACCACCTGAAACAGGAAACGCTTTTACAATTGATGATGTCCGAGGCTTTGAAAACCTCGGAAATAGAAGGCGAATATATCAGCCGTGAAGATGTGCTATCATCACTGAGAAACAACCTTGGACTGAACGACATACCTGTTTCTGTAAAAGACAGAAGAGCTACTGGGGTAGCCCAACTGATGACGGAAGTCAGAAAAAGTTTTCAGGAACCGCTGACAATAAATTTGCTTAAAACCTGGCATAGCCTATTATTGTCCGGTACACGGAATATAAATCCGGGAGATTGGAGAAAGGGAAACGTTCCAATGCAGGTGATTTCAGGTGCTGTTGGACGTGAAGTGGTACACTATGAAGCGCCGCCATCGGAGAAGGTACCTGCGGAAATGGAAGCTTTTGTTGAGTGGTACAATTCAGCTGTATTCCCCTTAAAAGGAGAGATTGCCGAAGGGGTACTAAAGTCGGCAATTGCACACCTGTATTTTGAATCGATTCATCCTTTTGAAGACGGCAATGGTCGCATAGGCCGTGCGGTTGCTGAAAAAGCGTTGTCGCAGTCACTCAATCGTCCTGTCATGTTGAGCTTGTCAAAAACCATCGAAAAGAACAAAAAAGACTATTATAATGCACTGAAGGAAGCACAACGGTCTTTGAATATTACTTCGTGGATAACTTATTTTACCCTGGTTATACTTGATGCCCAAAGGGATGCCAGATCAATGGTTCAGTTCACATTAAAAAAAGCCCAGTTTTTTGACCGTTACAAGGACGAGTTAAATGAGCGTCAGTCGAAAGCCGTCCTCAAAATAATGGAACAAGGAGTTGATGGTTTCGAAGGGGGAATGACAGCGAGAAAATATATGAGTATAACCAGGGCATCCAAGGCGACGGCGACAAGAGACTTACAGCAATTATACGATTTGGGCGTATTTACCCGTGATGGAGGCGGTAGATCAGTACGCTATCAACTGAATTTTGATTGAAATGCAGTCCCACACTTAAAAAAAGGATACAGAAATAAAAGTCGTGATAGATTGGAATGAAAAGTTTAAATGCATTGGATTGGACGTTGGGTATTAGGCAGGGACTTTTATTCCGAATTTTTTGGTAGTTTTGTTACGCAAATGGAAGCAACCTGATACTCAAAACAGTACGTTTTTGAGGTGGTAATTCGGGAGTTTGTGCAATTTTGAAAAATTAAATATCTGATATTTAGATGTATAGCTGATGGGTTCCGTTCCCGCCAGCTCCACAAAAAACTCCGACCTTACATCGGAGTTTTTCATTTCTGTCAATTTTACTTTTATACCAAATGCAATTATAAATCAATCCAAACCTATTCCGGTATAATGCTGATGAATAGAAATGTTCAGTCCAATCAAGCATGTGAAGATTGGACTGTTATATTTCTTCAATCGTTATTATATCCTGAATTGTGGTTGATATAACAATAAAACAAATCCCCATATTTTAAAACATTGTTTTAAAATGTGGGGATGGTTTGATCCGTGAAAACTGATTCGTCCGGATTTATTTTTCGATTAGTCCACGATCTTCCAACATTGGTTGTATATCGGGTTGATGTCCACGGAAATCGTAAAACATTTTGTTGTAGTCTTCGGTATTTCCTCGTGACAGAATCATATCACGGAAGC
>Ga0302288_1001843_pt1 | contig 13051 bp, 11 predicted proteins | sample III_Fen_N1_1_FD_194549 | JGI IMG/M metagenome (GOLD analysis project Ga0302288, IMG submission 194549) | Peat permafrost microbial communities from Stordalen Mire near Abisko, Sweden - III_Fen_N1_1 | ecosystem: Environmental > Terrestrial > Soil > Wetlands > Permafrost | place: Sweden: Abisko...
CTTTTACCTTCGATTTTACCAACTCGTATAATTGAGAATAATCGTTTCCTTTATCAATACCTCCAACAATCCAGACAGTAGGATGTGTCATACTTTCAAGTGCATACCAGGTAGAATTGATGTTAGTAGCTTTTGAATCGTTGATGAATTCGATACCATGAACTTTCAAAAAACGCTCGAGACGATGTTCGACTCCTTTAAAGTCGGCAAGGCTCTCACGGATTTTTTCATTCCTGATATTGATTACCATTCCTGAAATACCTGCAGCCATTGAGTTGTAGGTATTGTGACTTCCCTGTAATGCAATTTCTAAAATTGACATAGTAAAAATATTTTGTTTCCATTTAATAATCATGTTGTTATCAATAATCCCGGCTCCTTCGGCGGGTGGTATTCCCAAACCAAAAGGAATGCAATGGGCTTCCAGTTTCCGTTTCAACATTTCCTGTTTTACCACCGGATCGTCGGCGCAATAAATGAAAAGGTCGTCAGCAGTCTGGTTTTGGGTAATTCGAAATTTCGCATCGATGTAGTTCTGCATTTTATATTCATACCGGTCGAGATGATCGGGCGTGATATTCAGCAAAATGGCGATATCGGCTTTAAAATCAACCATTCCATCGAGTTGAAAACTGCTCAGTTCGATCACGTAATAATCAAAATCGTTTTCGGCAACCTGCCAGGCCATGCTTTGGCCCACATTTCCGGCCAGTCCGACATTGAACCCGGCCTTCTGAAGTATATGGTACAGGAGCAACGTAGTGGTTGTTTTCCCGTTGCTTCCGGTAATGCAAATTTTCTTTGCTGAAGTATATCTTCCGGCAAACTCGATTTCAGAAATCACCGAAATGCCTTTTTCCTTAAGTTTCACAATCAGCGGAGCTTTTTCAGGAATTCCCGGACTTTTAATGACTATGTCAGCATTCAGTATTTTTTCTTCGGAATGTTGGCCTTCCTCAAAGTCGAACTGACGTTCAGTCAACTCGTCCCGATATTTTTCCTTGATAACGCCCAGGTCGGACACAAACACATCAAAACCCTGCTTGCGGGCCAGGATGGCTGCACCAACTCCACTTTCGGCGGCTCCTAATATGACGACTCGTTTGTTCATTTTTATTTCTATTAGCCTCCCCCAAACCCCCTCCAAAAGAGGGGGCTTAAAAATCGGGGGTATTTATATTTTGCCTTTCAGGCATTAACGTTAGCAATATGTTTCCCAAAACCTTCCCCTTAAGGGGAATTAGAAAGGGGCTTTTTTACCTCATTTTCAAAGTAACAATGGTCAATACTGCCAGAAGGATACCGACAATCCAAAATCGGGTAACAATTTTTGGTTCCGGAATTCCCTGTTTCTGAAAATGATGATGGATCGGGCTCATCAGGAAAACACGGCGACCTTCACCATATTTTCGCTTGGTATATTTAAAATAAGCTACCTGAATAACTACTGAAAGATCTTCAATCACGAAGATTCCGCACAAAATCGGGATCAGGATTTCCTTCCGGATAATGATGGCGAAAACGGCCAGAATGCCACCAAGCGCCAAACTTCCGGTATCGCCCATGAAAACCTGCGCCGGATATGAATTGTACCACAGAAATCCGACGGTTGCCCCAATAAATGCTGAAATAAACACGGTCAACTCGCCCAGATTCGGGATATACATGATGTTCAGGTAATCGGCATAAATGACGTTACCACTTACATACGCCAAAATTCCAAGCGTGGCTCCGCTGATGGCCGAAGTCCCGGTCGCCAGTCCATCTATTCCATCGGTCAGGTTTGCCGCATTCGAAACTGCAGTAATGATCAGAATAATGGCCAAGGCATAGACAATCCAACCCCAATTCCTGGCATTTTTGCCCATAAAAGCCACGAACGTGCCATAACTTAACTCGTGATTTTTCATGAACGGGATAGTCGTTCTGGTCGATTTGACTGCCTTTGTCACATGCTGCAACCTTCTCTGTCCGGTAATACTGTCGGTCACCATTTCTTTTACATACATTCCGTTGGCGTCAACAACCCGCTGACGAACCACCACATCATCAGAGAAGTACAAAGTCGCGGCAACAACAATTCCCAACGAAACCTGTCCCAAAATCTTGAACTTTCCGGCCAGCCCCTGTTTGTCTTTCAGGAATACCTTGATATAATCATCGGCAAATCCAATCAATCCAAGCCAAACAGTAGTGACAAGCATCAGAATGATATAGATGTTATTGAGTCTGGCAAACAATAGCGTAGGAATAATGATGGAAGCCAAAATAATGAGGCCTCCCATGGTTGGCGTTCCTTTTTTCTGCATCTGACCTTCAAGTCCCAAATCGCGAACTTCCTCGCCAATTTGTTTGACCTGTAAAAATTTAATCAGCTTTTTCCCAAACCCGATGGTAATGAGCAGCGAAACAATAATAGCTGCACCCGAGCGGAAAGAGATGTATTGAAACATTCCCAAACCCGGAACGTCCCAATCTTTTAAAAACTGATACAAATGATAAAACATAGTCTGGCGTTTTTAATTATTACCGAATATTTCATTGATAACTTCCTTGTCGTCAAAATGATACTTCACTCCTTTTATTTCCTGATAGTCTTCATGGCCTTTCCCGGCAACCAAAATAATATCGCCTGGTTTGGCAAACATGCAGGCTGTTTTAATAGCTTCACGACGGTTAACGATCGATAAAACCTTGTTTTTCTGATGGGCTTCAATGCCGGCTTCCATGTCGGCCAGAATTTGTTCCGGTTCTTCCGAGCGTGGATTATCCGAGGTCAGGATTACCTTATCGCTTTGACGCACAGCTTCCTGTGCCATCTCCGGACGTTTGGTCTTATCGCGATCGCCTCCGGCGCCAAGCACAGTAATCACCTGTTCGTTGCCGCTTCGTATATCCGTAATTCCAGCTAATACATTTTTAATGGCATCAGGAGTATGGGCATAATCAACCACCGCATATTTTCCTTCCGGAGAACGAATAATTTCGAAACGACCCGAAACCGGACGCAACTCACTTAATATCCGTAGAATATCATCACGTTCAACTCCCAAAAGAATGGTAGCTCCCATAACTGCCATCAGGTTACTGGCATTGAAAATCCCGGTAAAATGCGTCCAAACCTCCTGCTCATCAATGCTAAGGAGCATTCCATCGAAATGTTTTTCAAGCACTTTGCAATGAAAGTTTGCCATCGTCCGTAACGAATACGTGTACTTGGCAGCCCTGGTATTTTGTAGCATCACCAACCCGTTTTTATCGTCGGTATTGGTCAGGGCAAAAGCCTTTTCGGACAACTGATCGAAAAATTTCTTCTTCGCTTTCAGATATTCAGCAAAAGTGAGATGGTAATCGAGGTGATCGTGGGTGAGATTGGTGAAAATGCCGCCATCGAACTCAACACCGCTGACCCGGTCCTGATCCAATGCATGAGAACTTACTTCCATGAAGCAATATTCACATCCGGCTTCCACCATTCGGGCCATCAGTTCCTGAATCTGTAAAGCGTCAGGCGTAGTATGTGTGGCATGAAATTCAGCCTCGCCCACGTAATATTTAATGGTCGAAATCAATCCGACTTTATAGCCAAGCAGCGTGAAGGTTTTGTATAAAAGACTGGCAATGGTCGTTTTGCCGTTGGTTCCGGTTACACCAACTACTTTCAGGTTCGACGACGGAAAGTCGTAAAACGCAGCGGCCATCTTCCCGAAATTTAGCTGCGTATTTAAAATCTTCACCAGAGCAACTCCGGAAGGGAAAATTTCGGGCACCTCTTCACAAACCACAGCGACAGCGCCCATTTCAAGAGCTTTCGCGATAAACTGGTGTCCATCGGTGTGCGAACCTTTAACCGCGACGAACAAATCGCCAGCTTTCACTTCCCGCGAATCGAACTGAATTTGCTGAACCGAAACAGATAAATCACCTCTTGTTTCGAGCAATTCGATGCCAGCCAATATGTCTTGTAAAAGTTTCATCGCAGTTAGGTTTTAGCTAAAGTTGTTTTTTTCTTTATCGGTTTTTTCTTCTTCTCAAGCGCCTTTTGTGCGGCAACCTTTGCCTTCCATTTTTTTATCGCTTCAGGACTTGCTTTTGGTTTTACTGCCGGACTCTGGCTAACCCTGGACTTTGATCCGGAATTCGGATTAACTTTTTGTTTCGATGCAACTGGTTTTGGTTTGACATGTTTGCTTCCGGCAGAAAGAGCGACCAATTTTGGCGAGTCAATCGAGTCACCTGACGCCATACTGTCCTTTTTATTGATTTGCAGATCATCAAAGCCTAGCTCCAGCGAAACAAGTTCTCCTTTAGTAACCGAAGACCCTGGAGAAGGCGACTGACGGTAAACACGTCCAAAACCATTCGTTTTTGTAGCATACCCCGATTTTTCGAGAAGGTAAGTTGCATCGCTGGGGCCCATCCCAATTACATCAGGAACAGTACCGGGAATATCGTTCACCCCATTGATAAAAACAGTTACCGAATCGTTTGTAACTGCTACATGATCAGCAGTCATATTTTGTTCCTGAGTTTTAAATCCCAGTTCCTGAGCGAAAAGCATCACATCTTCCCTTACGCCAGGTTTTACCTCCGGAACTTCCCTGTGTTTTGGAATTGAATCGGCACCTTGATCGAGGTAAGATGCATAAACTTTATCAGCGATCCCCCTGAAAACCGGACCGGCCACCGAACCACCGTAAAATGCGCCCTGTGGCCCGACAATTACCACAATACAGCTGTATTTCGGGTTGTCAGCCGGGAAATAACCGCAAAACGATGCCTGATATTTTTTGGCGCCGCCATTAACATAACCTTTATCTTCGTTGGCAATTACCGCAGTACCGGTTTTCCCGGCAATGGTGTAGTACCGATTCTTTAGGTTCTTACCAGTTCCCCTGATGCAAACTCCTTTTAGCATATCTTGTGCCTTAATCAAGGTAGTTTTTGAACATAGCGACGGATTGATCACTTCAGTTTGAAATTTCCGGATAGGAATTCCGTCTTCCCTGACTTCGTCGATAAACTTGGGTTTCACCATGACCCCGTTGTTGGCCACTGCATTATAGAATGTCAGGGTTTGAATGGGCGCAATCTTTATTTCGTAACCATGAGCAATCCAAGCCAGCGAAGGTCCCCACCAATCAGGGTCAGTCGGATATTTGATCCGTGGTTCGGCCTCACCCAGAAATCCAAGTCCAAGCGGCTTATTTAAACCGAAACTGTATAACCGGTTGATAAAATCTTTTTCTTTCCCTTCGTAAAATTTGGTAATGATTTTTGCTGTACCAATATTGGATGAAAGTTCAAATATTCTTTTCATGCTGATCAATCCGTGACCGGCCTTATCACTATCGAGCATTTTTTGGCCTTTGTATTCCCACTCACCACGGCCAGTATCAAACATATCCATCGTATCAACATAACCTTCTTCCATGGCGACCATTAGCGACATCAGCTTGAAGGTTGAACCTGGCTCGCTGCAACCGGCATGTCCGAAGGCAAAATTATAGGTCTCGCCATACGTGCCGTCTTTTTTGCGGCCCATATTGGCAATTGCTTTTATGTTCCCGGTTTTCACCTCCATCACGATCGCCGTTCCCCATTCGGCCTGACTGATTTCCATTTGTTTACCCAAAGCTGTCTGGGCATAATCCTGAAGATTAACGTTGATCGTGGTAATTACATCTTTTCCCTCTTTTGGTTCGATCAGTGGTGTATTAATCCAGCTTCCGGATAAATTACGTTTAAGAGCCAACCCATTTACACCAGCAAGGTAATTTTCCGACAATCCTTCGACTCCGGTATAACCAACATTCCCATGAACACCGCCAAATGCGCCTTTATTAAGGACACCAATCGTGCGGCTGGCCAGGTCGCCATGAGGCAGGATGCGCCTGTTTTCGGTAACGACAACCAGCGCCGAACCAAAACGGTTGCGCGACATGGTTTTCAATAATTTAAAATCCTGAAATTTATTGTGGTCAATTTGCTGAGGATTGATTAAAAACCATCTGTTATTTTTATCGAAAGCAGTTTTAAACCGAATCCGGAAGTCGGTTGCGGGGAATCCAAAAAAGCTCGACAATTCTTCAACGACCTGTTCCGATTCCTTTGCAAACAATTGTTGTACACGGGGCGCCATCATATCCATCCGTATTTCGTAATAGGGAACCGAGGTCGATAAAATACTGCCATCGTCGGCACAAATATTTCCGCGTTTGGCCCAAATATCGGTTGTATTGCTTCTCAGGTCTTTGGCAATCTGTATCCATTTTTGGGTATCCACATTTTGAATAATGAGAATCCGGGCTATAATAATAAGTCCAAATAAGGCAATCGCAAAATAAACGATGCCGAATCGCAAGATTATGGCTTTCCTGATTTCCATTATTTCGTTTCCGTTTTTTTCACAGCAATCCGCTTTGGTGGTTCAACCGGTTCGATCAGATCAATTTTTCGTTCAATCACCCTTTTTGTCACTTCCGAAGGACGATTGATGTACATGAGTTCCGTTTCATGAATCACCGATTCGGCCTTGTATTCTTTGAGCGAATCCCTCACCATTTCCATCTTCCGGATGGTTTTTTCAGTCCAGTACCTGTTTGTGATCAGCCCAATTCCCAGACAAGCCAGAAAAACAACAAAAGGTATCTGCTTCGTAACCTTATTGCTGGCCAGAATGGAACCTCCCAGAACACTCATTACATTTTCTTTCGAGATCCGCTTTTTCTTATTTTCTGTTTTCTCTGTCATGCGTTTTTTTCTGCAATTCTCAGTTTGGCGCTACGCGCTCTTGGGTTTCGCTCAATTTCATCTTCTGACGGAACCATAACTTTCCGGTTTATAGCCGTTAAAGGCGATTCCACATTTCCGAAAAAGTCTTTCTCCTGTTTTCCCGAAAAATCACCTGATTTAATAAAGTTCTTCACCATCCGGTCTTCAAGCGAATGATAGGTAATGATAACCAACCGGCCTCCCGGCTTTAATAAATTGATGCTCTGTTCCAGAAACTCGTGTAAAACATCCATCTCCTTATTGGTTTCAATGCGCAATGCCTGAAATACTTTAGCCAGATATTTTGATTCCTGAAAACGAGGTACACAGGGAGAAATAGCTTCTTTGAATTGTTCGATGGTTTTGACCGGTTTTTCATTCCGCGACTGAACCAGATGACGGGCAAGTCGCCCGGCATTATCGATTTCGCCATAATCACGAAACATTCTCCGAATTTCATCTTCGGTATATGAATTTACAATATCAGCAGCTGTTTGCGACGAATCGCGGTTCATCCGCATATCCAGATCGCCATCAAAACGAAAAGAAAAACCCCGCTCGGCCACATCAAAATCGTGCGACGAAACGCCCAGGTCGGCCAGGATTCCGTCAACCTGATCAACGCCAAAATGCTTTAGAAAATTTCGGATGTATTTGAAGTTATGCCTGATAAAAAAAAAGCGATCGTCGTGAATGACATTCGCTGCGGCATCTTCGTCCTGATCGAAGGCAAAAAGGCGACCTGATTTTAAATGGCTGAAAATTTCGCGTGAATGGCCACCGCCACCAAAAGTAGCGTCAACATAATCGCCATTCTCCTTAATTTCCAGTCCGTTGACACTTTCGTTCAACAAAACCGGTACATGATATTCTCTTTCCATTAATCCACTTCTTCGCCACCGAATTTTTGTTCATAAGCATCGTCGCTATCAGTCAAAGAATCTGTATAAACCTTGTATTCATTTGCATCCCAGATTCTCAACCGTTCAAGCTGACCGGTAAAAACCACATTTTTTGTAATTCCGGCAGCCTCGATGAATGTAGCCGGAAGCGTAAACCGGCAATTGTCGGGTACGGCAATTATCCGGCATTTTCGTAAAATCCCATCGAGAATTTTGCTATGATCCTTATTGTTTAAGTTCAGCTTCGATCTGAATTTTAAAATGCGTTTCTCCCATTCCTCTATTGTATAAACATTTAAGCACTTTTCATGCCTGTCAATTTCGATGGCCAATTGACCGCCGGGAACGCTGCCACCCATCTGATTCTTATAATCGGCTGGCAACACCACTCGCCCTTTCTCGTCGAAAGTTGCTTGTATTTCTCCTGAAAAAATTAACATTTCAAGTGCTTAATATTTACATGTAAAAGTAATAAAATTCAAAACACTTCAGTCTATTTAAGTCTATTTAAGTCTATTTAAGTCACCAAAATTCGTAATTTATGAGCTTGATGTATGTTTAAAACATGTTCAAAACATGTGGATAAACTCAATGAAGTTCACATAATAAACTGTTCTTCAACTAAATAATACTTTTCAACAATTCGAAAAATCGGTTAATAAAATATTTTTCGATCTGCAAAAGTAACGATCTGGAGCAACTTCAAAAGAATAAAAAACGAAATTATTGATTGGATTTCGAGACTAAATTCCATCAAGCCATCAAACAGGATCGAACCTTCAGAAATTTGGAATTAATTTCAACCGGTTTCTATTTATTTTATACTTTCGGCATCATTTTAACGATTAGCAATGGATTCCGAAAACCAAGATCCGTTTAAACCGATCAACATTAAAGAAATGTTCCTGAAGAAGAATCCCGGACTTGCCAAAAAGCTTCCAGGATTTATTTACCGGTACATTACCCGCATCTTGCACATCGACGAAATAAACCAGCTTCTGACCGATCATGGCAACGAAAGGGGAATTGAATTTGCCCAAAGCATGGTCAAGCATTTCAACGTACATGAAACGATTATCGGTCGTGAAAACATTCCGGCTTTCGGACGTTATATATTTGCCTCCAATCATCCACTGGGCGGGTTCGATGCGCTTCTGATCCTTTGCAACATCGAACGTTTTATCGGACAACCGATTACCCTGGTTAACGATGTACTGATGAATATTCCCCAGTTGAGGCCCATTTTTATTCCGCTGAATAAATACGGGGGGCACAACAAAGATGTGATTCGCCAACTTCACGAAGCTTATTCTTCCGATAAGCAAATCCTGATTTTTCCTTGCGGATTTGCCTCCCGGCGCCATCATGGGATCGTTCGCGACCCTGAATGGAAGAAACATTTTATTGCCAAATCAATCGAATACCAGAGAGACGTGATTCCTGTTCATGTAAGTGGCCGAAACTCCAACTTCTTTTACAACCTGGCAAATTTTCGTACCTTTTTCAGGATAAAATGGAATCTGGAAACATTCTACCTGGCTGACGAAACTTTTGGACATAAAAACCAGAAATTTACCATCACGTTTGGCAAACCAATTTCATATACCCATTTCGACAAAAGCAAAACCCCCGATCAATGGGCTGCCGAAGTAAAAGACATCGTGTATTCATTACCAAATCAGCAATTGGGACTAGATTAATTAATCGAAAAAATCAATTCTTTAGGATTTTTTTTAGTTTTGTACCTCCATAAAATCAGAAAAATAGTATGAAGGATATTATTGCACCAGTGCCAAGAAAAGCATTGTTAGCTGAATTGACGCCGGACAAATTAATGAGAAAGACAAACAAAGGGGACAACGAAATATACATAATCACTTTTCAGGACTCGCCCAATGTTATGAGGGAAATTGGTCGGGTTAGGGAAATTACTTTTCGGGACGCTGGTGGTGGAATGGGTGAAGAAGTTGACATTGACGAATACGATACCTGCGACGATCCCTATAAACAATTAATCGTTTGGGACCCGCAAGCGCTCGAAATAATTGGCGGATACCGGTATATATTATGCAAACACGTTCCGGTCGACGAAAACGGGATTGTTCACCTGGCAACCACTCACCTTTTCAATTTTTCCCAAAAATTCATTACTGAATATCTTCCCTATACCCTTGAATTGGGCCGATCATTCGTTCAGCCACACTACCAGTCGAGCAAAGCCGGCGCAAAAGCGCTGTTTGCACTTGATAATCTATGGGACGGACTGGGTGCATTGATTGTTGACAATCCGGATATACAGTACTTTTTTGGAAAAGTGACCATGTACACTCATTTCCACACCAAAGCCCGTAACCTCATCCTATATTTTTTCCAGAAATACTTTAACGACGTGGATAACCTGGTAATTCCAATTCACCCGTTGGATCTGGGAATTGATATTAAAGAAATGGAAGAAGTTTTCAACAGCGGATCGTACAAGGAAGACTATAAAATTCTATCGCAAAAAGTACGCGAATTTGGCGAAAATATTCCTCCACTGATCAATTCGTATATGAACCTGAGCCCGTCGATGAAGACATTCGGAACGGTAATCAACGATCATTTTGGCAATGTGGAAGAAACAGGAATCATATTAACCATATCGGATATTTACGAAGCAAAAACCGATCGGCACATCGAAACATATATACGCACCAAAGAAACCAAAGACTGGCCGTTGCCGGAATAAACTCCATTATGTCATTCTATCGCGAACACGAAAAATTTCATGTGGCTGTCGACTCCATTATCTTCGGATACGACGAAGGAGGTCGCGAACTAAAGGTGCTTCTGCTGAAACGAAATTTTCAGCCTGCCAAAGGAGAATGGTCGCTGATGGGTGGTTTTCTGAAAAACAATGAATCGGTTGACGAAGCTGCGAAACGCATCTTGAACGAACTCACCGGACTTTCGGATGTTTACGTGGAGCAATTGTATACTTTCGGCGAAATAAACCGCGACCCGGGCGCACGCATCATTTCGGTTGCCCATTTCGCCCTTATCAAAATCAACGCTTCCGATCTTGAACTGGTAAAAAACCACGGAGCTACCTGGATTCCGATTTCGTCGATGCCAAAACTGATCTTTGACCATTCGGCGATGATTGACCGGGCGCTAAAAAAACTACAAATCAGGGCCCGGACACAGCCAATTGGGTTCGAACTGCTGCCCGACAAATTTACAATTCCACAGTTACAGGGCTTGTACGAAGCCATCTACAACAAAACGCTCGACAAACGCAATTTCCGCCGGAAGCTTCTCTCGATGGACCTGTTGGAAAAGTTGGAAGAAAAAGAAAAAGCTTCGTCGCGCAAAGGAGCCTGGTATTACCGCTTCGATCAAAAGAAATACGAAGATTTGTTGAATCGGGGATTTAACTTCGAGTTGTAGAAAGACGTTAAATTTTACTTGCGCTGTCGTTCATCGATCTTTCCAACACTTACCTGGACTTCAGGTTGGAAAATTATGACTCGTAATTCATTCAACGCTAGACATCAATTGAAATACGAACTTTCCCACCTAATCCTTTTTCAACAATTTCAAAAAGTGTACTCAATGTTATATTGCTTCCATCATTCTCAACGCGTGAAATATAGGTTCTTTTCTTGTCTATGATTTGTCCTAATTCCTCTTGAGTCATGTGGCGCGATTCTCTTGCCTTTTTCAATAAAAGCCCAACTTTAAAAGATTCAGCTTCCCTCTCAAGATTGTCACGTCTTTCTGTCCCTTTTTCTCCGTAAACCTGATCCTTGATTTGAGCCCAGGTTGTAATGTCTTTGTTGCTATTTTCTGCTTTCATAATATTCTTTCATTAAAATTATTGCTTTCTCAATTTCGTTTTTCGGCGTTTTCTGTGACTTTTTCTGAAATCCATTTAAAAGGATTACTAATTTTCCTTTGTCGAAGAAACAGAAAACACGCCAAATGTCTGTTCCTAGTTGAATTCTAGCTTCGTAGAGTCCATTTGTCCCTGAGATGAGCTTCAAATAGGTTGTTGGTATTCTCTCCAAAGTCTCGATGGCTTCAATGATTTTGAAGATCTTGTTCTGAACCTTAATTGGTTGCTTGGTCAAGAAATCTACAAAGTAGTTTTTGTATGCTATTACTTCGCGAATTTTCTCCATGTGTCATTCAAATGAAATCAAAGGTAACTTTAAAGTTACAATATTCCAAATAGAAACTGCTAAAACATCCGTCACCACCCGCCATGCTGAGTTTTTCGCCGTCATGTTAGTTGGGGATCCGTCATGTTGCACCTTTCAACATGTTTTCAGAAAAGAAAAGAGGGATTTCCTCTCTTTTATCAAGATGAAATCCCTCTTTGCAATATTTCTTGTCACCTTACTATTGGATGCAGTGTCATGCTAAACTTGTTTCAGCATCTCTGGGCAGATGAGACCCTGAAACAAGAAACAAGTTCAGGGTGACTCGACTAAACTAATACGCTCTTCCATCTTTGCCTTCAACGTAGTTGATAAACGAAGTGTTTACAACCTTGTTTCCGCCCGGAGTTGGGTAGTTTCCGGTAAAATACCAATCGCCGGTATCGTTAGGGCAAGCTTTGTGCAGGTTTTCTATAGTCTGGTAAATGATTTCAACCTCAGCAATACATTCGTCAGGCTTCAGCAACTCCGCAATTTTTTTCGAGACTTCTTCCGCTTTAAATGGCTTGTATATTTCTTTCACGTAGTTAACTATTTCTTCTTTCGGAAGGTTTTCCTGCTCTTTGCATTTGCGGTAAACCTCGTCAATTACGTGTTCCTGATTGGTATCTTTCAGCAACTCAATGGTCGCATTAAAGGCGATAAACTTATCCAAAACAGCCATGTCGATGCCGTAACAATCGGGATAGCGTATTTGCGGGGCCGACGAAACCACGATGATTTTCTTCGGGTGCAGGCGATCCAATATTTTCAAAATGCTATTCTTCAGGGTCGTTCCACGAACTATCGAATCGTCGATGATGACCAGCGTATCAATATCGTTACGGATTATCCCGTAGGTGACATCGTAAACGTGGGCAACCAGATCGTCGCGACTGGCATCGTCGGCAATGAAGGTGCGCAATTTCACATCTTTAATGGCCAGCTTTTCAACTCTCGGTTCAACCGACAGAACGGCTTCCATAATTTCGTTGGTGATGCTACCGTTATGGGCTTTCAATTGTTTGATTTTCCAATCGACACAATACTGCCGAACGCCATGAACCAGCCCGTAGAAAGCCGTTTCAGAAGTATTCGGGATGTACGAAAACACGGTATTTTCAATGTCGTAATCGATCGATCTCAGAACGGCAGGCGCAAGCAAGCTGCCCAACATTTTGCGTTCCTGGTAAA
>Ga0302288_1001844_pt1 | contig 13051 bp, 11 predicted proteins | sample III_Fen_N1_1_FD_194549 | JGI IMG/M metagenome (GOLD analysis project Ga0302288, IMG submission 194549) | Peat permafrost microbial communities from Stordalen Mire near Abisko, Sweden - III_Fen_N1_1 | ecosystem: Environmental > Terrestrial > Soil > Wetlands > Permafrost | place: Sweden: Abisko...
AGTATCGGTTGGATTGTTGGTTTTCCCATTGCATGTTTCCCATTTTTAGCCAGAAAAACACCCAAAACAAATGTTGCGAGGATGGGTAAAATGGCCAAAGCAGCCAAAATAGAATCAATCCAATTCATTGTACTTCACCTTTATACTGGTAACCGAGGTCTGTAACAATCCGTTCAACTTCAGAAAGGTCGATTTTTGAACCTCTGATTATTACCTGAGACTTATCTTTGTTGGCTATTACTTCATCAATACCTTCGAGTTTCGAAAGGTTGCGCGTTACATTGGCTTCGCAATGCGAGCATGACATTCCTTCAACGCGGATTGTCTGAAAAATTTCGTTTGTCATTTTCGTTTTATTTTGAGGTTAAAGTTATGAATATACCAGATTTAAAAGATCGTATGGAATGAAAATTACAGTAAAAAAATGGAAGAGAAGATCATAAACAAAACGAGGCCACCTTTGGAAGGCAGCCTCGCATGAATATTTGAATGATTTGATTATCCTTTAATTGCTTGTTCACAAGCAGCTTTCATTTGTTTGGCACTTGCATTAGTCGGGTCATAACCCAAAGCCTTATCAGCTAGTGGCAAAGCTTTTTTAAACTCTTCAACAGCTTCTTTTTCTGCCTGTTTGTAAGGTTCGTCGCTAGTTTTTAATTTGCCGGCAGTAATCTGTCCGTTCACCTTTGTAAGTATAGAACTACCTTTAGAATAGAAAGCATTTGCTTGACTTACATAATAAGAGGCAAGTCTGCTTAATACTTTAGGATCATCAGCCTTTAGCGCGTAAGCAGCTTCAAGAGTTTTAAGGTTTTCTTCATTATTTTTTGTAATTCTATAGATATCAGCTTTATTAACCATGGCATTCACCTTTTTATAATTCATTGAAATAACCTGGTCAAAATACTTGAGGGCCTTTTCATAAGCTTTGGAATTCATGGCGCAATATCCCATGTTGTAAATCATTGAAGTATCGACAATTGGTTTATTTCCCAATTTCGCCAATGCTTTTTCATAAAAATCAAGCGCTTTCGGAAAATCCTTGTTTTTAATAGCTGCATTGCCAACATTGGTATAAGTTGAAATTAACTTACTGATTATTTTCGCATCAGTAGGCGCAAGAGTTGAAGCTAATTCGAGTGTTTTAATATTCTCTGCATCATTTTTCATCGCTTTATAAGCATCAGCTTTACCTAGTAAGGCATTGATCTTCATTGAATTCATAGAAATAACCTGATCGAAATACTTAATAGCTTTTTCATAGTTATTTATACTCAAAGCACAAAAACCCATGTTGTAAATCATTGTAGAATCTACAATCGGTTTGTCGCCCCATTTCACCAAAGCTTTTTCAAAAAGTTCAAGCGCTTTGGGAAATTCTTTATTTACAATTGCAGTATTTCCTTCATTTTTTAATTCAACAAATGTTTTCTCTACTTCCTGAGCATTTGCTGCCGTTAAGCCTAAACATAAAACAAGAGCAAAAAATAATCTCTTCATATCCATTTTTCTTAATTGTTAGAAATTTTTAAACAAAACCATTTAATTCATTTTAAATCAAAGCCAAAAATAGTAATTACCTTTAAAAATCCTAACTATAAATTAACAATTGAAAAAATAAATTTCTTAAAAAACCTTAACGAAACCACCTATGGATTAAACATATCGGGCGTAAAGTACCCAAGTATACTTATGGCCATTTCTATGCCTGATTTTGCTTCCGGATTTTCAGGATCAATTTCCAAGGCCATGGCATAGCTATTCATCGAATCGCCCCATTTCTGAAGCTTATAATAAATCCGACCACGAAGGATAAGTGAATGTAAATCAGAAGGATTGTCTAAAATAAGCTTATTCAGGACTTCTAATGACTTGTTCAATTCGTTCTGCTCAAACAGCTGTTTTGCTTCATAAATACTCATATTTTTCCTTTCCTTTTTCCTGATGTTAATCTGCCCTTGATACTGAAACAACACCGTTTATGCTTTTGAGTTTATTCATCAAAAAATCCAAATGATCGATGCCACTAACGAAAACCCGCAAAGTGCCATCAAACGCGCCGTTATTTGAATCGATGTTGATCGATCTCATTTGTACGCCAATATCCTTCGAAAGAACATACGAAATTTGGCCAACAATGCCAATTTCATCGGTTCCCGAGATGCGGATGGTTGCCTGAAACGAAGATTTCTTTTTAGTATCCTGCCATTTGGCTTTGATCATCCGGTATGGATACCGTTCGATCATCTGCCGGGCATTCGGACAACTTGTCCGGTGAATTTTGATGCCTTCGCCGATGGTTACAAAACCAAAAATATCGTCACCAAAAATAGGATTACAGCAAGGCGACAACTTATAAATGACATTTTTAATGTTGTTATCAATGACCAAATAATCGTCGCCACCCGAAAATTCGAGTTCCTGAACTTTATCTTTGGGCAAAACTTCGGCGATCATTTGTTTGGCCGATTCTTCCTTTTTCTCAACAAGAACTTCCTTAATTTCAAGTGCGTCGATCTTCCCAATTGATATATTATAATACAGATCCTGAGCGAGTTTCAGCTTATAGTATTTCAGAAGCTTGCGAATACTGTCATCGTTGTATTCAATTTTCCAGTTTTTGATTTTCCGGAGTAAAATTTCCTTTCCATTGTCGGCTTCGCGTTTTACGTCCTCATTCAAACTGGCCTTGATCCTGTTTTTTGCCTTGGTGGTGACTACAAAATCGAGCCAATCCATTTTCGGACGCTGATGATTGGCGGTATCCACCGAAATCTGGTCTCCATTTTTCAGTTTATGTCGCAGGGTCACGTTTCGTCCGTTTACTTTTCCGCCCACGCACCGATCGCCCACGCCCGAGTGGATTTCATAGGCAAAATCGAGCAAAGTAGCTCCAGCCGACAATTTTCTCAAATCGCCTTTCGGAGTAAAAACGAAAATATCATCGGCATAAACCTTCATCCGAAAATCGTCGATAAAATCGACCATATTTAAATCGGGGTTTTCCAGAACTTCGCGAACATTGGCCAGCCATTTTTCCATATCAGAAGTGCCGGTTCCACCTTTGTATTTCCAGTGAGCAGCCAAACCTTTTTCGGCAATTTCATCCATGCGCCTGGTACGTATCTGAATTTCGACCCATTTTCCATGAGGCCCCAGCACCGTGGCGTGCAGCGATTCGTATCCGTTCGATTTGGGAATGGTTATCCAATCGCGCATCCGGTTTGGATTCGACTGATATTCTTCTGTTACAACCGAATAAACCTGCCAGCAATCGGATTTTTCATTGGCTAGTTCCGAATTCAGTATAATACGAATGGCAAACAAATCGTACACTTCATCGAAATCGACATTTTGCACCTGCATTTTTCGCCAGATCGAATTAATTGATTTTGTTCTGGCTTTCATATCGAACAAAAATCCCCGGACATTAAGCTTATTCTCAATAGGTTTAACAAATTCGGCTACAAAGTTTGCCCGTTCACGATCGGTTTCCTTCAAGCGAATTGCCACTTTATTATAGGCATCCGGATTTTGATATTTCAGGCATAAATCGAGTAATTCCGAATTAATATAATACAAACCCAGGCGATGCGCCAAGGGAGCGTACAAGAAAGAAGTTTCAACCGAAATTTTAGTTCGGAAAGGCACATCCGTAAAATCGAGTCGGCGCATTACCTCCAAACGATCGGCAATTTTCAGCAATATTACCCGCACATCGCCTGCAAGGGCAAGCATCAGATTTCGATAGTTTTCAGATTGTAATTCAACGGAATCCGTTCCAAGGGCATTAATTTTAGCCATGCCCTCCAGAATTGTTGTCACCGACTTTCCAAAACGGTTTTCAATTTCGAGCGACGAATGATCCTGATAGAATAAATTGTGCAGAAGGGCAGCAATTACGGTATCAACACCCTGACCAATTTCCTGAACAACAATACGGGCAACCGAAATTGCATGGGTTAAAATAAATTCACCCGTCTTCTTCTTTCGCTCACCAAATACCTCAACTGCCAGGTTAAAGGCTTCCAGAATTTTAGGATGATCCTTCTCCGGAATATTAGCTTTACATATTTCGAAAAAACCAGTAAATGATTTTTCAATTGCTTCATTCATGACTTAACCTTTATGAATTGTATCAAATATCGAATAAAAAAGGCCACCAAATCGGTAGCCTTTTTACAAAATATATTTTTGAAAAATTAAACTACCACATTGGGATCAACAAAGACTCGCTGGCCAAGTTCACGATCCATCATAAAAATGCCATTGCCTTGTCCGTTAATAAGCTTAAGTGTTGCCAGAATCTTTTCAACATTCGATTCTTCTTCAACCTGCTCGTCAACAAACCACTTAAAAAAGCTTTGCGAGGCATGGTCGCTGGCAGCAATTGCTACATTCATCAAATTATTAATCAGCGAAGTAACATGATTTTCATGAGTCAATGTTTTTTCGAACACATCAACAATGCCATCAAAATCAACCGGAACCTGATCAATTGCCTTGAGAACAACTTTTCCGCCACGTCCAACAACGTAATTGAAGAATTTGATAGCGTGGGCAGATTCCTCCTGGTATTGTACCTTCATCCAGTTAGCAAAGCCCGAAAGTCCCAAATTTTCGAAATAAGCAGCCATCGATAAATACATGTATGCTGAATAAGATTCAGCATTAATCTGCTCATTCAGTGCGTCTAATACTTCTTTTTTAATCATCTCTTTTCAATTTTTAATAAAAGTACGAAATTTTATACTCCTTCATCCATTCCTCCCGAAAATGAATGGATGAAAAATACAAAATATTCAGATTGGGTTAACAATTAATCTTTAAAATCGAGATTAAATTTCTGTTTGAGTTCGTACAAATGCGGATTTTTCTGCATCATCATTTGCATTTTTTCCAAATCGGTGAAAATTATCCGTTCCGACTCGACCTTTTCAAGCCTGGAAGTCAATTCAATTCCTGAATTCCGAAGTTCTTTCCTTAACCAGGAAACCAATTCAGGCTTGATCAGCCGAACATCTTCTTCCTGAATTGAATTTTCGATTTTCAGCAACAATTGATTGCCTCCGGTCAATTCGGGAACATCTGAAAGTGTTGATCGCAAATTTGGACGATCGGCAATCTGTTCCAGAAATTCATTCCATTTGACAGTAAGTTGCTCAATCGTAAATGGTTCGTTGAAATTTTCATATTCGTTGTAACCAGCTTTTTGTCCTTCCTCAACAACATTCTTATCCGAGGTATTTCCGGCAAGTGCATCTTTGATCGACGGAGTGAACGAACTTCCAAGTTTCCGGATTACTTTAACATTTGAAGCCTTTTCGAGCGGTTCAAGCCGGCTTACAGGAGCATCGTCTGTCCTATTTTCAGCCTGCGTTTTAGCAGCTGACGACTGTTGAGCGGGCTGTTCTTCCGGGCTGAAAATTGGTTGAAGTGATTTGTCTTCAGTACCGTCAGCTATTTTTTTTTTAAGGTAAGTTGTGCTATTTTGATAACTGCCAATTCGACCAATAACCGTTTGTTTTGACTGGCTTTATACTGAAGGTCGCATTCGTTGGCAATCTGAAGAGCTCCGATCAGGAAATCACTTTCACAATGACCTGCCTGAACTTTGTATTTCTCCTTGATTTCGCCTCCAACTTCGAGCAGTTGAATGGTAACCTGATCTTTGCAAACCAACACATCGCGGAAGTGAGAACTCAAACCGTTAATAAAATGATGCCCCTCGAAACCATGATCTAGAATTTCATTGAAAAGAAGCAAACTTCCGGAGATATCGTTTTTCAGGAATAAATCGACCAGACGAAAATAATAATCGTAATCGAGAACGTTCAGGTTCGAGATAACATCCTTATAGGTAATGCTTTTGCCCGAAAAACTCACAATCTGATCGAAAATTGACAAGGCATCGCGCATGGCTCCATCAGCTTTTTGCGCCACAACATTCAGAGCTTCGCTTTCGATTGAAACACTTTCGCTTTTGGCAACATGAGCCAGATGGCTCGATATGTCGCTGATTTTAATTCGGTTGAAGTCAAAAATCTGGCAACGCGACAAAATAGTTGGAATGATTTTATGTTTTTCGGTAGTTGCCAGAATGAAAATAGCATGGCGTGGCGGTTCTTCGAGTGTCTTCAGAAATGCATTGAAAGCCTGCGACGACAACATGTGAACCTCATCGATGATATAAACGCTGTAATGCCCAATCTGCGGAGGAATGCGCACCTGATCGGTCAGGTTGCGGATATCGTCGACCGAATTGTTCGAGGCAGCATCCAGTTCATGAATGTTGTATGAACGGTTTCCGTTAAACGCTTTGCACGATTCGCACTGGTTGCAAGGCTCAATCTCGGCAGTCAGATTTTGACAATTGATTGTTTTGGCGAAAATACGTGCGCAGGTGGTCTTCCCAACTCCACGCGGTCCGCAAAACAAATAGGCGTGGGCAAGCTGGCTGTTTTTAATCGCATTTTTCAATGTCGATGTAATTGATGCCTGTCCCACAACGGTCTGAAACGTATCGGGTCTGTATTTTCGTGCTGATACAATAAAATTCTCCATAAAACATGCTGAATTGAACGACCAAATATACAAATTCTGACCTAACTGCAAGGGCGAAACTTATTAACAAGATCAGGAATAACCTGAAATAGTTCAAACAAACCAGTCATTTCGAAAGCTGATAAACTTTTTGGAAGATTGAATTGTTTCATTGTCAGTTTATACACAAACATAGTATGATGAAAAAATTTGCTTTAATATTTAGTCTGATGATATTATCATATAGCGTATTCAGTCAAAAGTCGTTTTACGATTTCAAGGTTAAGGATATTGATGGTAAGGATTTTGATCTGGCAAGCCTGAAAGGGAAAAAAGTATTGGTGGTAAACACGGCCTCAAAATGCGGTTTTACCCCGCAGTACAAGCAACTTCAGGAGTTATTTGAAAAATATGGTGGCGATAAATTTACGATCATCGGCTTTCCTGCCAATAATTTCATGAAACAGGAGCCCGGAACCAACCAGGAAATTGCAGCGTTCTGCGAAAAAAATTACGGAGTCACTTTCAGGATGATGTCGAAAATATCGGTCAAAGGCGACGATATGCATCCGCTTTATAAATGGCTGACCAACAAAAGCCAAAACGGAGTGATGGATTCGGATGTCAAATGGAATTTCCAAAAATACCTAATCGATGAAAACGGTAAACTGGTTGATGTTGTTGAACCGAAAATAAAACCGGATGACGATAAGATTGTTAGTTGGATCAAAAAATAGGGGTTTGTTTGGTGGATTTGGTTTTTTAGGCGGCTTTCGGATGAGAGCCGCCTTTTTTCTCACTAATCGTCAGAAACCTGTCAGCCAACGATAATTAAAATGCGATCATTCGCCTGGACTGACTGAACATGGAACATGGAACTTGAAATTCGATTTCAACTTCCAAACCTATAACCTATCCCTGATTCGGTAATCAGTAACTTGGGGTGAGTCGGTTCGTCTTCAATTTTTTTGCGCAATTGCGCTACAAACACCCGTAAATACTGGGTTTGTTCGACATAGCCCATTCCCCAGATTTCTTTCAGGATATATTGATGAGTTAAAACCCGTCCTTCGTTCTTGGCCAGTAGCGCCAGCAACGAAAACTCGGTGGATGTCAGCTTAATTATCTCGCTGTTTTTTCGGGCAATATGGTTGGCCAGATCAACTTCGAGCGAACCAAAAATCCGAAGTGAATTCTCCGGAATTCCCTGATTTTGGCGGATGGACGCCCTTATCCGGGCCAAAAGTTCGCCAGTGCGAAATGGTTTGGTCAGGTAATCGTTGGCGCCACAATCGAGAGCTTTCACAATATCGTCTTCCGAACTTCGGACTGAAAGTATGATAATCGATTTTTTATACCATTCGCGTAATTTCCGGAGGATTTCAAGGCCATCGGCATCCGGAAGCCCCAAATCAAGAATGATCAGGATTGGAGCATGAGTCACCGCTTTTTGGATTCCTTCGTGTCCGGTGGAAGCCGAAAAAATCTTATATCCGTTGGATGACAGAGTTATTTCGAGCAAACGCCGAATCTGCACTTCATCATCAATAATCAAAATGGGTTCGCTATCAGGCATCGGGTTATCTATTGTTGAATATTACAAATATCCGAAATTTTTGTTGGTATTTTTATGGTGAACCTGGCGCCGCCATTTGAACGGTTTTCGGCAGTGATTGTCCCGTTGTGGGCTTCAACAATGCCTTTTACGATTGACAGGCCTAACCCGGTACCACCCGCAATTGCTGATTCGCCCCTGTAAAACTTATTAAACACCATTCCCAAATCAGGAGCCGAAAATCCCGGGCCACGATCCATCACCTGAATCATCAAAAAACCATTGTCGTAAAAGAACTTGACCCGGATACTGCTTCCTTCAGGCGCTAACTGAGTAGCATTCAGCACCAAATTATGAAGTACTTGTTCCATTAGCCCAAAATCGAGCTGAACCAATGGCATATCATCCGACAAAACACAATGTAAGTGAAATGGCTTCAATTCAACTGAAAGCGTTTGCGTTACTTTGTTGATCAGATCGTGTAAATCGCACCAGTCGATATGAGGAGTTAATCTTCCAGAATCGAGCCGCGACATATTTAATAAGTTTTCGATCAATCGGTTCAACCTGATTGCCGCCGTGTTTATTTCCTGGTAAAGAATTTTTCGGGTTTCAGGAGAATAATCCTGGGCAATCAGCGTATCAGAGGCGCCCATGATGGTTGCAACCGGTATCCGGAGTTCGTGCGAAATGGAGTTGAAAAGTGTTTTGTACAATTTGTCTGATTCGCTGAGAATAAAGGCATTTCTTGCTTCATTACGCAAAAACTCACGTTCAATCTTACCTGAAATTTGCGGCAAAAAACCTTCCCAGAATTGTTCCTCTCCCTGTGTAAATACTTTAACGTGCTGCACCGCAATTACTCCAACATTCTCGTTGTTGCCTTTCAACGGGTAAAAAGTATAGTTTCCTGAAGGCAAGGTATCCGAAAATTTCCCGGCTTTTGCCGAATGTCTGAACGTCCATTCAGCAATACTCATCTCGTTTTCCGAAAAATTGAGTGATGTTTCGTGCCTGACTTGTTTTTCAAGTTGATTGGTTCCGTTTTTCAGGATAATGGCACTTTCCCGATTAAAATATTTCCGGATATCTCTCACCACCAGATTTAAAACATCGTCAATTCCCGATGCTGCTGAGAGTTCTTTCGCAAGCTGGTAAAGTGCATGTGTCCGTTCTTCACGTATCCTGATTTTCTGTTCCTGTCCCCGAACCCTTGATGTTAACACACCGTTTAGCAGGGCAATAATGAAAAACATGGCCAACATCAACATGTCTTCAGGCCTCTCAACATGAAGGGTATAAGGTGGAGGGATGAAAAAAAAGTCCCAGATTAATGAACTTAGAGTAGCGGCCAATAAAATTGGGCCTCTGCCAAAGAAAAAGGCAAGGATTGAGACCATAAACAACAAAGCAAACGAAACAACCTGATAGCCAACAAACGCTTTCAACAGGAAGAAAATACCTGCTGTTAAAGTAATCATCAACGATGCTGACAAATACTGATTTATACTTGACGTAAAGGAAGGCAACGAGGCTTTTCTTCTGAATTTGTCGTCGACCAACATATCAGAGCCAAGAATATAAACGTCAATATTGCCGCTGTAACGAATCAGCCGGTTCACAAAATTGCCCAAACGAAATAATGTCAAGAGATTCCGAACTTTTGGTTTCCCGATAATGATATGAGTTATATTTTCTTTTTGGGCAAAATCGACAATTGCTTTAACAATATCAGAATTGGTAACGATCCGGAATCGAATTCCCAATTGTTTGGCCAGATTAATATTCTTATCCAGATTTTCGCGCTCTTTATCAGATAAATCGTGCGTAGTCTCAACATAAATTGCTTGTATGTTGCCACCCATTGTGTCGGAAAGGTTCTTGGCCCAGCGAAGCAATTTTGTTGACTGAGGTGTATAGCTTACAGCAACAAGAAGGTGTACACCCGATTTCCACGGTCCCCGAATACGTTTGAGTTGCATGTAATCATGAAGCTGTTTATCAACCCTATCGGCCACAATGCGCAAAGCCATTTCACGCAAAGCAGTTATATTTCCTTTCCGAAAAAAATTCATGATGGCTTCTTTCGACCGTTCAGGGGTATACACTTTACCTTCCGAAAGCCTTTGCAATAATTCATCCGGCGTTAGGTCCACTACCTCAATATCATCAGCATTTTCAAAAACATCATCCGGTAGTGTTTCCCTGACAATAATGCCGGTAATCTGGGCAACTATTTCGGAGCGACTTTCAAGGTGCTGAACATTTACGGTGGTATAAACTTGAATGCCATTATCAAGAATTTCCTGTACATCCTGATAACGTTTAAGATGGCGGCTTCCGGGGGCATTGGTATGCGCCAATTCATCGACCAACACAATGTGAGGATTTCGTGCAATAATTGCATCCAGATCCATTTCCTCCACTTGAGCCGTTTTGTATAAGTATTTTTTTCGTGGAATCAATTCAAAACCTTCAACCAATGCTGCCGTTTCCTGGCGGTTATGAGTTTCGACATACCCAATCACAATATCTGCATCTTTCGATTTTTCAATTTGCGCAGCTTGCAGCATGGTGTAAGTTTTGCCTACCCCAGCACACATCCCAAAAAATATTTTCAGCTTTCCCTGCTTGCTTTTTTCTTCTTCTTCTTTCATCGAAGCCAGCAAATCATCAGGGTTTGGGCGATTGTCAGTGAAGTCCATTCAGTACAAGTTAAAAGTTAAAAGGCAAAAGTAAAAAGGCAAAAGTAAAAATCCCAAAGGATTCAACCGGTATAAAATGTTGAGGGGTTCTTCACAATTATTTAATGGCTAAATTGTTGATTTGCTTTCCACTTATTTAAAACATACAACCATTTAACCATTCACTTTCAAATCTCCACATCTTCAAATCTTCAAATCCTTTCCCCTTTCGATCTTCGAAATTACTTCTTCTGCTTGTTCCCCAATACTTTTTAATCGGGTCAAAATGCTTTTCACCTCCTGAATATTGTTAAAGTTATCATCATTTTTCGAATCTTCCAAAAAATCTAAAGATATTTCCTGTTCGTTTTGGCTTTGGCCTTCACTCAATTTTTCAGCCATTTGGTTAAACAGCAACGAAATTTCATAAAATTCATCAATCCCATCGAAATAAAGCCTTTGACCGTAATTACTTGAGACGATTTCTTTTATCCCGTTGTATAATTGAAAAAAACGTTCGTTAAAATACGAAGCAAAGCTATAAATGAAACTCAAGGCAATCAAAAAACAAAAGCTGCCCAAAATAGTCATCCCCGTTACTGCATTTTTTGCCGAAACTTTGGCATCATCGGTTTTTACCTCAATGGCCTTGCCATTCATTTGAGATAAAAGTACGATTTGCTGCGAAAGAAAACCTAATTTCTTTTGAAAATAGAGGATTTGGTCCGCCGACAATAGCGATCCATTTACCTTACCGACCGAATCACGGTATTCAACAAAACCAGTCTCAATGCCAGCAACTAGCTTATCTTCACCTGGTTCAGTTATATTACCTTTCTCCAACTGAAGCGACTGATCGATCGTGCCCAATTCTTTTTGGATGAATTGGCCGTCCGGATTCCGGTTCGTTAAAAAGCTGGTAGTTATTTCCTGATTGATGTTTACCAACCCTTCGTTCATTTCGCGGGCATACACAACCGACAGATAATTCTCTTTGAGGATTGCACTTGTTTTGTTTGATAATTTGTTCATGTAAAAGGCCGAAAAGCCCAACAAAACCAGAATGATGATAAATATAAATATCATCCCTAATGCAAATTTTGTACGGATCGAAAGTTTCATGACAGTTAGTTTTTATTTGTTAATTGAAGATTTTCCATCAAGTTTATTCAGTTCGAGGTTTAAAGCCAAGACGTTAATTCGTTCATCACCTAAAAACGAAAACTGAGGTGATTCGGACAATTCCGAAATGATCTTCAGAAGTTGCTGCTTTTGGTTGTCATCAAGATTCCGGACTTTAACAATCCGGTCGACCTGAAGTAAAGCTGCTTTTGGCGAAATATGCGGATCGAGCCCGCTGGCCGATGCAAGTAGCATTTCGGAAGGTATTTTTTTCGCTTCGGAAGTTGGATTCGATTTAATCCATTGAGCAGTTCGATCGGCCACCAATTGTTTGAGTTTTAAACTGGTCGGCCCGTAATTTGAGCCTCCTGAAGGCAACGCACTGTAATCGGTTGCCGATGGCCGCGACCAAAAATAGATTTCGCTATCGAACTTCTGGCCGATTAACTCACTTCCGACGACCCTTTTATCCTGAACAATCAAGCTTCCGTTGGCTTTCTCCGGAAAAGCAAGCTGTGCTATTCCGGTAATAAAAAGCGGATAAGCAATTCCGCACAAAACGGTAAAAAGAGCAAATATTTTAATTGAAATTAGAAGTTGTGTTTTCATAAATTTTAATTTGAAAATGTGTTGATTTGAAAATTTGAAAATGAAAAATGCGTGCATTGCAATTTTCAAATCATCAAATTAATAATCAGATCAATCAGCTTTATCCCGACAAATGGTGCCAGGATACCACCAAAGCCATAAATAACCAGGTTTCGGATCAACGCTGTATTTGCAGAAACCGGCCTGTATGCGACGCCTTTTAAGGCAAGAGGAACCAATAGAATAATGATCAACGCATTAAAAATTACCGCACTCAAAATGGCGCTTTGCGGCGAACCCAAGTGCATCACATTTAATGCTGATAATGGGCCAATTCCATCTTTTCCTGCATAAAGCGATACGGCAATGGCCGGAATAATGGCAAAATACTTGGCCACATCGTTGGCAATACTGAACGTGGTCAAAGCGCCTCGGGTCATTAGCAATTGCTTGCCCACCTCAACCACTTCAATCAGTTTGGTTGGATTGCTGTCGAGATCGACCATGTTGCCAGCTTCGCGGGCAGCCTGGGTTCCTGAATTCATGGCAATACCAATAT
>Ga0302288_1001846_pt1 | contig 13044 bp, 27 predicted proteins | sample III_Fen_N1_1_FD_194549 | JGI IMG/M metagenome (GOLD analysis project Ga0302288, IMG submission 194549) | Peat permafrost microbial communities from Stordalen Mire near Abisko, Sweden - III_Fen_N1_1 | ecosystem: Environmental > Terrestrial > Soil > Wetlands > Permafrost | place: Sweden: Abisko...
CTGACACCAAAGGAAAATATTTATATGTTCCTCGCGGTGGTGGCTCAAACGTTATTGATAGATATGACATTACTAATGAAATTTGGGATTTTACTATCTTTACTACTCCTCAATCTGAGACATTTAACACAGGCTCTATGTGGACTTATGACGGCGGAGATAGACTTTATTTTACAGTCAACGCCACTGGTCGCGTAGGATATCTCGATGTTTCTACTCATAGGATTAATGGTGCAGGACAACTTCCATATGCTATGGGTACAGCGGTAATTGGTAATCGGATGGAAGCTTTGAAAACCACAGATGGTTTGACATATCTTTATATCATGCGTCACAGTGGTCAAGAAATGTTTAGAACATTGGTATTCTGGTAAAATAAGCAATCAAGTCACAGACAGAATGGAGGTGAAAACAAATGTTCAACCAAGTTGGATTCAATCATTTGCCATTTAATAGAATTGAGCCATCTGGATTTATAATCCTTGAATCAACTATTACGGCAACGTCCTCCATTCCGTCTGTGATTATTTTAGTGTCAAGTTTAATTGATAGTACAGTTTCAGTTGTTTCTAGTGTTCCTAATTCTGGTGTAGTTGTAACATCCTCGATTGATTCAATAATTAATTCAACAAGCTCTGTATCTTCGACCATTAAAAACACAATGGGACTATTAAGCACAATTACGGCTACATCAAGTGTGTCTGCTAATATATCAAATGTGTCCTATATCACAACAACTGTAAATGTATCTTCACAAGTCATTGGAGTGTTGTCAAATTTAGAGTCTATCATATCGACAATATATGCATCATCTAATCTGCCAGATTCTAATTTAACATTAGTCAAAGGACTCTCAAGTACAATTAACGCTGTATCATCTGTATCGGGTACTATCAGCAATGTGCTTGAACTTGCTTCGACAATCAACGCTACGACAAATACGATTGGAAGTTTGACTTTAAATAGTCAAATCAATTCTACGATATCTGTAAGCTCGTCTACGCAAGCAAGTTTGTCTCTTAACACTTATATCAATTCAACTATAAACGTAGCTTCAAGCGTACCACAGGCGTCTGTAACGCTATATGCTAACATTAATAGTAGTATTGACGCACAATCAAGTGTAAGCGGAATTGCTATAATGGATGGTCACATTACGTCCGTTATTCAATCGAATTCAAACGTCATTGCAGTTATTGTAAAATTACCACATACGTTAGTGTTCACTAACATTGTGTTTAATATTGTTGAATATATTCCAATTGTTCAATATACAGAAACTCCGAATGCAACAATTTCGATTACAGAATATTCCGCAATGATGTTGTATGAAGATAGTCCACAAGTAGGGATTTCATATATGGATTATCCGGTTGTATTAACCATTATAGAATAGAGGTGACATATGGCTTTAGCAGGTTCAACAATTACAATTAATGCTACATTTCCACCTACTATTGATAATTTAGATAGTATGACAAATGTTCGCATTCATATTTATACACCCGACAGAACATTGCTTCAAACTTTAACCGGGGCGACAAAAATTTCTATGGGAGTATATTCAATTAAATATACAGTGACTTATACAGCTATGCCACTACCTCTAACTCTGGAGATGGTTGGTACAGTTGATGGATTTGATTATTTGGGAAGCACGACTTTAGTAAGAAGTTATAGTTAGTTGGGAGGAAATTAAATTGATTACGGATAATTTTGGAAGCATTATGCTGGGGTCTGCGAATTTACAAACATCGATGGCGGGTGTAGAAATTCTAACAGGAAACCCAAGAGTTTTAAATTTTTCGATTATAGCAGATAACGATTATCATATTACTATAAATGGTGGCACTCCAATTTTTATACGAGGCTCCCAAATCTTATTAGTCCCAGTGGTAAATTCCGTTTCGATTGTAGAGGCTGGAATTACTTACAACTGGAACGGACAGAAAGGATAGGTAATATTCTATGTTTATGGGAAATATTGATTTTAAAAAAATATTTTATCTATACAAAAGATTTGTGAATTCATCGAAACCATATCCATCTATGGTAAATACCACTATTTATACAGCAGGTGTTGGAACGTGGCAACTTGGGAGTTTTGTAGAGACTATTCCGGTTAATACAATTACCACGGACTATACTATTACTAAAATTCAATGCGCGGCAATATCCGCTGTGTCTTCATACGAGGTGGTTTTGTATTCTGGATTAGCAGGTAGCGAGATAGAAATTTGTAGAACTAGATTAGCCGCTGGAACTGGTACAAATGCCGTTTTAAATCTTGATGTGGTCACACCTATTTTACCAGCTAACACCCGTATTTCTGCTAAAATTGCTTACGCATTGGGAGGTACAGCTACATTAGCAATGTCAGTCATTTATATACCAATGAACTAAAATTTAAAGGGAAATACAACTCGTTAATTCGGGTCGTATTTCCCTTATTTTTTCTTAATTCCGAGACATCAACTGAGATTTTAGTGTGGTATTTTCTGTGATATATCCCATCACTTTATTCTTCTCCGATTCCAATTGTCCGTTCAACAAACGATTTTGTTTTTCAACTTTAATCGTAGTTTGTTGACAAGTGTTCAATTGTTGTTTACAGCCAACAATAATTGAATTAACTTCATGCTGAACATCGGACAACACTTTCTCAATATCTTCCATTTTAAGCTCAGTCAACTCACACAAATTATGCTTAATTGTAAGTCCGTCTTTTTCACTCCAACAAACTTTGCCCTGACCAGACTGAATCATTTTTGTGATAATCATTTGCTGAAAATCAACCAAAACCTGTTGTTTAATTGGTAAAATTTTATCTGTATTCAGCTTGGTTAAGAAGTGAAAACATCCACGCTGATTTACCATATCCACGCCATTTACGTTAATAATTGTCCCTTCAAAAAGAGGTTTATTACTTTTAATTATCTTGTCGAAGGTGTCTGGCTGAGATAAGGTGCTCATTTCCAAATCTGATTTACTCATACAATACCCAATTTCTGTGCGCTGTAAAATAATGGACACCCCCTGAAATTGAACCTCAATAGTTTCCTGTGATTGTGTCGGAATCTTATAAACTCCGCTACCACCCATACCCCGTTTTGGAGCTTTAGCAATCTCAATCAATCCATCATTTACCATGCGATTGATGTAATTTTTGACGGTTGCTAGATTTCCTAGATGTAGACTGTCAGCGACTTGTTTATAGGATTCATTAAACATCCCGTTCTGTAAAGCTTTACCTAACACATAGTTTTTCGTTTCTTCATACGCTTGTAGTTTACGCATCTCTTGTCACTCTCCTCTGATTTTCATGTGTAAGTTCTCCTTGTATGTTTTAATGCATTACTTTATGTTAACTTAATCATAGTCGTTAATTCAATATCTATCAACGAAAACTAGAAATCCTGTCAAAACTATTTGTGGTTAGGAATTTTACCATATCCAGATAAGCATCTTCACCCGAGAAACAAATATTCACATTATCAACTTCTACTTCTAAATAAGTGTTGTACTCTTTAATGTGAATTTCTCTACCAATTTTCGAGTTATAGTGATATGTCATGTTTGTTTCCTCCTTTAGAATTTTGGTTTGTTGCTATATCTAATACTATCATGGATATTATAATTTGTCAATGATTGATTGAATAAAAAGAAAAAGCAGATGATTAGTCTGCTTTAGTCAATAATTCCTGTGAGTTCTTTAAAGTAAGGAAGTTGCTCAATCCAATCACAAATAGTGTGCCACTGAGTCAGGCGATGATTTTTTCTCTGCCGATAAATATTCAAAAGTTCAGCATAATTTGTATCTATTGTACGTTTTTGAAGAAATCCCTCAGGGAGTTCGTTCTTAATAGTATGAATAAATTCATCGGAACATAGTTTATCATCCATTTTCATCTCAATCAAATGATTAATGTGCGATAAAGTTCCTTCATGAATTTCATATTCAAAATCATCTTGTGTTAGTTTGCGCTTATGAATGGTATGCATAGTGCTCGTTGAATTTTTCGTGTTGTAGTGGTATGTGTCCAGTTCTGAATGAATAAATCTTGGCAATGTCAGGTCGACCCATACATGAATCTGTCTAAGAAATTTACAATGTTCACTTCCTGCTTTGGTGAGCTTTTGAGCAAGAACTTTGTCATCTTGTCCAAGTACAAATTTTTCTATATTTTCATAATAGTGTTGTCGTTGCTGATTGTATTTAGGATAAATTGAACTATCACTTTTATCCCATGAATCCATTGGATTACGACAACCTCGCAAAGCGGATTCAAATCCAAATACTTGTGTGTGTTCAATTTTCATTCATTACCTCCCAATCTGCCATGAATTCTCTCGTCCAATTCAAAACTAACTTGTTTATAAGCTTCTTCGTTGGCTTCTGCAATATCAATTGCTCCATCTAATAGTGTCAAAATTTCTTCTTCATTCTTAACTAACTTCTTTTTTAGCTTACGAATATGATAGTCACAGGCTGATTTCGCAACCTTACACTCTCGAATTTTATCCTCAATTTGCTGACGTTCACCGTATAGTTCCTTATAGCGTTTACGCATATTCAAACCATCTTCCCTCCACTTTCTTTTAAATATTCATACAAAGTAATCTCTTCCCTCACATATCTATCTCTTACCACTTGTAGTCGTTTCTGCTGCTCTTTACTCTTCATTGTGAGTAAGAATTCATTGAATAGTTTAATTGCTTTACGGGTCGATTTTAGGCTGTATAATGTTATATTGAATTTATTCATTAGTTGAACCAATCCCTCCGATACGTTCTTTACCTTTAAACGAATCATCGTCTGCTAGAAGGTATGGCAAGAATACACATTGAGCAATAGCATCGCCTTGTTTGATAGACAGTGGTTTATATCCTTCGTTTCTAATTTTTACCCAATAATGCCCTTCATTACCTGAGTTATTATAATAATCACTATCTCCATTCCCAATTGTATTGGCGAGGCGTGTATAATATTTAAATCCCAACCCGCTTCTAGGCATAATCAACAACCATTCACTAGGTTGCATATATGATTTCCAACCAGTAGGAAGTTTAATTTCTTCTTTGGGGTTAAGCGTAAAACCATGAACGGCGAAGATGTCATATCCAGAGGAGTGTGAAGTGGCTCGTTTAGGAAGGACGATGTCATGCCAAACAAATTGAATTGATTGGTCAGCATATTCACCTACATCTTTACCCCATTGTTCAATAGAAATTTTTTCAAATCCTCGTACTCTATGTTTGCTCATTTATTTGCTCTCCTTTTTATACATAATAGCTTTAGCAATATTGGCAGAAATATCTACCATACTTCCAAATACAATAAATGCACAAATTACAATTGTTGGCGCAATTACAAGAATCGCGCATGGTTCTTGCTTCATAAATTCCAACATATTTTATTCCTCCATCCATTCCCAATCAAGTTTATCATCCAATACAACCCAAGCATCTTGCATATCACATTTAGTTCGACTAAATTCCTGATATACATCGTCTTCAATTTCCGCCCGAACTGTAAATCCATTTTGATAATATTTGATTGCGGCACGATATGTGCATTGATTCCAAGATGAGATTTTCTTCATTTTATACTTAACACCTGTAAAATCTTGAATATAGTCATCCTCTTTAAAGAAATATCCAAAATCACAGTAATAGTGACCCACACATTGAACCATGATATCTACATTCTTAAGATTTTTAGGGTCACAAAAGAATTTATAAGTTCGTTGGTCGATGGTATAATAACCTTCCCATTTTCTTGTTGCAACCATTTCAATCATCTCGATGAAATTTACTTCGTTGTTAATAGTTTTCCTTGGTACAATTGCTCGAATCATAATTAATCTCCTTATCCACATCTTTATAATTCTCACCGTTATCGTCTGAGTAAGAGCCTCTACATGGCGTTAAATCGCATCCAGACCTACCTTGACATTCTGCGTTGTACCATTTACACCATTTCATTATTCAACATCCTCCACAATCTCAAAGAAATCATTCATATCACTATCAATAACTTTTTGTATAATTGCTTCCTCATTTGCATCGTCTACAAATTTATATTCCACAATACCATTGTTTTCATAAATTCGCGCGACTTTGTATAGTTTGTTTTCTACAACATCTCCCATAGATTGTTTAAATTTAATGTACACTTTTCTTCCTCCATTTCTTCTGTTCAATTATATCACATCCAACTTGGACAGGGAATAGTATTCCGAGAATGATGATAAGGAATATTCCACATAGTAAGTCGAATGCGCATTCTAGTTTGTGGCGCATTTATTCCACCCTCTCATAAATTGTAGTAACCTTTTCAATGTGCATATCCATTACATTAGGATTGATACATGGTAGATGTTTGTCTAATTCAATTATTGCTTCCTCGATTGTGTCAAAGGATTTGTCGGGTAGAATTGTACGATGCCACTCTTCCCAATGATAGAGTTGATAGGTTATTTGATAATAAGTTGTTGTGGATTCCATTCTTATTCTCCTTTCACATAAACGCTTTTAGCAATTTCTACTCCATCTTCTAATCCTCGTTTATATTCAGACGAAAGCGAGTTATTGACGGAATAAAGTAGATTATTTATAAATTGAATATCAAACATAGCACAGTCAAGGATAATATTGTCCTGTTCGTCAACGATGGCTTCTATAAATCTGTTTTGATGTGGGATTGATACCGTTCTCTTAATCCACATTAAATATATCCCTCCTTATATTCGTTAAACATTTCCAATAGTGAATCTTTTGAGATATATTATGCGCGTCCTTGTTCTTTAAGCACGTTTTTAATCACACTTGGAATTACCTTGCTGAACAATTTGCCAATTTCTTGTGATTCAATTCCTTCAAAGATTTCGGATTCTTCTTTCATACAATCGGCATAAACTTTACCAGATACGATTTTGATAATCTTGCCCATAGATTCAATTGAGTAATCTTCATCAAGTTCTTGGTCATCTACACATTTATGAATAATTTTTTCAACACGATTATTAGTTACAACTGACTTCACAAGTTCCATAACAGCCTCATCAGCTTTGGGATTCTTGGGAAGTTTTTGTGATTGAATTTCTGCAAATGCTTCAGATACAAGTTTTACAAACATTTGTCGCCCAAACTTATCTCTATAGTTTACATTTTTAACTACGATACCTTCACCAGTATTTGGCGTAAGAGTTTTATTTGATTTGCCTACAAATGACATAAGATGGTCGAAGTCAATAAATTCACCTTTGTAGAAATATTCTACCGTTTCAATTCCAAGTTTCTGAGCTTCAGATTCAACCAAATCATCAGATAGATATTGATGGGTTGTTTCATCGTAGATATTGAATAGATAGAAATTATTATAATACTCAGGAAGATATGATACCTTGTGTTTTTTTAGCCATTCACCGTAATATCTCCAATTTGGATTAAGTTTATCGCATTGTGGTTGAATTTTAGTTTCAACCCATTGATAAAATCCATTGAGATTGTTTTTAAAATCAAGAGTTTTATTGCGAGAAAAACATGATACACTGATTGGTGAATCTAAATCAAATGACCATGATGCATTGGAACCATCAACTTTTTCGCTGATTGTGATGTAGTCACCAACATTTAAAACTTCTTGTGTTTCTTTTTTGCCATAGCGGATAATGTCCATGTACGATTTGTGCTCTTTCATTCTTTACTTTTCTCCTTTTAGTTTTATAATATATTTCACAGTAGATTAAAAATCACTCACTATGATATGTTGATTGTAACACAGTGAGTGAGAGGGTGTCAATGGGTGTGAGGGAATTATTTTATGATATATTTTATGATATATTTGAGGTGGTTTGTGGGAGTTTGATGTGGGTTAAGATTTGTCCGGTGAGATTGGATTCGATGAATGATTTTTATATAATTTCATATATTGATACAATCTCTTTTTGGAGACCCCGCAAGATATTAAATAATCCATTGTTTTTGAAAATAATGAGAATAAAGTATTATTCTCAATTTCAGATATGTCTAACGAATAATTTAATGTTTTTAATAAATTATATATGTTGTTTATTTCGTCCTTAGACAATACTATTTGGTTATCAATGCTTACTTTTTCTTTGTCTATTTTATACCCATATTCATAATATTCTTTCCGAGCATTTTCATATGCAATAGACGCTATTTCAGGAGAATCAAAACTTCCAAGACGTATTTGTTTGTAATTTATTCTAATCAACGCTATCCACTGATTAGATGTTTTACTCCACGAAACTCCCCTATATCCACTTTTGTTATTCTTGTTAATTCGTCTATTTTGTTGGTTTTGCCTGTTGGTTACAATATTTAAATTGCTTCTGGTGTTTAAAAGCCCATCATGGTTTTTATGGTCTACTTGTGAATTAAAATCTTCTATATTCATAATAAAACTATGAAGATAAATTGTAGTTTTCTTACCATCTAAATTGACGCTCGTGGTGACATAGTGCAAGTTTGTGTCCTTATTATAACATCCAGTCCATGTGCCAACTATACTATCTACAAGTTTTAAATCAATTAAATCTATAATTGCAAAATCACATGCGTTCTTCAGATAAATATAAACTGTTTCATCAACAACGTAGTAATTATTTTTCATAAATTTCTCCTTCCAACTCTAATTACCAAGAGCTTGTATTCTTGGTAATTAGAGTTAAATTACTTAACCACACTTACTAAATCCGCACTCAGTACATGTGGCGCACGCCAATGAAATATTCAAACTTTTTTCACCACACTCTGGACAAATTGCTGTAAGCTCATCATCATTTGATGCAATTTCTACTTCATCATTGTCTTCAGTTACATAATATTCATCTTCACCAATAGATATTTCATCCAAAATTTCAGCTTGCATTTCAATCAGGCAATTACCGATAGCATCTGGACAAGATTTCCCGCGGCTTGTGTCTTTTTTTGTCATATTTCTACCTACGTAAGAAGGGCAAGCTGTTGCTGATTTTAGTTGGTCTACTGCATAATTAAAATCCATACCCGTTCTAAGACCTGCACTAATTGCACGAGATAAGGCAATCATAAACGAATTACATCCACCTTCCGACCCTTTACTAAGATAGATTTCCATAAGTTTTGCACTAATGGGGTCAAACCATGCCTGTACGTGTAGGCTTCCACAGCCTGTTGTAAGCTTTCGTTTCTTACCAATCAAATCATCTGATGAATCCATCGTAGTTCCCCATGGAATATTAGATACATCGAATTTGGCTTTTACGTCTTCTTGTTTTGTAACAAAAATGCCTTGACGAACTGCATTGGGTCTAAAAATTGTACAACCCTTTACTGAATTATCAAATACACGCAAGAATATCTTTTGAGTATCTTCAAAAGAATAATCAGTAGGAACGTTAATTGTTTTGCTACAACTCATATCCACATGGAATGTAATCTTTTCAAGAATGTCAAGATGATTCTCAATTGTAAGATTTTGTGTTGTGACAAATACAGATTTGTCCACATCTTTGTCTTTTGTTTTTAACCACATATCATATGCATGGTCACGGAGCATTACAGTTTGCATATGTTTCTCTTCTTGTCCACCAACTTTAACTCGACGTTCCATTTCAAGTGAAAATGTGGGTTCCAATCCCGACGAACAATTATTGCCGTAAGCAAGACTAAGCGTTCCATTTGGAGCAATCGACAAACATCTTGCATTTCGGATTCCATACTGTTTAATATCATCTGCAATTTGATTCCACTCTTCATCAATTTCAATGTGCTTCTTAATAAATCCACTTTCCAAAAATTTATCGTTATAGAATGGAAATGAACCCTTTTCTTTAGCAAGTTCAATTGATGCTTTATATGATTCCTTTGCAATGAAATTATATAGTTCATCCACAAAATCAACAGACTGTTTATCGCCATATTTCATTCCAAGCATAGCCATTGCGTTTGCAAGACCAGTTGTTCCTACTCCAATAGTACGCAAGGCTTGTTGGTACAATTTAAAATCTTCATGCGGATAATTATTAATATCAATAATATTATCCAAGAATCGCACAACGGCATGAATTGATTTCCGCAATTTTGAATAGCTGAAAATCGCATCTTTTGTAAAAGGTTTTGATACAAAATTCTGAAGGAAAAGACTTGAAAGATTACATGCGCCCTTCATTCGTTGTTCTGGGTCATATGTTTTATGAATTACTCCTGAAAGAAACTCTCCACCATACCACACTTGTTTTCACAAGCCGCATAAGCGTTGATAGTCTGGACTATCCAATAATTGCCGTAGCAATGAGCTATTATAGTCTCTGAAGGTCTTCCATATCAAATAGACTTAGGAATTTCCCTGCGTAGTGATTGCCCAATCCTTTAGATTTTTGCTATACCTTTGGCGTTATCCAAAGCCATATAATTGTTTCCAATTATACTTAGCACTAAAGACTCTAAGGGGTTCCCCGCAATTTAAGCTCTTTTAAATCCCCACGTTTGTTTAGGGATTGGTATTCACAATGTTTTCACAATACCAAGTGTTATTATCTTTATTCATATTCTCAAGGTGCATCAGACCGGGTTCTCCTGTCAAATACGCACTCTCGATAATTTTGTCCCACAGTTCTTTTGCTTTAATTTTTCGCTTATGTGTCCATTTAGATTCGTCTTTTACAATAATGCCGCTATCATCATAAACAGGGTAGTGAAGATAAAAATCAGAATTATTTTTTACCGCGTTCAGAAAGTCATCGTCTATCATAATAGACATATTGAATTGAGTGAGCGTGTCATTTTCGTACGATTTAGCAGAAATATAATCCTCGATATCCGGATGGTGTACGCTCAGTACGGACATATTTGCACCCCGCCGAGAGCCTGCTTGCACTGTGCGAGTTTGTGCATCAAACACCGTCATAAACGATATTACACCTGACGCTACGGCATCATTAGAGGTTGGTGTATCTTTTGGACGAAGATGACTAAATTCATGCCCAATACCTCCGCCTTTTTGATGGACAATGGCGGACAGTTTTACTCTGTCAAAAATTCCCTCCATGCTATCTGGCACAAAATTAGCAGTAAAACAGTTATTCAATGTTAAAGATTTTCCTATTCCTGAATTAGACATAACTCGTCCAGCTCCGAAGAAACGTCCTTTACTCATTTCGTCATAAAACAAATTAAATTCAACCTCATTTTGTGCGATATGGGAACAAATTCGTTTGATATGTTCATCATATGTTTCTCCATTTTTCTGATAACGGTCTTGCCAAATTTTCTCTGATACCGTATTTTTAAATACTCCCATATTCCCACCAATCCCTTTCAATTATTTACTCACAATTTTACGTTTCCATTCGAACACAATGCCACTACAAACATCGTAAACTTGACTATACGTATCAGCAATTCCGTCAAATACACTCTTCGTAATCAACATCGCACTTTCCATAATCCACTCAAGAATAGACAATAGAATGATAAATACGATTCCAATTGGTAATAGGAACGTTCTGATATATAGACTGCTAGTTAGCTTCTTCCATGTTTTCATATTGTGCTCCATCTCAATTATTCAAACAACTCTTCAACTTTTTCCATCAACTCATCAAACTCAATATCTTTCTCCCAACCAAATACATTCACTTCGCCCAGATTAGGAATTACAATATTAGTTCCTTCAACTCCTTCTTCGTCATACCACGATTCATTTGTGATATCACAGCCAAGATGTTCAAGAAGCTTCAATAGTGTTTTCATTACTCTCCCCTATTCGCTTTATAAAACTCAACCAATTCCTCGCGATTCATACCTAATTGACTCAGTGCTTCTTTCAGCAATTCACTATCTGTGAAATCTTCTTCGCGACACCATTTACAACTTTGCTCTCCAGTTTCTTCGTCGTATTCATATCCTTCTTCGTTTGCACATTCGTCCGAACACCAAGTTGCCCCACACTCTTCACACCTTACAAAATGACCGCAATCAGGAAATGTTTCACCACAATAATTACATGCCAACCAATCTACACCCATTATTTCCCCTCCATCATCTCAACCAACAACCTAACAGCCTTCTCACAATTAATCCCATTTTTACCCACAAAACAGCCATCCAGAATAATAGCCTCAATCTGCTTTCTGAGCAACTTTTTCTCAATCACCTGTCTAACCTTAAACGCTTGTTCATGGATGCTAAGTGGAGTTGTTTCAGCGTAGCCACGACTGAGTTTAGGTGGAACCGTATATTCTGCACTCATCCAATCTCTCCTTTACATTTCTCACAAATATATTCTCCGACTTCCCTTTTGCCACCACATCTCTCACAAGTATAACTTGCTTTAATTTCGGCAGCTCGTATACAGTTATCGACGACACGATTAATTATATCGTTTTCTGAAAGTGTGTGATAAAATCTCAAATTATTAAATTTACTTTTTACTTGGATACAAACAATTTGACAATAGGTAGGAAGTGATTTGTTAATTTCCTCAATTTCCTCACACAGAAACCATAGGATATCGAACCATCCCGGAGGGCATTCAAACAAAGTTCCATTAAGGATAGTTGGAAATCTGATGTTTAGTTCATCGTAGGTTTTCATTTATTTCGCTCCATTTCATCAGGTGTGAAAAGAATTACTTCTTCAAAATATTCACAATTTTCTATTGTTCTAAAACAATAATCTCCTGTAAATAAACACTCATTAGTTGAAAATCCACTACGGTAATGTTTACAATGATTACATGATTTATTCATTGAGCCTCCTTTTAATTTATAATATCATATTATCATAGTGCGAATATAGGTGTCAAGGAATATCATTTATTCATCTTTTCTAATTCTTTCTTCGTATAAGTTTTGTCCCATACATAAAACAATCCAGCAATATCATGAAATTCAAAGAATGCACTCCATTTATCAACTCCAAATTTCGGAGATTCTTTAAGTCGTTTATTTACATTTGGGAATAGTTTATCATAGGTTGTGCGAAGCTTGCCTAAAAAATCATAACTCTTTGAGGTTTCTACCCAAACATTAC
>Ga0302288_1001847_pt1 | contig 13042 bp, 8 predicted proteins | sample III_Fen_N1_1_FD_194549 | JGI IMG/M metagenome (GOLD analysis project Ga0302288, IMG submission 194549) | Peat permafrost microbial communities from Stordalen Mire near Abisko, Sweden - III_Fen_N1_1 | ecosystem: Environmental > Terrestrial > Soil > Wetlands > Permafrost | place: Sweden: Abisko...
AATATTCTTTGTATTTTTGACAGTTTTTTATTAATTTACAATAAAATAATCATCTAATCGCAATGAAACGATTCAAATTACTGAACAACATCTTCGGATGGGTAGCATTTGCCATTGCCGCTGTCACTTATTTACTTACCATCGAGCCAACAGCCAGTTTTTGGGATTGCCCTGAATTTATTTCCACCGCATTTAAACTGGATGTGGGTCATCCTCCGGGATCGCCTTTCTTTATGTTGATGGGGCGTTTCTTCACCTTGTTTGCTTCGGATACTACCCAGGTGGCCAAAATGGTCAATTCCATGACTGCTTTGTTGAGTGCCTTTACCATTTTGTTCTTGTTCTGGACCATCACACAACTGGCCCGAAAGGTAATGATCAAAACGGAAGATGATTACACAACAGCCAATACCGTTGGTATTTTAGCAGCCGGCATGGTGGGTGCGTTGGCCTATACTTTCTCCGACACTTTTTGGTTTTCGGCTGTGGAAGGTGAAGTGTATGGTTTTTCGTCGTTCTTCACGGCCATTGTATTCTGGATTATTTTAAAATGGGAAAATGAGGTTGATAACGCCGGTTCCGATAGGTGGTTGATCTTTATGGCCTACATGATGGGATTATCTACCGGCGTTCATATCTTGAATCTGCTTGCCATTCCGGCCATTGTTATGGTGTATTATTTTAAAAAACATACGCCTACTTTCAAAGGTATTGTGTTGGCATTGCTTGCCGGAGTGGGAATCTTAGCCACCGTACTTTATGGAATCATTCCGGGATGTATTCAGGTGGCGTGTTGGTTTGAATTGCTTTTTGTAAATACATTCGGCTGTTCCTATAATACCGGATTGTATGTATATATCGTGCTTTTAATCGGCTTCTTAATCTGGGCTATTTACGAATCATATGCGGACAAGAGTTATTTGCGCATGACGGTTTCGTTTTTAGCCTGCGTTTTGTTGATTGGAATCCCTTTCTTTGGCGAACACATTATTTTAGGTATCCTCCTGTTCGCCGGAATGGTTGCCTTCTTTTATTACAAAAAACAACTGGTTACCGCCCGTTGGATTAATACAGTTTTGATGATGATCACGGTTTTGTTGATTGGTTATTCATCCTATACGGTGATCGTTGTTCGCTCGTCGGCTAAACCAACCATGGATCAAAACTCCCCGGACAATGTGTTTGCTTTAAAATCTTATTTCAACCGCGATCAGTACGGCGATCATCCGTTGCTTTACGGCCCGGTTTACAGTGCACCGTATAAGCTGAAAGAAGAAGGGGGTAAGTGTAGTATGGATGTGGTAAAGGGAGATCCTATTTTTGGTAGAAAACCTAAAACATCACCAACCGACAAAGATGAATATGTGGTTACTGGAAACAAAACGGATGTGGTAATGGACGATCGTTTTTATATGTTGTTTCCCCGCATGTACAGCACGGAATCGGAGCATGTTAAAGCCTACAAATCCTGGGGAGAAGTTACGGGCGAAACCATTAATTACGATTATTGCGGTCAGCAACGAAGCGACATAAAACCTACCTTCGGAGAGAATCTGCGGTTCTTTTTCACCTATCAGGTCAATTTCATGTATTGGCGTTACTTTATGTGGAACTTTGCCGGGCGACAAAATGATTTACAAGGTCATGGCGAAATAGATCGTGGAAATTGGATAACCGGTATCAGGTTTATTGACAATCTGCTGGTTGGCGATCAAAAGTATCTGCCTTCCGAACTCAAAAATAACAAAGGTCACAACACTTACTTTTTATTACCGCTGCTACTGGGGATATTCGGAATCTTGTTTTTGATTTATGGAGGTAAAAAAGGAGTGGAAGGATTATGGGCTTCGGGATTGCTGTTCTTGCTAACCGGACTGGCCATCGTCGTCTACCTAAATCAATCGCCCCTTCAACCTCGTGAAAGGGATTATGCATATGCGGGATCGTTCTATGCTTTCAGTATCTGGATTGGACTTGGCGTGTTATATGTGATTAAAATTATAAACAAATATATTCCCAAAACGGCTGCAACAGTTGCGGTAAGTGTTTTGTGTTTATTCGTTCCGGCAATTATGGCTCAGCAAAACTGGGATGATCATGACCGTAGCAATCGTTTTACATGTCGGGATTTCGGGCAGAATTACCTGGCTTCGTGCAAGCCGAATGCCATCATTTTCACCATGGGCGATAACGACACTTTCCCGCTTTGGTACACGCAGGAAGTGGAAGGCAAACGGACCGATGTGCGTGTTTGTAACCTGAGTTATCTGAATCTGGACTGGTATATTGAACAAATGAAACGGGGGGCGCATGAATCGGCTCCATTACCTATTGGGTGGAATTTGAGTGATTATTTAGGAACCAAAAACGAATATATTGAAACAGATTCATTAATGCCACAGCTCGATTTAAAAACAGCTTATGAATTTGTACGAAGCTCGGATCCGAAAACCAAAATAGATAACAGAGCATTTATTCCGGCAACTCATCTGGTTTTGCCGGTTGATGCAGAGCAAGTAATAAAGAACGGTACATTGCCCATAAGCAGAGCCTCTGAAATTCTACCTCAGATTGATATTCATCTGAAAAGGGATGTTACCAAAAGCGATCTGATGATTTTGGAAATTCTGAAAGAAAATAACTGGAAACGTCCCGTCTATTTTGCCATTACCATTGGGGGTGATTATTTGGGTCTTACCGATCATTTTGAGCGTACCGGAATTGCTTATCAAATTTTACCCGTTGGAGCAAAAGATGCAGGACCTTCGGTCAATGTGGATGAAATGTATGATAATATGATGCATAAATTCAAATACGGTGGTATTGATAATCCGAAAGTTTATTTGGATGAAAACACTATGAACATGTGCTTGACCCATCGTATGAGCTTTGTTCAACTTATTGGCGCGTTGCTCAACAAAGGTGATAGCGTGCGTGCCAAAAAGGCATTGGATTATTGTAATCAGGTAATTCCGGGAACCACCGTTCGGCATAGCGGAATTTTATCCTCTTATTTAGCGCAATATTATTATGCCGTAGGCGAACCTGAAAAAGCAAACCGGATTATGAATGATGTGGCTACCAACTGTGTTGAGAATATTGATTGGTATCTCAGCCTCGATTCCAATCGACGAAATTCATGCACCGAGCGAATAAACGATAATTTAGGGATACTGAATCAGGTGTTGAGTGTTTGCAACCAGTTGAAACAGAAATCCATTATGGATAAGTTTTTGCCGAAATTTATGGATTATCGAAAACGACTAGGGATATAAAAACGAGGTATAATTTTTAGTTTTAGTGAGGGTGTCACTTTAATTTCTTTAGCTCAACTCATGGGGTGACTCAAAGTCACCCCGTGAGTTAATACCTTTAATATAGACGAAAAAAAACAGGGCACGACACCATCTATTTTCAACGATTTTGGTATACACTCAAGCAGAAATAGTTGTATCTTTGCCCTGTAAAAATGGAGGGATGGCGCGCAAAGGCTCGCCTATGCCTAACATATAGAAAGTAACAATTAATAACCACAAATCATTTAAAAATAATAAACAATGAGAAAAACAATTGCCATCTTTTTCCTTTTAGCTTCATTTTTTGCGTGCAATGCGCAATCAGGTATTTCAGTAGAAACTGCCCGTAAGTTGAAAAATGCTCCAGTTCACAGTGCCGGTTACGGTAAAGACCTTGGAGATTTTAAGAGCGGGATTTATACCATTACCAGTGCAGGACTTACCCGCCAATATACCATTGATATCCCTAAAAACTACGACAAAAACAAAACTTACCGTTTGATTTTCACCATGCACATGATGGGGGGAAGTATGAAAACAATGGTTGATAATAATTATTATGGTCTTAAAACGTATGCCGAAAAAGATAATGTTCCTGTTATTTTCGTTGCACCACAGGGATATACCGACGGTTCACCTTGGCGTACACGTGATGACAAGGATCATATTTTCTTTACCGATATGCTTAAATTCTTTAAAGAAAAACTGAGCATAGACAACTCTCGCGTATTTTGCTGCGGCTTTAGCTTTGGTGCCATGTTTACCTACTCGTTATCCTTGGAATTTCAGAGCGATCTTCGTGCGGTGGCTTGTTACGCTCCGGCCAACTGGAACATTTATCTTCCTGAAAACAAACATAAACCGTTAGCTTACTTTAGCACAACAGGTACTCAGGATGGTCTTTGTAAGTATGTCAACTCTGATGAGAAAAAGCAAGGTGGTAAGTACTGTGTATTAACTCATGCCGAAGATAACGGATTAAAACAATTACCGGAATTACCATTAGCTACAACTCCTACTCATGTCACCACTGAACTTAAAGGACTTCCTGCTGAATATCCCGTTATGTTTGGTTCATTCGTGGGTGGTCATACCAATGAAGCTAAAGATCCGGGATCTGATGTAAACTGGATTGCAAAAGAAACATGGGATTTCTTTATGCGTTTCTAGTAACACGTAGCATTTAATTAGAATAATCGTCGGGGGTATTTACAACTTAACTGTAAATACCCCCGACTTTTTTCTCCGCTAGCGCAGGTCTTTGATTTGTGCTTCTTTTCTTTTTGTTTTTTTATGGGTCAAAGACCCACGACAGCTTGGGACTGTTTTTAATTCTGAGGATAAAACCTCATTTGTTCGAAAACGATGTTTTTATCTTTTCGCAGGCGGTCAATTAATTGTTTGAGGTCACTTTCTTCCCAACGTCGTTGAAACATTTCATCGTGCAACAGGATAACGATATTGTTTTTTGTGAATGTATTACCCGAATTCAGCTGTTGCATAATTTTTCGGTACATTTCATCAACGCTTTGTACCGGAGTACCGTCTTCTGCATGATGCTGCCACTCTACATCCCAACCAAAAACCTTAAATCCTCTGGCAGCCAGACTATCGGCAGTAGCCACCGCATTAATTTCACAATCATCTTGCTTCCTATGATTAAAACGCCAGGTATTGCAAGCCGGCATGCGTATGATTTTAAACTGAATTTTCAGAAATTGCTGATTCTTCATGAAATCCTCGGTTGCTTTATGCGGATTGCCGTAGAACACATTATATTGGTCGTTGCCATGTGTAAAACTATGATTGTACTCCTCGATATACGGATTCTCTTCATAGTACTTATAATAAGTCTCCATTTCCCTGTCGTCTGCTACTTCCGAACCAATCAGAAACACACTGATTTTTATCTTCTCTGCCAAAATAAGACTATCAACATCTTGACTACCGTTCAACGGTCCGTCATCAAAAGTCAGATACACATATTGCTTCGGAGGAAGAGCGGCCTCTTTCGGCTTGCCAGTTTTACAGGACTGACAAATAATCCCTATAAGTAAAATAAATAATAGACTCGAAAAACGAAGATTCATATAATATGGTTTTAAATTGTTTTGCATTGAAATGCTGATTATCATTTCGGGCGAAGCGAGAATTGAAAATCGGCATTAGCCAAATCAAAATTACCTATAAAATTTCATTGGACAACATTGAATAAAAAAACGAATCATTTGTTTTTTTAGTGAGGGTATCACTTTAATTTCTTTAGCTCTACTCACGGGGTGACTTGAAGTCACCCCGTGAGTTAACTTTCTGTATCTTGACTATTAGTAGCACGACTTTAAGTCGTACTACTAATATCGGTAGAAGGGAGAGAGACCAGCGCCAGCAGGGTTAACAGTTAGGTGTTTGCTGCTGAAAAGTAATCTCGATAAATTCACCCGGGCGAGTGATAGCAACCAACACAGATATCCGCATATATCCTTCCAATATATCTTCCGGAGTCATGGTTTCACCCAGCCCGATAGAAACGCTATAGGCATCAGTCGGTACAGCACCAGCCAGACCACCGCGTTGCCATATCCCGTGTAGAAAATCAGTTATTATGCTTTTGACTTGTATCCAGGTACTTGCTACATTCTGTTGAAATACATACGCACGGGCTGCATTCTTAACCGACTCTTCAAGCATAATCAGTGTGCGACGAACATTAATATACCTCCAATCCAATGAATTACCATCCAAGGTTCGTGCTCCCCAAACTTTAATTCCCTCACCGGTAAAGGAACGAATGGCATTAATCGATTTTCCACTCAACGGAACGTTTAAATCTTCCTGTTCTTCATGCGATAAATTTACCGATGGACTTATCACATTGGCAATGCTAACATTCGCCGGGGCTTTCCAAACTCCTTTGGTATTATCAACCGTTGTTATTACACCTGCCATGGCTGCCGATGCAGGCAATAGATTCATTGTCAGCCGCATTTCCCGCATTAGTTGAGAATACAATATACTCGTCTGACTCAACATCTTATGGAGTGTATTGCTTTCCAAATACGATAAACCTTCTTTAATACTTTCGATATAAGCAGTCCCCTGTTTTTTCTTGTCATCGGATAAGGTAGCCAGCTCTAACTCTGCCGTTAGCAATGCTTTTAGTTGAGGGATATCCAGGTTTTCGTAATCCAACTCATATTCCTGCACAATAGAGCTATTAATCCACGGATAATAAGCTGCTCCAAAACTCAGAAATTCACTTCCAATGGCTTCGCGAAAGGTATTCACAACATCACCATCCGGATGCTTGCGATCTTTATATCCGCCATAAATATCCAACAAAGCAATACGATTGCGCATATCAGACCCACAATGTTTCAACGTAGCCTGTTGCAATGCATAGCAGTCAGTAGCCGATAATGTAACGGCTTCGGGGATAACAACCATAGTCGGTTCCTGTTCCTTTAGCAGAGGTTCCAGCCCTTTCGTCAAAAGTTCAGCATCTATCTCCGACGAGTAATCTCCAACAGAAACAATATAGCATGAACCTCCACCATTGGCATAAAACAGCAACATATGATGGTATAAGCTGTATTGATCCTTACGTTTTACGCTGTACTTTTTGCCATTGAAGCTAATCGCAGCCGAGCTGTCTGCCTCAATCAACTCAAACTTCGGTTTGGGCGCATCCCCAAAACAAGAGATGAACTCTGCCATTGAAGCAATACGCCTGGGCATATTTAATAGTGAGTTGTTACCATCGACTGCTTTCTGCGTGTAGCCAATAAAGGCTGGCACAGCCGTTGCAACTTCGACTACAGCATTGGGAAAGGCGTTTTCTTCTACTATGTAAACGCCAGGTATTTTTGAGTTTGTAGGCATAACTTATGTTGTAAATTAGAGGGTAAATTAGAATTTCAGAATACTTGCATTGGTTAGTTTTATATCATTAATTAAATACTGGCTCTCTGGTGCGGGATTTTCTATCTTGGTATTGATTGTTGCAGACCTGCGCCAACTGAGAATCATTTATTTTTTTAGTGAGGGCATCACTTTAATTTCTTTTGCTCTACCACTCACGGGGTGACTCAAAGTCACCCCGTGAGTTAATACCTTCTGCTGGCGCGGTGTTGCTATTCCCTTTGCTAATTCTTCCTTGTTTGATTGTAAATATCTCAAATTTTTCACTCAAAATTCTAATTATTGTGCAAACCTAAGAGCGTGTGTTAGCGGTTCGGGCTTCGTTCGTTTTTTATAATTTTCTTATCATAATTCATACTTATGTAGTTTTAGAAAGTCGATATACTTTTTTGAAATACCATTAAAATTCTTTACTACTTTAAGTATATTATGTGCATCGTCTAAGGCTAAAACTCTTCCGTCAGAATTTGTTTGTTTTACAAAGTCGTGTGGAGTTAGTTCTGTAGTCATAATTACTTTTGCAAGTTCAACGTAATTCTCAGGACTAAAATGACGACCTAAAACTATAAATTCAATACAGTTCTTTATGGATAAATAATCTGGTCCATCGATACAAAGAAATCTTCTCTCATTCTCTTGCTGCCAATCAATATGTTTTTTAAAGAATATATGTTGATAATAATTTTCTATAAACAGTTTGGGATCTGTTTGAATGCAAATGTTTTTGTCGTAAAGTGTATAGTCATATTTGACATTTTCAATTTCATTAAAAATGCCTGAAAGTATTTCTTTATTTGTTGATCGAAATTTTTCTTCATTTATAACTAAACATACACCTTTGTTATTATCTGAATATTGAGCCCACATTCTTGGATGATTATATCCTGGTTGACAAAATTTGTCTTTCGGGTGGTAGTTTTGAGAAAAACTAATTAGTTTGCAATGATTTTGGATATACTTCTTTGTGTTGATTTTTTTAAGAGAATCATTCCAATCGCAATTTATATCTGTCTCGTTGAGATCATTCAAATTTGTAAAATTTGATAGTTTAACAGTCATTCCAGATAAAATCTTCAATAAAGATTCAGTTGTTGTAAAGTGGAAAAGAAATTTATCATTCATGCTAGGAATGTAGTCTGGTCTGTACATTAATTTTCTTTTTTATATAATTCAAAATTCATACTTTCTCAACTTGTTTGTGTCGTTTCTCCACAATTACAATTCTTTCTTTTTCTTTTTTAGCCGACCCCTAACACATGTATATGCGAACTCTTAGTTGTGTATGCGAAGTACTAGTTCGCAGATATTTACTATATGGGGATTTGTGCACTATTTTGTGAATATTCGTCTCCAAAGATATATAACACACTTAATATATCCAATCAATTTTTAAATTATTTTTATATAAATTATAAAACCCTTTATTAATGGGGGTTTCCGTTAATCCTTCAACTTATCCGATGACTTGAAGTCATCAGATAAGTAAGAAAACAGACCTATATTTTAACCGGTTGCAGGGGCAGCCTCCTGAAATTTAGTGCTCTGGCAAAATGACAGAGCACTCTCATGAAATGACAGAGCACTCTCATGAAATGACAGAGCACTCTCACGGTTTGCCAGAGCACTCTCACACTTTGCCAGAGCACTCTCACGGTTTGCCAGAGCACTCTCACGAAATGACAGAGCGCTCTCACGAAACGACAGAGCACTCTCATGGTTTGCCAGAGCACTCTCACGGTTTGTCAGAGTACTCTCACGAAATGACAGAGTGCTCTCACGAAATGACAGAGCACTCTCACGGAATATCGGAGTGCCCGAATTCCTGAACTTTTATATACGGTAAATCAGTTTGTTTATCGGGGAAACGAACTACAGCCCCATTTTGCTCCGGGAAAGATCGAGATTGAATACAAATCGGATACGGTCTTTGATGGACCCTGCCATGGATTGAATATTGCCGGTAACCAGCAACGGGAAGTGAATTTCAAAAAGATTCCAAATGCCGATTTTTATTCCGGCTTCGCCAAAAAAGGGAGAAGGATAGGCGGTGGATAATCCGTGGTCGTTTAAGAGGAGGTTGACAAACGGTTTAATGCCAAAGCGTCCGGCTTTTCCGGGCAAATTGCTGCACAACGAAAGCGAAACCAGCCAACGGCTGTAACCGAGTTTGTCGTTTATGGGCGATACGATTCCGCCTTCGGATAGCGTCATTTGTCCCGACCAAAAGGTGGTGGAATAGGGGCTAAACCTATCGGGGTATGTGCCTTCGTACAGGTACTGTTCGCGCCCACTTCGTCCACCGGGTGCCAGTGAATAATAGGCATTCGACGTATTTTTCAGCATCGTTCCGGCAAACAGTCGCATTTCCAGTCCGTTGTTTTTCCCGATATAGCTTTGTTTGTAATTCAGTTCCACAGCTGCTTTTTGAAAGGATTTTCCCGTTTCAAAAGTAACCGACACATTATAGGGGTTTATAAGACTTGTTTTCTGTACATTATATCCAAGCTGCATATACGGGTTCATAGCTGCTTTTTCACCGTTTTCAATCTGCGAAAGATCGGAAGCCAACGTATAACGTCCATACGCTTTTTGCCGGATGGGATTGGTTTCGTTGTCGGGCCGGAAATTCAGCTCCACTCCTGCCTCAACTTTCCGGTAATCCTGATGATACGGTGCGCCAAACTGAGTTCCTTCCACCGAAAGTTTGGCTAATTGAATAAATGACTGGTAGGGCGTAATATTGTACGCCAGTTTTCCGTATCCGGCTAATTTGGAATCGCCAAACGAATAGAAGGGCATGATAAAATACTCAAACGGCTTGGGAATCAGGAAACCGTTATGCAATGCCGCACCCACCATAAAACCGTTTTCGCGGTTCCAGTTTACCACCGGGGTGAACATCACGGTATGTTTTTCGGGATTTTCAATGGTAGCTAAAAGTTGTAACTGAACGGGTGCTACGTTCGGGAAAAGGCCGGAGGTACGAAGGGAATTATTCAGCCGGTTGAGCTCAGGCATCACGTGGAAAGGGTCAATGCGGAACTCCGGGAAATCACCCGCCGGAATGTCTATCCATTGCTTTCCGTGAAAACCGTCCACCCATTGCTCAAAACAAACCGAATCGCCTTTCATGCCGGCAATAAGCACGGGCGAAGCCAGTTCACCCACGTTCTGAATAAGCAACCGACGGTTCTGAATTTGAACCAATTTATAATCGAGCCGCTTGGTGCTGCCCAGCAAATCGTCAAAGAACCAACTTAGGTTTTTACGGGTGCGCAATTCAAATACCTGACGCAAGTCGGCAGGTTGCGGATGCATGAATTTCCATTGCCGGTAATAATCGCGAATAGCAGCATCAAAACAGGTATCGCCCAAATAAGCCCGCAGGTAATTAAACGCGATGGCCGCTTTGTTGTAAGGCATCAGGTAATAATTTTTCTCCGTGAATTCGGTTGAAGACAGGTTGGCCGGTTGCTCGGTATTGGTTTGGGCAGCCGACAGCCATTCCAATTGCATGATTTCTTCCATCGGTATATTTTCCACATGAAAGAACCGGGCTTGTCGTTCATTCTCCAGGTAATCTTCCCACAATTTTTTCCCCGGGTAACGGTTGGTGAGGTATCGCATTTCGTAGAAAGTAGTCATGCCCTCGTCCATAAACGGGTAACGCCGTTCGTTGGAACCCAACGCACCGTAAAACCAGTTGTGACAAGCTTCGTGGGCAATAACTTTATCGAGTGAATAGGCATCTTTTGTAAGTCCGATCACCGTGACACCCGGATATTCCATGCCCAATCCGGCATTCAATGCACTTTGCACGGCTGTGAAACTATCGTACGGATAATCGCCCATCCATTCGGAGAAATCTAATATGGCACTATTGATATACGGAATGGCATTTTTCCATAAGGCGGATTGCTGGTTGGTAAACAGTAGCCAGGTGGTCACTTCCTTACCCGAACGGGGCAGTATGACTTTGCTTTTCATCACATGAAAGCGTTTATCGGCAAACCACGCAAAATCATGAATATTAGTCCCGATATAACGCAGTGTTTTGGTTTTAAGCGAAGATTTCGGAAAGCCGACTCTTCCGTATTTCGAAGCTTTCCGCCAGGTGGTATCGGCCGCCAGTTTATCCATCGTTTCCAGTTCCTCCTTGTTTTGAAGATTTCCGGTGGCACCCACAAGGTAATTATCGGGCAAGGTAATCTGCACATCAAAACTCCCAAATTCGGAATAAAACTCTCCCTGATCGAGATACGGCATGGGATGCCATCCGTTCCGGTCGTAAACCGCCGGCTTGGGGAACCATTGCGAAATTTGATACGACTGGCCGATATGTCCCAACCGCGAAGTAACGCCTTTGGGGATTTTGATATGAAAAGGGGTGGTAATTTGTATTGATTGTCCGGGATAAAGCGGAGCATTCAAATAAAGGATGCAAATATCCGGTTGCTTAGGCATAAGTTTCCACTGTACGGATTGTTCGTTCACCCTAAAATCCAGCGAATCAATATATCCTCTCAATACAGGATCGTCAAACAATCGCTCTTTACCTTTTTGGCTTAATAACTGCTTTGCCAGGTCGGTTTTATTGCTCGAATAGGCATTGGGCCACATGTGAAAATACAAAAACCGGAGCGTGTCCGGCGAATTATTGATGTATTCCATTGCTTCAAAAGCCGACAGTTCGTGCCGCTTGTCATTCAGCCTTACATCAATGCTGTAATTCACCGTTTGCTGAAAATACGACTTCGAAAAAGCGGTTGAATATAGTGCAACCGACAATAAACAAAGCAGGAATAACCGCTTTCGTATTATCTTTTTGAAATATGTATCAGCTTTTTTCACGGGTTATGTAGGTTGAATTAGACAAATTAATGAGAGTTTGATAAGAAAACGGTCAACACATTATAAAACAATTTATTAGTAGGTATATGCGTGAAATTAGTTTATATTATAGTCACCCATTAATTGACTTCCAATCCCATCGGGATTGCCTTTGCATAACCCCCAAATTTATTTGGGGGATGAGGATGAAAAGGGGAATACAACCTCAGCGAGGTTGCCCTAAAGAACATATTCCTTGACAGGGAAACTCCTACAGAGTTTTTTATTCCCTTGTTTTACGTACCCCCAAATGAATTTGGGGGTTAAGCACAGAAAACTCCGCAGGAGTTCTTTGGCACTCTCTAAATAATACAAACTAACTTATATAAACTCTAGTGAATATAATAAGGATCTATTTGCCGGTCTTCTATAATTCCATTAAGGTTTTAACCTTATCTCTGTCAAATATTAATATTAGCAGAAAATGAAATTTTATTACTTTATTAATAATCAATATAACTTCATATTATATAAACTCTTATATCCCACGCTGCCGCACCCCACGCTGCCGCACGATTCTATCGTGTGGTATTACTCTATTTATTTGTTTTCCCACGCGATACAAATCGCGTGGGAGCGCAGGTGTTTTCTGTTTGTTCACGGGGATATGGAGGTTGAATTAGACAAATTGAAAAATAGAGCTCCGGTAAAAAAATCGGAACTCTATTTCGAGAAAACCCTTAACACAATCTACGCAAAAAACTAATTTTAAAGGATAAGCAATAAGATGATAATAATTAACAGTGTACTTCCACCAATGTAAATGATAGTGCCATCTTTGTGCATGGTTTTCTTAATGTCTTTCAATTCTGTTTTCAATTCTTTCTTTTCGCTTGCACTTAAATCCGATTTGTCCATATCACGAATTTCTTCGACACGGGCACGGTAGTTACTAATTTCTTCTTCCGACAATTTGGTTGTTGTTTCGGTAGTTGTTT
>Ga0302288_1001850_pt1 | contig 13023 bp, 12 predicted proteins | sample III_Fen_N1_1_FD_194549 | JGI IMG/M metagenome (GOLD analysis project Ga0302288, IMG submission 194549) | Peat permafrost microbial communities from Stordalen Mire near Abisko, Sweden - III_Fen_N1_1 | ecosystem: Environmental > Terrestrial > Soil > Wetlands > Permafrost | place: Sweden: Abisko...
AATTCGATTACCTGATTTTTATTTTCGCTGTAATCGATTGATATTATTGTCTTTGTGTGTTATTGTAATTAATTATAGACTTGAATGGATACAAGTGAACTGTCTAAAAAAGTCAGGCAGCAGACTGATGTTAACGTCAGGGAATGTTACCAGTGTGGAAAATGCACGGCCGGTTGTCCTGTCGCCGATAAAATGGATCTCCGGCCCAGTGTCATCATGCGAATGCTTCAGTCTGGCGATGCCGCTGAGGAGGACGAAATACTCCGATCGTTGAGCATTTGGTTGTGTTTAAGTTGTGAAACCTGCTACTCCCGCTGTCCGATGGAACTGAATATCTCGAAAATTATGGATTATCTGCGTCAAAAATCATTGGCTGAAGGAAAAGTTCATCGTCAAGCCCGAAACATTGTGGCCTTCCACAAATCATTTCTGAACAGGATTGAAAGTAATGGCCGCCTGCATGAGATGGGCCTTATTGTTGATTACAAATTACGCTCTGTTCGTTCCGGTAATCTTTTTCAGGATGTTTTGCTTGCTCCCGGAATGTTCAGCAGAGGGAAACTTCATATCCTTCCTGAGCAAATCAAAGACAAGAAAGGTCTTGCCCGGTTATTTAAGAATCAGTTTAAAAACAGGAAACCATGAAGATAGGATTTTATCCGGGCTGTTCATTAACTGGCTCTTCACGTGAATACAACGAATCATTATTCTCTATTTCAAAAGCGGCGGGTATTGATTTGGTCGAAATAACCGACTGGAATTGTTGTGGTGCAACGGCGGCCCATAACCTGAACAAAGAACTTTCTGTTTCATTGCCTGCAAGGAATCTGGCTTTGGCCGAATTGGATGAGATGGAAGAGCTGGTGGTTCCATGTGCCGCCTGTTACAACCGTTTGTTGATGACCCAGCACGAGCTGAACGAAGACGAGGCACTTAAAAACCAGATCGCACAAAAGCTTCAGATGCCCCTAAAAAACGATATCAAAATATTGAATGTATTACAGTACCTCGAAAAATATTTTGTTCCCCGTCTCGATGAGTTGGTGAAATTTCCATTGGCTTACGATGTGGCCTGTTACTATGGCTGTCTTTTGGTACGCCCGAATAAAGTGATGCAAGCCGACCGGTGGGAAGATCCGATGACAATGGATGCAATCATGCAGAAGTTGGGGGCAAATGCTCTTGACTGGCCCTTTAAAACAGAATGCTGTGGCGCAGGATTCAGTGTTTCAAAGACTGAAATTGTTGGTGAGCTTTCCGGTAAGATTGTTCGGAGTGCTGTCGATCGTGGAGCCAAAGCGCTGGTGGTTGCCTGCCCGATGTGCCATTCGAACCTCGATATGCGTCGTCCGGCCATTGAATCGTACCTGAAGCGAAAAGTCGATGTTCCTGTAATCTATATCACACAGGCGATTGCCTTGGCCATGGGACTTTCTCCAAAAGATGCCGGAATTCAGCGGCATTTTGTTCCTGTCAACCTCACTGTTAACCGTTAAACCAAGCTGTATGTCGAAAATAGGTGTTTTTATTTGTCACTGTGGCGAGAATATTAGTGCAACGGTTGATGTCGTCAAAGTAGCAGAGGAGGCTGGAAAGCTTGAAGGTGTTGCGTTTAGCACCGATTATAAATACATGTGTTCCGATCCCGGCCAAACTTTAATTAAGCAAGCGATAAAAGATAAGGGCCTTACCGGTGTGGTTGTGGCAGCTTGTTCACCTCGTATGCATGAGCCCACTTTCCGCAAAGCATGTGCCGAAGCCGGATTGAACCCGTATATGTGCGAAATGTCGAACCTGCGCGAACATTGCTCCTGGGTTCACGATAAAAGCGATGCTACAACACAGAAAGCGATTGACCTTGTTCGTACGCTTGTTGAAAAGGTAAAACATAATAAACCGCTCTACAATATTAAAGTTCCGGTTACCAAAACCGCGCTGGTAATCGGAGGTGGAATTGCTGGTATTCAGGCAAGTCTCGATATTGCCAATGCCGGACATAAGGTTGTTTTGATCGAAAAAGATCCTTCCATTGGCGGCCACATGTCGCAACTTTCGGAGACTTTTCCAACACTCGACTGTTCGCAATGTATCCTTACTCCACGGATGGTTGAAGTTGCACAGCATCCAAATATTACATTGTTGACTTATGCCGAGCTTGAAAAACTGGAGGGCTTCATCGGAAACTTTAAAGCCACCATCCGAAAAAAGGCAAAAAGCATCGACGAAAAGTTATGTACTGGCTGCGGGCTTTGTACTACCAAATGTCCGACCAAAAAGATACCAAGTGAATTTAATACCGGTTTGGGTTTTCGTCCGGCCATTTATGTGCCTTTTCCCCAAGCCGTTCCAAATAAACCGGTAATCGATAAGTTAAATTGTCAATATTACCTGAAGGGCAAATGTAAGGTTTGTGAGAAACTTTGTCCAACCGGAGCTATCCGTTTCGATCAGGAGGATGAGTTGGTTGAAATGGAGGTTGGAGCAGTGGTAGCTGCCACTGGTTTCAATGTGATGGAACCATCCGGATTCCCTGAATATGGCTATGGCAAATACAAAGATGTGATCACCGGATTACAATTCGAACGTCTGGCATCGGCTTCCGGACCAACATTGGGAGAAATTCGCCGTCCGTCGGATGGGAAAATTCCGCAGAAAATTGTATTTATTGCCTGTGCTGGATCGCGCGATCCCGCCAAGGGAATTCCCTATTGCTCGAAAATTTGTTGCATGTACACTGCTAAACACGCCATGCTTTATCAGCACAAAGTTCATGGTGGCGAATCCTATATTTTCTACATGGATATCCGGGCTGGTGGTAAAAATTACGAAGAATTTACACGGCGCGCTATTGTTGAAGATGAGGTAAACTATATTCGTGGCCGCGTTTCAAAAGTATACGAGGAAAACGGAAAGTTGATTGTGAAGGGCGTTGACACCCTGCTGAATGCCAAACCTGTTGAGATTGAAGCCGACATGGTGGTACTGGCATCGGCTGCAATTGCCAATCCGGGATCGGAAGAGTTGGCACAGCGGATGCATATTTCGTACGATGCCTACAATTTCTTCTCTGAAGCACATCCAAAGTTAAAACCGGTTGAAACAAATACTGCCGGGATATTTCTTGCCGGGGCTTGTCAGGCGCCGAAAGATATTCCTGAAACGGTTTCACAGGCATCAGGCGCTGCCGCAAAGGTGGCCATTTTGTTCTCTCAAAATGAATTGAGTCGCGAACCGGTTGTGGCCGTGGTTAACCGAAGTCCGGCGCCATTATATTCAACCTGTGTGGGCTGTTTTATGTGTGCCACGGCATGTCCGTATCAGGCAATAAGTGAGAAGCTGATTACCGACCGCAAAGGAAATGTCATCAAACGGGTGGCTAAAGTCAATCCGGGATTGTGCCAGGGATGTGGAACATGTGTAGCCTTCTGCCGCTCGAAATCGATCGATATTGACGGCTACTCCAACGAGCAAATGTATTCCGAAGTGATGGCCTTACTGAACAACGACTAAAAGAATCTTTAAAATGACCGAATTCGAACCAAAAATAGTAGCTTTTGTCTGTAACTGGTGTACCTACGCGGGCGCCGACCTTACAGGGACCAGCCGGATAAAATATGCAACGAACGTAAAAATCATCCGCTTTCCATGTACAGGGCGAATCGATTTTATGTTGCTGCTGAAAGCTTTCGGTGAAGGTGCCGACGGGATCATTGTTTCGGGATGTCATCCGAACGATTGCCACTATACCTCCGGTAATTTTCATGCACGCCGACGTTGGATTATGTTCCGTGGATTACTTGATATGTTGGGCATTGATGTCCGCAGGATTCAGTATTCATGGGTTTCTGCAGCCGAAGGAGCTAAATGGGCCGATATAGTGAATACAACTGTTAACGCCATCCGTGACTTGGGACCATACACCGACTATGCTAAAGTAGCCGGATATTTAGAAAAGGAGGCAGAGGTATGAACGAACTAATCAAAAAAGCTGCGGAATTACTCGAATCAAATGTTGTTCAGATTGTCATAGGATATGGAAAAGGATCAGCAGAGCGTACTCGTACCATTTTTATTACCGAAGCATCCGGTTGCGATCAATTGATTTTCGATAGTCGCTGCATTCAGAACCTGGCTGTCTACCTTACCAAAGCCGAAATCAAGAAACTGGGAAAACCAGCCATCGTAGCGCCGGTTCCGGTGTTGAGAAGCATTCTCCAATTGGCTTCCGAAAACCAGCTCACTGAGGATGGTTTGGTTGTTTTGGGTGTTACTCCGGAAAGTACACTCATCGAATTTGAATCGTTTGCAGCCATAGAAACCTATCTGGCATCTCATAAAATTGAGATCGACGAGAAATATCAGAAGATCATCGAAGGTATTAAAAGTATGCCGGTTGAAGAAAGGTTTGCCTACTGGGTCAAGGAGCTTGAACCTTGTTTTAAATGTTATGCCTGCCGTGCTGCTTGTCCATTGTGCTACTGCACCCGTTGTACAGTTGAAAATAACCAGCCACAGTGGATCAAGTCAGCTTCACACCCGCTTGGAAACCTTGAATGGCATGTGATGAGGGCCATGCACCATGCCGGTCGTTGTACCGATTGTGATGCCTGTTACGAGGCTTGTCCGATGGGCATTCCAATTCACCTGCTGACCAAAAGTATGCTTCAGGATGTGACAGAGAATTTTGGTCCTTATGGGCCATCGCTCAATAAGGACAATACCCTTTCAAGTTTTAAACCAGAGGATAAGGAATCATTTATAAAGTAGCCATGCAGACTGAAAATTACACGATCAGAAAAGCCTCACTCGAGAAATTATTCAACAACTTGGTTGAGAAAGGGAAAACTGTATATGCACCCAAAGCGAAGGGGAAAGTTGTGCTCTTTGAAAATGTTGAACGATTTGATGAGATCACTGAAGATTATATAGTCACAACAAATTCTGCAAAATCGGTTGTTTTTCCTCGGGTAGAGGAAGTATTTTCCTATAAAAAAACAAAAGAAAAAACAGAGATATCTGATGCCTCTGCCAATTCTTTTCCTGATGTTGTACTTTGGGGATCGCGCCCTTGCGATGCTGCTGCATTTATTCCACTGACCAATACTTTCAATAGGGACTACACCGATATTATTTACAACAAAAGGTTTGAAAAGATTTTAATATTGACGTTCAGTTGCAGCAAATGTGATGAATACTGTTTTTGTACTTCAGTTAATAGCGGAACCGGGAATACTGCTGGTAGTGATATTCTTTTCACGAAACTTTCAACCGGTGATTTTCTGGCTGAAGTGATCACTGAAAAGGGTAAACTATTGGTTGAAGAAAACAGTTCCTTGTTTGAAGCAAAACCTGCTGAAAGTAAAGAGCAAAACCTGGCCAACGTAAAAACCTATTTCAACCATGAAGAGGTTCAGTCAAAATTGCAGAACCTATTCGAAAATCCGGTTTGGGACGAAAAATCGAGGGCCTGTTTGGGATGTGGATCCTGTGCATTTGTTTGCCCGGTTTGCAGCTGTTTCGATATTCAGGACGAGTCGCACGGAGGAAATGGAAGCCGGCTTCGTTGTTGGGATTCATGTGGTTTTAGTCTGTTTACCCTCCATACATCGGGTCATAATCCGCGCGAGACACAAGGAGCACGCTGGAGACAGCGGATTCTGCACAAATTCCTTTACATGCCCGATCAATCGAAGGTTGCCGGGTGCGTTGGTTGCGGACGTTGTTCACGTGCCTGCCCAGCCGACATCAATATTTTAGATACTGTAACTTCATTGTAAAACCAACATGAGCAATCCAAATATCTATATACCTTACCTGATGCGGATCGAAAAAATTATACTGGAAGCTCCCGGTGTAAAAACTTTTCGGTTGAAATTTGAGAACGAACAGGAGGCTGATGAGTTCAACTTCAAAGCCGGTCAATTTGGGGAATATTCCATTGTCGGAGTGGGGGAGTCGACCTTTTGTATTGCCTCTTCACCCACACGAAAAGGTTATATTGAATGCACTTTCCGCCAGACAGGAAGGGTTACCAACGCGTTGGCTTCTGCTGAAGAGGGCGATGTGATTGGCTTTCGTGGCCCTTATGGAAATACCTTCCCAATTGATGAATGGAAAGGCAAAAACCTGCTTTTTATCGCCGGTGGTATCGCGCTTCCTCCCATGCGCTGTGTGATCTGGAATGCGTTGGATCTACGTGAAAACTTCAAGGATATCACTATTATTTACGGCGCCCGAACCGTAGCCGATTTGGTTTACAAACACGAGCTGGAAGAGTGGGGTAACCGCCCCGATGTGAAACTGATCACTACCGTTGACCCCGGCGGCGAAACACCCGACTGGAAAGGTGAAGTGGGCTTTGTACCCTCAGTACTCGAAAAAGCTGCACCATCGGCTGAGAATACCATTGCCATTGTTTGCGGGCCTCCCATTATGATTAAGTTTACCTTTCCGGTGCTTGAGAAATTGGGTTTCACCGACGAAAACATTTACACCACGCTTGAAAACCGCATGAAATGTGGCTTTGGTAAATGTGGACGTTGCAATGTTGGTGAGAAGTACGTTTGTCTGGACGGACCGGTATTTACCAATGTACAGTTAAAAGAGTTGCCGGCTGAGTATTAGGATAAATTCTTTGTTGTCTGAAATTGGATTTAGATCAGGCAAAAAATGGAATACTGACAGTTACTTTTTTCCTTTCTGAAGCTGGGATTCTATGAAAATTGTTCCCTGATGTATCCGGATAATTTTTTCAGTGAGTGCAAGGCCAAGTTCGTTACCTGAAATGTTTTTGACGTTTTTAGCCCTAAAAAACGGATGAAATATTTTCCCAAATCTGAAAACCAAAACACATGATTTTTTTCGTAAGATTTTCAAATTTGGAACCTGCCGAATATCGAACACGAACAGAAGATCAACGATCGTCTGTTCGTTCAAAAATAATTGATCAGTGATCTGTAGCGAAGGATTTTGAGGGGACTTTATTCTTTAGCTTTCAATGGTTTTTACAGTCGGTTTTCCAAATAGAAGTTCGAAACGAGTTCCTTGATTGATCGTACTGGTTACGTTTATTTCTATTGTATGTAGTTTCATTATTCTTGCAACAATTGAAAGCCCAATTCCAAATCCTCCGATGTATTTTACATTGGTCGATCGGTTAAAAGCATTGAATATATCACCGATTTGATCTTCAGGAATACCTACACCAAAGTCGGTAATACTTACCGAAATAGCCTCATCGATCATCGATATTTTTACTTCAACATCATCTGAAGAGAATTTGCAGGCATTCTCAAACAAATTCTTAAATGCAATATCAAGTAAACCCTGATTTCCATAAATTATAAGGTCGTTTTCATTGTCGGGATATTCAATCTTTGGCATAATTTTTCTTCCCGGGTATTTCGATTTGGTCGATTGAATGGCATTGAAAATAAGCTCATCAATGCGCAGATCAGTCATTTGTATATTCTGGTGGCCACTCAGATGAGCCAATTCAAGTAAACTGTTGATGAGCGTGTTCATTTTTCTCAGGTCATCAATCAGCCCGGAAATGTGGGTCGTATATTCTTCTGTTTTTCTGGATCGGCTAAGTATATAATCAGATTCAGCTATCATAATTGCCAGTGGAGTCCTTAATTCATGGGAGGCATTCGATACAAACTCATCCTGACTTTTAAAAGCTTTTTCAAGATCTGATAACATCCGGTTAAACGTAATAGCCAACTGTTCAATCTCGTCCTGTCGTTTGCCTTCATCTAACCGATTACTTAATTTGGACGAATTGATCTCTTTTACTTTTGTGATAATATTCGAAATTGGTTTGATCGCTGATTTTGAAAAAAAATAGGAGGCTGTTACAGAGAGTAATACGCTGATTAAAATGCTCCATAACAGAATGTTTTTTAATTCGCGAACATTTTCGGCGCGATAACTGTCGTGTGCCAAAACAAAAACATGATAAAACTGATTGTTAGCCTGATGTTTGTAACTGACACCATCTTTTTCTCTGATCGAAAAATAGGCAATCCTCGAATTATAAGTGTGGCTGATTAGATTGTCAGCTGTTAATAAATTGGTTTTATTGCTGTATAACAGTTTGTTCGATTCGTTGGTAATCGCAATTTCTTCGGCTTCGAAGGATTTGGTTGTCTGATGGATTTTTTTTAAGAGGGTAGAGTCAATTTCTTCGGTATTGATCGAAAGAATGGCTGTATTTTGTGCCTTTTCCAGAAGATTATCCCTGAACTTTGAACGTTGACTGGTAAACGAAAAATAATATACCAGTACCGAAAAGAAAACCAGAATGCCAAAAACTACAACTGTAAACTGAAGAGATAATCGCGTTTTAATGTTCATGTTATAATTCTTTTTCGCTGCAATAAAAGCCAAATCCAAATTTAGTGTGGATTATCTTTGGTTCAAAATATTTATCAATTTTCTTTCGTAAGTAGTTTACATACACGTCAATAATGTTTGTTCCGGTTTCAAAATCAAGGTCCCAAACTTTCTCGATAATAAATTCACGCGATAAAAGCTTGTTCTTATTCAACAGGAAGGTTTCCATCAGCGCAAATTCTTTCGAAGTGAGGTCAATTTTTTTTCCGGAACGGGTAGCTGTTTTTCTGTCTAAATCCATCTCGAAGTCAGCAATGCTTAATTTTCTGGACTCAGGAACAGCAATGTTTTTTCGTTTCAGAAAAACATTGATCCGTGCGAGTAACTCCCTGTAATCAAATGGCTTTAACACATAATCATCGGCTCCGGCTTCAAATCCTACCAGCTTATTTTCGGATGTGCCAAGAGCTGTAAGCATGATAATTGGAATTTTGCTATTCTTTTTTCTGATTTCCTTACACAGCTCGTATCCATTCATCAGCGGCAAATTAATGTCAAGAACAACAAGGTCGTATTCAGATTTTTCCATCATTCGTTTTCCAACGTACCCGTCATTAGCCACATCTGCCTTAAATCCTGATTCTTGCAATTGCTTCTGAAGAATCTCTGCCAGTCGTAATTCGTCTTCTACAATTAATATATGTGTTTCAAACATTCTCTTTGTGTATTTTGAAGCAAAACTAAGACACAATTAGCAATAAACCGTTATTCTAATAAATTTCTAATAAATTTCTAACTGCCCTCTAACTATCAAAATGAGTCCGGTATGCTATTTTTGTTGAATAAATATTCGATATAGATATTTTATAAATCCAGATGACGAATGAATTTATTTAGTTCTGATTTTGGATCATTTTTATGGTATTTGTTTTCTCTATATAACTCAATTTGATCGATTTTTAGAATTTTCTCTAAATGAATCTGTAAGGGAAGTTGCAGATGTTTTTAAAACTTTCAAAAATACCGTAGGTTTAACTTACGGTATTTTTGTTTTATTGAAATATCCCGACTAATTGGGCATCTGCTGAATACTGAACACCATGAAAAATAGCATTACTGCAAAAAAAACAAGAATGTAAGCACTTACTTTCTGGAAGCGTACCTTGAATAATCTCATAAACAAAGATAGTATCACAGCACCCATAAATAAAACCACACTTTTAAAATAGATTAAAATTTTCAGCTCTTTTGAAACTTTAATTGCATCGGTTTGGGGAATAATTATCTTATCGTTTAGTATGATATTCAAAGCTAAAAAGCCAAGCAGAAGGAAAATAAATTGTCCGGCCAGTACAAACTTTTCCTTTTTTTCAATCCAACCAAAAATAATTGAAGTGATACCTAAGAACAATGCCCATTGCGAAATACTGGTTAGCCCGAGTAATGTATTTGTAAACATAATCGAAAAAATAATGAGGTACAAAAGTGTTAATTTTTCGGCAAACAAAAAATAATAAAATTCATCTTGTGTTTTAAATGGCTATTTTTGGCAGATTTAGAAAAATTGAGAATGACAAATACAAACCTGAGCATCAATCCCAAAGCAAAAGCGCTTATATTTGATCTGGACGGGACTTTGGCCGATACCATGCCAATTCATTACCTGGCGTGGAAAAATGCATCAGCCCGGTTTGGAATTGATTTTACTGTTGAATTATTTTCGCAATTGGCTGGAATACCGCTTTATCCTACAGTGGAGAAGCTTAATCAGATTTTCAAAAAAAATATCAATCCAAAAGAACTGGGCAATTTGAAGGAAATGGAATTTGAAGCGAACATGCATCGAACTACTGAGATACACGTTGTGACCGATCTGGTTCGCGCTAATTATGGAAAAATGCCGATGGCGGTTGGAACTGGTGGCTCAAGGCGTTTGGCTTTGAAAACGTTGGAAATAATTGGGTTACTTGACTGTTTTAGTGTTTTGGTTACAAGTGAAGATGTTATTCATTATAAACCTCATCCTGAAACATTTTTGAAATGTGCCGAATTGATGGGCGTTTCTCCAACCGATTGTGAAGTATTTGAAGACGGAATTTTGGGAATCCAGGCTGCACACACAGCTGGTATGATGGTTGTTGATGTTACGAACTATTATGAAGTTACCATAGGAAAATAAAATGATGAGGAATAAATTTGCATTGATTGTTCTTGCCGCGCTGGTTTTGGGGTCATGCACTTCAGTTAAAAGAACGCTAAAGAGTGAATATACAGTTGTTTCGTACAATGTTGAAAACCTGTTCGATACTGTTGATGATCCGAAAATTCAAGATGAAGAATTTCTTCCGGAGAGTGAAAAGAAATGGACCACCGAACGATACCAGAAAAAGCTTACTGACATTGCCGAGGTAATTTCGGAAGTCAATCCAAAAGAATTGCCTGAATTTGTTGGCCTGGTTGAAATTGAAAACCAGACTGTTCTTGAAGATCTACTTCAAACAGCTAAACTTAAAAATCAAGGTTATGCCATCATTCATGAAGAAAGTCCTGACATTCGCGGAATTGATGTGGCATTGATATACCGTCGGGATGCATTTACCGAAATTGCACACGAAACATTGCCGGTTACTTTACCGGACGATCCGGAGTTTAAAACGCGCGATATTTTGCATGTTACCGGCAAAATCGAACACAAAACAGTTCATATTTTTGTGAATCATTGGCCATCGCGGATTGGGGGTGACGATAAAACTGAACCCAAACGGGTCTTGGCTGCTACTGTCCTGAAAAATAAAGTCGATCAGATTTTGTCTGATGATCCAAAAGCATGGATTATCATCATGGGCGACATGAACGACGAACCTGCCAATAAAAGTTTGAAAGAAACTCTTGGCGCTCAATCACCTGATTCAGGAGCGAAACTCGTAAATTTGATGTTGCCTGATGATGTTGCCGGAAAAGGAACGTATTTCTACAGCGGCAATTGGAACATGCTCGATAATCTGGTCGTTTCGCAAGCTTTAATTAATGGGAAAGGAATAAAAATCGAAAATAATAAAGGATTCATTTTTAGCAAGGATTGGATGATTTACACCAACAAGAATGGTGACAAAACACCAAACCGTTCGTATGTTGGCAATAAATATGTAGGTGGAGTCAGCGATCATTTTCCGGTGTATTTTAAGATGATTGTGAGATGACTTCAATTGTCAACTTGAAATTCGGAATTTAGAACTTGAAATTTTTGTCATGGAATTTAAAATTGTTTCTGAATATCAGCCTACCGGCGATCAGCCCGAAGCCATCCGGCAACTGACCGAAGGATTGCGGAATGGTACGACCTATCAAACTTTGCTGGGTGTAACCGGTTCAGGAAAAACTTTTACCATGGCCAATGTGATTGAACAGGTAAAACGTCCTGCACTTGTTTTAAGCCACAATAAAACCCTGGCAGCGCAACTGTATAGCGAAATGAAGCAGTTTTTTCCTGAAAATGCTGTCGAATATTTTGTTTCCTATTACGATTATTACCAGCCTGAAGCTTACCTTCCATCCAGCGATACCTACATTGAAAAGGATCTTTCGATCAACAAGGACATTGAGAAACTCCGGCTGAGCGCTACTTCTTCTTTGCTTTCGGGAAGGCGCGATGTGATTATCGTTTCGTCGGTTTCGTGTTTGTATGGAATCGGTAATCCGGAAGATTTTCATGCCAATGTTACCCAGGTTTCGAAAGGTGAAACGGTTAGCCGGAATGTGTTTCTCCGCAAATTGGTTGATGCGCTTTATTCGCGTAACGAGGTGGATTTCCAGCGTGGAAATTTCAGGGTAAAAGGCGATACGGTTGATATTTTTCCGGCTTATGCCGATATTGCTTACCGCATCGTTTTCTGGGGCGACGACGTTGAAGAAATCTTTTCGTTTGATCCGGTTGGCGGCGGAATCATCGAATCATTGGATGTGGTTGTGATCTATCCTGCCAGTATTTTTGTGACTACCAAAGAACGGATGCAATTATCGATCCGCCAGATTCAGGACGATTTGGTGAAGCAAATTGCATTCTTTCAGGAAAATGGAAAACCATTGGAAGCCAAACGCATTCAGGAGCGTGTTGAATACGACCTTGAAATGATGCGTGAACTGGGCTATTGCTCGGGCATCGAAAATTATTCCCGCTATTTCGATGGCAGGCTTCCAGGTTCGCGTCCTTTCTGCCTGCTCGATTATTTTCCCGACGATTTTGTTACAATCATCGACGAAAGTCATGTCACGTTGCCGCAAATCAGGGCCATGTATGGTGGCGACCGTTCGCGCAAAACGAACCTTGTCGAATATGCTTTCAGGCTTCCGTCTGCCATCGATAATCGCCCGCTAACCTTTGACGAATTCGAGAGTGTAGTCGATCAGATTGTTTTTGTGAGCGCTACGCCTGCCGATTACGAGCTCGCCAAATCAGAAGGAATCGTGGTCGAACAAATTATCCGTCCAACCGGATTACTCGATCCGATTATTGACGTTCGTCCGAGCATTAACCAGATCGATAACCTGATGCACGAGATCCATTTACGCACCGAGCGAAATGAACGGGTACTGGTTACTACCCTGACCAAACGAATGGCCGAAGAACTTAGCAGTTACCTGTCAAATATGGGTGTGAAAACGCGATACATTCATTCCGATGTTGAA
>Ga0302288_1001854_pt1 | contig 13006 bp, 7 predicted proteins | sample III_Fen_N1_1_FD_194549 | JGI IMG/M metagenome (GOLD analysis project Ga0302288, IMG submission 194549) | Peat permafrost microbial communities from Stordalen Mire near Abisko, Sweden - III_Fen_N1_1 | ecosystem: Environmental > Terrestrial > Soil > Wetlands > Permafrost | place: Sweden: Abisko...
GCCTATTCCTTTTTTCCAAAGAAGCCTTGTCTGAATATTGACATTATTGAAAGACCTGTATCATTGGCTAACTATTAGGTCGAACTCACGTTAAAATAGCAGTCGCAATTGGTAAGAAAATGAGAAGTAAGTCTTTTTGAGTCATGTTGTCTATTGTATTACCATTAGAAGTTAAAAGCTTATCTTGATTTTAAACCACTAATATACACTGAATTTTCAGGAAAATTAATCTAAAGTTGTGCCAGTCCTGACAGGGTTTCAAACCCTATCAGGCTAAAAATCCGATGCCTGCCAGTTTATTATTTCCCCAACACCTTCAGCAGTGTGGCATTCTCGATTTCGAGTTCGCGGAGGCGCTCTTTGGTGGCAGTTTCCAGGGTATATTTGGGAGGATTGTCGTTCACTTCGATTTGGTCGGCCAATGCCCTCAGAAAATTGTAGCCTAGCAGTTCGGAGATCAGTTTTAACCGGTCGAGTTTGATTTGGTCGGATGCCAGCATTTTGGCGACGGAACTCGAGTGCATTCCTATTTTTGCGGCGAGAACTGAGCTGTTCCAGCCTTTTTCTTTTAGCTTCTGCTTAATTAAGCGGATGGCTTCTGCTTCAAGGTTTTGCATGGTGAGTATTTATTGAGTTGGATGTTCATTTATCCAAATTTACTCCATTTTTTTTGAAAATATTTGTGCATTTTGCATATTATTTAGCATGAATTACATGTCTGAAAGTATCGGCTGCATAGCTGAGCCTCAGAATACTTGCCGCAAAGTATCGGCTGCATATTAACAGGCGTATCTTGCATGAATAAAAGTTCAGGCTGCAAAATATAATCCGTGGTCTACTTGCCCCAAAGTAAGAGATGCAAATATGAGCTACTGTTTTGCGTACAGCAAAGTGTATTCTGCGTATATGTGGCGGAGTATTGAAAACTTATTTTTTCTTTTTCTTTGGTTTGGGCTTCTGTTCTTCCTCACGCATCAACGCTTTCCAGTCGTTTGGATTGTCCAACGATAAATCAACGGTGGCAGTGTATTCTTCCTTATCGATTATTAGGGCATTGACTTTTTGTCCCAGAAAAGTTTCTATTTCGTCGAGTACCGGTTTTTCTTCAGGGCTACAGAACGAAATGGCCAAACCTTTTTTCACTCCGCGGCCGGTACGTCCCACACGGTGAACGTAGTTTTCAGCCACATCGGGCAAGTCGTAATTGATCACATAATCCACATCAGGAATGTCGATTCCCCGCGCACTAACATCGGTGGCGATCAGAACTTTTACTTCGCCTGATTTAAATAAAGTCATCACATCCAGACGATCTTTTTGTTCTTTATCGCCGTGAATGGTTACCGTTTTAATGTCAACGCGTTCCATCGCTTTAAATACCCGCTCTGCCCGAACTTTGGTGCGAACGAAAACCAGTATTTTCGATTCAGGATGTTCTTTAATCAGTCGTTCAAGGAAAAAGCGTTTGTCGTCCATGTCGATCATGGCCACCGAATGCGTCACATTTTTGGCCACCGGATCTTTTGGCGAAATCTCAATCCGGATAGGGTTGGTAACCAGCGAATAGGCCAGTTCCTTAATTTCAGGATTAATAGTTGCCGAAAAGAAAAGCGTTTGGCGGTATTTGGGTAAATAATGAATCAATTGCCTGATGTCTTTGATGAATCCCAGCGCCAGCATATGGTCGGCCTCGTCCAATACGAGTATCTGTATTTTATCGAGTAGGATGTGTCCCTGGCTAACCAAATCGAACATGCGTCCGGGCGTTGCCACCAGAATATCAACGCCGCTTTTGAGTTTCGAAATTTGAGGTTCCTGATCAACTCCGCCAAATACACAGGCTGTTTTTACCAAGGTATGTTTGCCGATCGTTTGAAAAACTTCGGTGATTTGCAAAGCCAGTTCACGGGTAGGAACCATGACCAGGCAACAAAGAAACTCGCTTCGGCTACTACTTTTTTGCTGATGGACCATGTCAATAATGGGAATCGCAAAAGCTGCCGTCTTCCCGGTACCGGTTTGGGCAATGGCTAAAACATCGTCGCCTTTTAGGATCGGTGTAATGGCTTTGTACTGAATGTCAGTAGGTCGGCGGAATCCAAGCGTTTCAAGGTTTCTCTTTATATCGGAAGATATGCGGTAATCATCAAATTTCATTTCAGATGGATTTTATATGGGTACAAAGAAACGCATTTTTTGCTTAAGCACGGATTTCGCGGATTGATACGGATTTACACTGAAAGAAATACTCAGAGTGAGAAAGGGTTTTTATCAAAAGCAAGAGCCGGTTAAAACCGGCTCTTTAAGCTGCGGAGAGAGCGGGATTCGAACCCGCGGAACCCTTTAGAGGTTCACACGCTTTCCAGGCGTGCCAATTCAGCCACTCTTGCATCTCGCAACTATTAGTTAATCAAGCTTTTATTAGCCTATTCTTATTTTCAATTTTCTTCTGGTTTACCTGTTGGTTTACATGCATGAATCCGAGAAGATAGGTTAATAGATATATATTATTTAGAACTAATTAATACGCGTAAAGGTAATCATTATCAATCATTTATTGCAGTATTCCTATACTAATTTTGGACTTGAATCACAAGATTTTCAAATAAGAAGAAAGAATTGCACTTCGAGCAGTAAGCTTAAAATATTGATATAATTTGTTGATTCATATATAGGATGCCCAATATTTAAATCAATATCTTTTATTCGATTTTTATATTTTTTAGTACACGCTGAACGGTGTGATACTGACCAAGTCTATTCCAAATAAATTGAAAATTAAATCTGCTGTATTCTCGATTTTTTTTTTGATTTCGACCTGAATTACTAAGTGAATGCTCAAAAAACAATTTGACTTTTCTTTTGGCGACCGGGGGGGGGTGGTTCATGACCTCGTGCTATCCGCTCAAAAAAAAAAAATTTTTTTTTTTTAAAGGAAATTACAAATTTCGATGATGATGATATGCTGTTGGTATGGGTAATAACTGGCAATGGAATGTGTGAAGGAAGTTATTCTCATACCAATAGCAGGCTGCTCTGCTTATTTGGGGCAAACAATACCGCAGGGCATACCGCCTGTTGGCATGTGGAAAAGCAAGTGTGATGACTGAATGAAAAGTAGCGAATTGGGTTGGGTGGAATGGAGCTTCCCGTTTTGGCTTTGAGTTCCGGATTGTGGGTTGTAAAGCCAAAGGGGAGCAGAATGAAACGGCGGGTTGGCCTGAGCGAAATGGAATGAATGGAAGCACTCTTGCGTGTGTGCCGAGGCTGGAGGCTGACAATGAACGGAAGGTAACGGAAGGTGGCGAAACGGAGTGCAGCCCTGGAGTGTTATGGAGAGAAGCGGAAGCCACCTGCCGCAGGCGTTGGCCGTAAATAATTCATGTCCTGCACATTAAACGGGTGGTGGGGCTTTAGAGGTGTTTATTGGCATCAATGTTGATTGAAATGCTGCTGATCGAATACCGAGTGCGTGGGGTTTAAGCGGCTATTGGGCATAATGCGCTTTTCTAAGGCGGTCAGGGGTTTCTGGCTTAGAGAAGCCATTATGAGCCAGTAGCTTTGGGGTTGATTTTTTTGGCACAAGCGGAACGGTGGAGGTGGTTGGAGAGACGCGGCTTTTTGCCTGGTGGATTGGCATAGCTCTTTGGATTTGAGGAACGAAAAGACAATGTGCTATTGGTGTGATGGGAAGCAAAAAGTGTGACAAAAAATGAGACCAAAGCGTGGGGATAGTTGGGACACACTATGGTAGCAAACCCAATTCTTTAGTTGTTGTCATTTCTCAAACAAGGGGAGTTTCGGGCTAAGTAAAGCACTTATTCTGATTTCAGCTTTTAAATCTGCATCAAAGCCACTTCCCCAAATAATTACAGTATCATTTCCAATTTCTTCCTGTAGATAATCTATTATTTTTCCAATTTCTGCCATTGTAATTTCATTCTTAATGCCTGATTCCGTGAAAACTAAAATACTATTGACTGATACCATTTTAAAATCCAACAAATAAGGAGAATCAAACATATCAAGTAATGCTTCCTTAATACGATTTTTACCATTACCGATACCAGAGATTACTGCTGACACCCCATTTGCTCCTTGAATTACCGTTTTTATATCATCTAAATCGATATTCGGATATATGGAGTGTTTCGTAAATAAAAACATCCTAAGTATGACATCAATTGGAGCTTTAAAAAATAAATCAGAGCATTGAAAAATTTGAGCAGAGCATAGATTTTTATGAGAATTAGCAATACTATCAATTGAAAGCTTTAAAACAATATCTGAGAATCGAGTTAGTAAATCAATTCTATTTTGTATGTTTCCATTTATAATTTTACCTTCAAAATGACCTGGTATTGAAACGATTGTAATAACGATACAATCTAAATTATGGCATAATTCAGTAATAATTGGCACGACTCCCGTTCCTGTTTCTCCGCCCATTCCGGCAAGAATGAAAACAATCTTGTAATCTTTGGAAATAATCTTTTTTAATGTATTAATACTTTCAATAGCCGATTCTCTTCCAAGTTCCGGCTTAGCTTCTGTACCTATGCCCATCGTCAAATTCTTCCCTATAATCAATTGTTGGTTTTTAGGAATATCTAATCTGGCTAAAGCATGTTTGTCAGTGTCAATTGCCAAAAAATCGATTTCATAAACCTTCTTGCACAAATAGTTGTGATTTAATGCTTTGCAAGCACCACTGCCCAAGCCAATAACCAATGCTAATTTGTTGAGAATCACACTGCCATATTCCGACATGATAATTGCCTTTTCTTTTACTATTGGAGAAAACTAATCCATTAATTGATTGATTAATAATGCGGTAGGACGTTTAATTTTGGGGGTGTATTGGTTGATATGATGAGTAAATAGAATTTTAGAATCTATTAAGTTTGTTTCATGAATTTCAGGTAAGATTCTTTCCGATGAATCGATTAATCCTATTATTTTATATACATCACCACATGACAAATTCCCCACATAATCAAGATGGTATCCCATCCAGATTATGCCATTATCTGCATATCTTCCCCAATATGCTGCAGACTCTCTATTTTTAACAATAATGATTTTGGGCTTAATTATCCTTTCAATGACGTATTGAGTTAATTTTAATTGATCGACAGCAAATTGAATACCTTCTTTGCTTTTTAATATTTCATTTTTAAAAAGACTTTGCGTCATTTCTCTAAAATAAAAGATGTCAAGATATGCTGTTTGCGATCGAAGATCGATATTAGATAATGGATCGTGAATAATTTTTTTCAATGACCCCCAATAATTATCCCATTTATCATCACTTAAAATGTACTGAAAATCAAAACTGTGATTGTCTACATTATCGCTTGAACGAAAAGATGGATTGAATCCTGTTATTAAAACATTCTTTGCCATAAAATTTTCAGAATATGAAAATCCACGTTCTTTTACCCAAGGTGGTAACGCTGCTATATAATCTTGTGACCATACTTCTTCCAGTGCTGCTTGTATATTCATTTCGATAAGGTTAAGTAAATCGTTATAATACCAGTATTCATAATATGAAATTTCATTTTATGAATTGATATTATTATTTATTGTTGAATAATCAAAAATAGGAAAGTGATTTCGCATCTCGAAACTGAATACGACATATTTTATATCTTTTTAAAAATTATCTCAGGAGTATTCAAAAAATGATCCGATATGAAACTTTAAAACTACAGGCAACAAAGTTGTCATAGTTCTTTGGCTTTGAGGCGCGAAAAGATAATCCTGAAGTTTTCTGATAAGTAATGCTATTGGTGTCAGGCTTGCAAAAAGTGTGACAAAAAATTTAACCGAAGGTCGGCAAAGCTCGGATTGACATGATTCTTCCTTTCAAAAGCAGGATCACCAGCTAAAAGTTATTGACCACAAATCAGTATCAAATCATGCACCTAGAACTTTATTCCAAATTTTCTTAGTTTTTTAATAGAATCAAATCCTTTGAGAATTGACTGCTCCTTGATTATTTCATTTTTTCTTATTGAATTATGAATTGATTTAAGATTTGACAATTCTAAATTGTTAAAGATTTTAATTTGCTCAGCTAAGGCCATTATTTTATTCCATTCATCCTTTGAGATTAATTTCATTTTATCGTAAGCGACCTTTATTTCCACTTCTTCATAATCAACCAAAGGTGAAAGAGATTTTATCTCCTCAATTAAACTTGGGTTTTCAGAAATAAAATCGATACCTTTTTTGCCTGTACTTATGTCTTTATTTGTCAAATTAGAATGATCCTTCAATCTTTTAACTAAGTCAAATACTGAAATAAAATCGAGATGCTCGATGATATTATTATCAACATAAAGTTTAAGCCCATCCCAAAAATTAAGCCCTAACTTATAAATTTCACTTACCAAAAAAATAGTTTCTTCTATGCTACTATTGTCTTTTTCTTTTTCTTTTTCTCTTTCGTCAGCTTCTTCAAGGGATATTAAATAGTTTTCTATTGTATTGGATTCAATTGTATAAGTTTCTCCTTTTAAACGAATCCAAGAACTTTCTTTCTTAGCATATTCTGAAATTAGAGAGTTATTTGCATTATTTATTAAGTGTTGTAAAACAAAAACAAGTATACTTTTAAAGACAATTTGAAGATTATTGTCAATTTTCTGCTCTTCATATATTTTCCAGAGATCCAGCCTATTATTAGTTAAAAAATGGAAAAATGATATAGTATATGCAACTGTTAAAGATTTCAAGTTGGTGTCTCCAATTGCATCTATATTTTTCCTTCCAAAAAGTTTATCAACAGTTTTAAAAACAATAGCATTAGCAATTAATTTTTTATAAAAATTATCACCTGGCAGTATATTCTTTTTAACTAATTCACTTGTCTTTTTTGTGTATTGAATAAAATTCTTTTGTGCACCTAGAGAAACATTGTGTGGTTCTTGTTCCCATAGATTAATAAATTTCGCCACATCTGATTTAATTAACTTTTGATTTGTAGGATTCTGCTCTTTAAATTTTCGTATATCATTTGCATCTAATTTATTTAAAGACTCTTTATATTGGCCGTTTACTCGTTCAAAATACCACAAGGTTGATAGATTTTTATTGACTGGATTATTAACATACTTCTTCCTTGATAATGACTCTATTCGAACAAAATATGGGTTGAAAGATGATAAGTCCAATTCGGAGACTTTATTTTGAGAGTTGGCAAATCTTGCAATATTTGGGACTTCAATATTTTTTTGTTCATTGTCTTTTATTACAGTTAATTTCATTTGAACAAATATTTTACTTAGGTCCGCATCTTTAAACTTCTTTTGAGTGTGAAATAATGATGCTGTTGTTTGGCCTCCATTTACAATTTGAAAATCGTTCAACTTTGTTAAATATAGTTGGTTGTCAATGATCACTGTTTCTACATTTTCGGCAGTTGCAGTAATCCCATTATTGTATGGCAAAAACATTTGTGGCTTTTTTCTAATTGTTTCACGTATTCCTTTGTTATATTTTCCTGTTTGACCTAAAAACGCACGTACGTTGTTTTCTAATAATTCATTAGAATATTCTTTATACAATTTTGCAAGTACAACTCCAGGAATAATTGCTAAATAGCATTCATATAGTTCAGCTAAATCATTGAATTCCTGACACACTCCCGTTCATGAGCTCTTTAAAATCTATTGGAATTGGTTCTCTGTTACTCTTTGATACATTTAGTTTATAGAATCTTGGAATATCCCAGACATTTATGAAAATATCTAAGTCTTCAAATCCTTTTATCTGTATTTTCTCTATGTCATGATTTGAGCTGCCATTGAGTAAAAAGAAAATATTTATTCTATCAAACTCAGTTTTTTGTTTAAAAATTATTTTTACAAACTCATTCAAATCAGTAAGTGCAGGATCAATGTAATCAATATGACCTTTTAATGCAGCATTTAGAAATTTTTTGATCTGATTTATACACTTCGTAAATTCATCCTTGGAAATATTATATTCATAAGATGAATGATTAAAATAGGTTATAAAGAGGTCCAAAGTTTCGTAGTAAACTTTTTTGTTATCATCTTTAAATTCCTCCTTAAGACAAAAACCATTAATTTTCCAGTCAATTCTTCCCTGAGCATCAGGATGAATATATGACAAGACTCGTGCACCTTCTGATTTCCCAATTTCATCCAAAATACCAATGCAATATTCAGTGAATTTGTCCTCAAAACTAGCACCTTGACCATCCGAATAAACATATGAAGCAACATCAGATTTTACTTCCTCAATATAATTTTTTATTCCTCGATCCATTAATTAATAAGTTTTAGAAATGATTTGGTATTGATTAGAAATGACTCACAGGCTGAAAGTTCAATACTATATGATGTATTAAAAACCCCTAATGCTAAATCTGAAGAAATTATTCTGGGAAAGTTGTCTGAAATTAAATATTTATAACTGTTTTTCAATGCATATTGTCTGTTGTAATTTTCAACATCATCCTCAAAGTATCCAATAAGTAATAATCTTTCGTTAAAGAATTTTAAAGCCTTATGGTGATTTAATATTTTAGAACGAATTTGTTCTATTAATGAATTTAAAGAAAATCCGCTGTCTTTTACTTCTTCTGCTACATATAAAATAAGATACAATTCCGATAAGTTTTGGGTGTCAAGTTGTCTTTCACTGGAAATTTTGATTTTTGGAGTTTTGGAAGAAGTAAATTTCACTTCTAGACCTTTGGTGTTAAAGACAAAGTCTTTATCTTCAAAATCTGGCCCGGTCCAGCTTTCAAGTAAATTATCTATTGAAAAATCTTCATCAATAAATGAATTAAAAACTAAGAGTTCACCTATTAACCCTTTTTGTCTTTCTAAAGTTAGGCCTTGAAAGTTAATTGTATCAAATAATTTTTTCCATTTTAAAACAACATTTGAGGTTCGTATCAGAGCCTCGTTTTCTGTCACACAATTCAATATATCTTGGAGGATATTTTCAATGAATAAACTAAAAATGTCCTTAAGTTGGTTATCTAAAAGATAAATATTTAACTCTTTTGTATTGTTGAAATCAAAAATTTCAATCCGTAACCCTTTAAATTTAAAGCTCTTAAATTCAGGAATTATTGTGTTCCTAGAAATATCCATTATATATAAATGGCTGCCTGTTATATGATTCGTAGCAGCATAACATTTAAAATTAAGAATTTCATCAATTCTTGTTTTTATAATAATATCCCCTGTTGGAATTTGATTAGCCCAAATAGCTTTAATATCAATCATGTGTTAGAGATTTTCAGGATTATCATCATCTTCCATAGGAATATTATCCAGATCATCAATTATGGTTGAAGTATATGAAACTTTTATTTCATCTTCTATTTGAGGAAAATGAATGCTATAACCAATAATTGGAAGACCAAAATCGACATTTGTCGTACCTCTTTCATCAAGTGCATAAATCAATATCATCCCTTTTTTTTCTTTTCCTCTTTGAACCTTAATTTCAATATTTGATTTTGAATCTTTAACCAACAAATCAATCTGCCTGTCTTTAATGTCATCTATCTGATTCTTAGTAATTACGTAGTGTTCGCTCATGCGAGAACTATATTGTTGATTACGAACAGTACACCCTAAATTAATTTCTTTATTTTTAAAATTTAATTTATAAGCCATTACTTCATCCTTTTCTTGTCTTTCATCAGTTGGCGTATTACCCTTTCTATCTATAAAGACTTTTTCAGCTGAATTTGAAACAATACAAATGCTCCATTCTGAGATTTTTTTGTTTTCTTTTTGTGATAGAATGTAATTACTTAAAGTTGCATTTTTTATACTCGGCTGATCAATATTAAAAAGATTTAAAAAATCACAAATCAATTGTTCGTCTTGATTTTTGAAGAGTAGATATTTTATTTTACCGGCTTTGGTTTTAACTAAATTATGTTCTTGAAGAAAGCCGATATTATCAACTAAAGCTTTAAATGCATTAAAATTATTTTTAATTGCAATTTCTGTTTTTAACAATTGATAAGTTTGAGGATTGGATCCAGAAAATGAAATCGTAATATTTTGAGCCCAATGTAATTTAGCTACACTTGTTATAGTCATTAATCCATGATGGTTTCTCACTTTCAATCTGAAGTCTTTTGGCTTTTGGTGAGTTATTGTCAGTTCATCAAAATCATTCCTCATTTCTTCTGTTGCCATGGTAATATGATTGAACCATTCGAAGATTTGTGTAGTCGTATATAATCTGCATAAATCTGCATATCCTGGTCGATACCCAAACCATCTCCCCATCTGCATAAGAGAATCGTACATTCGTGTGGTCCTCAAATAATAACTGATGGATAAACCTTCAAGTGTTATGCCTCTTGATAATCTGCTCCCTCCAACAGCAATAACTGATAGCCCATTGTCATGTCTGCCATAATCAATTTCCTCTATTTTGTGATAATCCAAATTTGAAGTTGATCGGGTTCCATGTACTGCCCTAACCTGAATTTTTGCGACTGCATTTTTCAGTTCTGATTTAACCTCTTCCCACTTATGATGATGAATCCTAATGTCTTTGTAATCAATATTCTCCAAAACATTTTGCGTAGTTGGAACAAAATCGTTCTCATATAGGTCCTTTAATTCTTGAATAAATTTCAGATCATCACCTTCAATATAATCCTTGAATTTTTTAGTTTCCTCATTTACTAATAATGCAACTCTATCAATCCATCTTACATATAGTGCAACATGAACTAACATTGAGTTGTGTTTTTTTTCATGTCCCCTTATTCTTCTTATAGCACATGTGAGAATAAAAGATTTTATAGCCGTTTCTAAACTCTTTGGGAGATTATCTGGGAGATCATCTTTATTTGACTTATTTATTGTTTTAAAAAATGGAGGATCATAATCGGCAATACTCCTATAAATATCAAGAGGTTCTTTAGTTTCTCCGGTAATTGGATCTTCGAGTCCAAAAATCTTCGCTGCTCCAATGTAGTTCTTTGGAGCTTTAATGTTGATTATAAAATCTTTAGGAAATAAATCTTCACCAATTAAATATTCTTTTCCCTTTACTTTAGTCGTTAATACATCATTATAATCCTGTGAGATAAACAAATTTGCATAAGGAGTAGCCGTGTATCCAATGAAAGTATTTTGGTCAAATACATTGAGTAATGTCCTTATCAATTTGTTTATTGCCTTAATTTCATTTATATCTTTGGTTGCATTTACTGATGCTGCATCTGCTTCATCGTCAATAATCAACGCTGGAACATCAAAAAGTTTTGGCTTACCGTTAACTATTTTAATATTAGAATCTTTAGAAAACCAGTCGGTTAGATTCTCAAGAATACTCTTATTCTTTTTTATTACAAAAACTACAGGATTTTTACCAATTGGGATATTCAGCCGATTAGCAATGGCTTGGTTAAAATCCCCTTCATCACCAGTCTTGTAATATGAAGATGTTAAAGAATAAATGTCTGTGTTTACCTTATATTTTCCTACTCCAATTATTTTATTTTCTCCTTTGTTATTGATATATGCAGAACTGCTTCTCCCAATAAATCCTTCATCTATTCGTTCTTGAGTTTGCCTTCTTAATGAACTAATTGTTCCTGCAATTACTATAATTACTTTATATCCAGCATCTGTTGCTTTGTTAATTAATCCCACATAATTTGAGGTTTTTCCTGATTGAACATGACCTACAACCATTCCTCTTCTATCCCAAGATCCTTCTTGTTTTGGATTAACGCACTTGTCTAAGATTTTATCTGTAAAATCATCAAGATCATTCACTGGAAATGAGGGATCATTCTCATGCATATATGATTTATATCTTGGCCATAATTCTTTACTTATTTCAGTTTTGTATAGCCAAGGCTCAATATCATCGGATAACATTGTGATTGACCCCTTACCGATACTAAAATCCGCTACTAGAGTTTCAAATAATTCAGCTTTGTCAATTGATTGATTAACTATTAACATCGTTTGTTCAACACGATCAATAATTCTTAATATAATTGAGTCGGTAATCTCACCATTATCTTTTTCATGAGACAAGAGTGTATGAGCAATTAATCTTGCCGATTGCTTGATATCATTCATACTAGATAGTCATTAATTAAGGGGAATAGATTAAAAGGAGTTGCATTCATTATTTGTTGTCGGGCTAGAGACTCCGGTACGCCTTGGCTCATATAAATTTGGAATAATTCAATTGCTAATTCAATCAAATAATCACTTGGATTTTCTGTGATTTTTTCCAATTCATGAAAAGATGGATCTTCATTTTGATTATATAAAATCAATTCGATTGGGATATTTTCCTCAATTATTTTTAATGCTTTGGAAAACCGGGTATCAATATTATCGCTTTCTAAGACTCGTTTTATAATTGGATGTTTTCTGTTTATTTTATATTTTTTTATTCCGTCCCTGTTCGTTTCATCCTTCCATAGCCGTTCAACTGTAATGCCACCACATTCACTCATTAGTGTTTTTTGACCTCTCCAATTATAAATTTTGGCTGATTTTAATACTGCGATTTTTGCTATTCGTGTTAGTTCCTTTCTGATTTCGATAGGTGGTGTTGCTGTGGATTTTTTTATGTCTAAATTCCAGTCGAAATCGTTTGCATTGGGGAAATTAATAGCTATTCTTGCCAGCTTAGAATATTCCCGTTTTTTTTCAATTCCAAGCCAGTCCCCTGCAACCAATAATCTATCTCCTCTATAAACATAAAATCCTTGCTGCTGAAACCACCCTAAAGGACCACCAGATTTCTCGTAATCATCTATGCTTATTTTTGACATGTGAGGTAATATAAAATAAGTTATTTCAACATTACCTGAAAGAATTTCAATCTGTCCCATTTCGGGTTTCGGATTCAAATTAAGAAGAAATGGATTCCAAGATTCTATTTCATAAGTATTTGAACGGATCTTAACTTTTTTACTTTCAATAAATCTATGAAAAACAAGACTGAGATGTTCTTTTAC
>Ga0302288_1001859_pt1 | contig 12979 bp, 11 predicted proteins | sample III_Fen_N1_1_FD_194549 | JGI IMG/M metagenome (GOLD analysis project Ga0302288, IMG submission 194549) | Peat permafrost microbial communities from Stordalen Mire near Abisko, Sweden - III_Fen_N1_1 | ecosystem: Environmental > Terrestrial > Soil > Wetlands > Permafrost | place: Sweden: Abisko...
TATTACTAACGTTTTGGGTTTGAAACTCTTTAATTTCGCCTGTTATCAGACCTTTATAACCTCTGTAAATCGCTTTTACACGAATACCATTAAAAATAGCAGCACGCGTTACCGAGCGAATAGCTGCATTCATTCCGGGTGCATCGCCACCCGAAGTGAGTAAACCAATACATTTAATTTCGTATTTCATCTTTTCTCTTAAAATATTAACTTATAACCTATATTAAATCTTCCTTAATCTCTAATTTTAAAGCCAATTCATTCAATTTGTCGGCAACAGCTTCCATTAACCATCGGGGAGTTGACGTTGCACCACAAATTCCAATCTTTTTTGTCAAGTCAAGTTTTAAACTTAAAACCTCATCTGCTTCGGAAACAAAATAAGTGTTAGGATTAATTTTTTTACTGTGTTCATACAACACTTTCCCATTTGAACTCTTTTTTCCGCTTACGAAAATGATAATATCTTTTTTTTGCGCAAAGGTAGTAATGTTTGGAATTCTATTGGCAACTTGACGGCAAATAGTATCATAAAACTCGAAATTATCGATTTTTTCTGTCTTTTTTGATAAAGTTGTTACCAGATGATTAAAGCCTTCTAATGACTTTGTGGTTTGGGAGAATAATCTGATGTTTTTTGAAAAATCTAGTTTCCGCAAGTCATTTTCATTTTCTATAACAATCGCACTATCATTCGTTTGCCCTACTAACCCATTCACTTCAGCATGACCTTTTTTGCCATATATAACAATTTGTGTATCGGGTGTCGGAGGGTTTTGATAGGCTTTTTTAATGCGCGATTGTAATTTTAGCACTACAGGACAAGAGGCATCAATTAGTGTTAAATTATTATTCTTGGCTATTTCGTAGGTGCGTGGTGGCTCGCCATGAGCTCTAAGAAGAACTCTTGCATTGTGAAGATTTTCAAATTGTTGATGATCAATGGTAATTAATCCAAGGCGGGTAAGCCGTTCTACTTCCTGACCATTATGTACAATATCACCCAAACAATATAAGGTTTCGCCTTTTTCAAGTTCTTCTTCGGCTTTTGAAATGGCGTTTACAACACCAAAACAAAACCCTGATTTCTTATCAATTTCTATATTAAGCACGTTGGTTATTTTTGATTTAAGACATACGATTTTAGATTGCCAAAAGACAATTTTTGTTCTAAACAAATTGTACCAATTGTAAATCGAAAATGAATAAATTATAAATCATTCTAACGTTCTTTCATTAAACAAAGTTCGTAGAATTTCCCGTTGTTCATTGCGCGAAAGGTTCGAGTTGTCGATTACAATTGCATCATCAGCTTTACGCAGAGGACTTTCTGCACGGTTTTGATCTCTGTCGTCACGTTCTTTTACATTTGCCAATACTTCGTCGTAATTGGCTTTTTCATCTTTAGCAATCATTTCGTCAAATCGACGTTTTGCACGAATTTCAGGAGAAGCAGTAAGAAATATTTTCAGTTCAGCATTGGGAAAAACCACCGTTCCAATATCCCTTCCATCCATTACGATTCTTTTTTCAACGCCCATTAATTGCTGCAGATGTACCAGTTCGCGTCGAACAAAACCCAATGTGCTCACGCGGCTTGCACCGTTTGCCACTTCGAGTGTGCGAATATCGTTCTCTACGTTTTTATCATTCAGATATGTTTCAGATTTACCTTCGGCATTGGTTTTGAACTCAATATGAATGGATTTTATGTTTTTCTCCAGCTCTTCAACATTTAAATCAGTTTCGGTGAGCCACCCATTTTGAATACAAAACAGTGATACTGCCCGATACATGGCACCCGAATCGACATAAATATATCCTGCTTCCAAAGCTAATTCTTTAGCCATTGTGCTTTTTCCGCACGAAGAAAATCCGTCAATTGCAACAATTATATTTTTCATATTTCCCGAGTTAATCTTCATTTAAACAATAATTTAAAGCCTAAATTCATTAAGTGATGTGCTTATTGAAAACTGATAAGAATAGTTTCCAACTTGAAATTGAGTCATCCCAAATCCAACCTGAAATTTATATAATTTAATTCCTCCACCAAAAGAAAAACCGGCCATACTTTTAAACCCTGTCATGCTCATTTCTTTTTGTCTGCGATCATTATAAGCTGCGGTCAGATAAAAATTCTTTGAAGGCACAAATTCCACAGCGAAAATGGTATGTCTAAAGGCCATATCGATAAAACCTATTGTTTTTGTTGTTTGATCAGTTGGTGTTAATGTTGTATTTATCAGCGTTTGGTTTGTGGACTCATAATTTAAATCCCATCGTTGTAAATTGTTGAGAGTTAACGAAAAACGAAATGGTGCATAATTTAATTTCTTAGAAATTCCTAGCTGAATATTAAATGGCAAAGGCTCCATATGTTGTCCACTTTCGTCGGAATAATATCCTTTAAACTGTTTGCCAAGACTCTTAAAAACCAAACCCGCTGAAATAAAATTAGATGAATCGTTGTAACAAACACCTGCATCCATTGCTAACCCAAAGCTGGTATACGTTTCATAAACGGAATAAACAGGTTTGAGGGTTGCACCAATTGTGATTTTTTCAGTCATTGGACGCGCATACATAATGTTTAAAGCCATATCTTTTGCGGTGAAGAAGTTGTCTCCAACCTGATCATTGGTTTCAGTAGCATATTTAAATAATCCATAATCAACATATTGAATTCCAATAGCCAAGTAATTTTTAGCTCCAAAATTCTTCCCATAAACTGCTGAACCAAACTTAATATCAGCCAAGTATCTTGCCATATTCAAACCAATTACATTGGATGTTTGGGACGTTAATAATGCGGGGTTTTCAAATGCAAAATCGATGTCATTGTCGCTTATCGAGACATTAGAACTTCCTAACGCAGCTAAACGAGATGAAACAGGTAGATTTAGAAATTGGTAAACACCAGTTCCTGCCTGAGAATAAGCAATATATGAGATTGATGTAAATAAGATAGTAATTAAATATTTGCTTTTCATTAAAAAAAGAATTTCAGAAATTATACCTGAATTATGAAAAATCTAACTCGTTTTTTTCAAAAAACATTCAAAGATACAATCTTTTTCAGGCATAAAAATGTTGAAAATGTAAATTATATTTGACTTAACGATAAAAAGTTGAATTTAATATCTTTACACTTCAGAAAAGTATAAAATCTGTAGTTTTACATGAAGAAATCATTTTTAATTTTAAATAAATGACGATTGGAAAATAAATTGTACATTTGTTCTTTAGAATTTAATGAATTGATTTTGGATAGTAATGTCAGAAGAAATTTTAATAGCATCTATTAATCAATTATTTACTTATTTCAAAACATTGTAAATACAGAAAATGAAAACAGAAATATACGAAGAAAAAGCGGTGTTGGTTGGTGTAATAACTCAATTGCAAAGTGAGGAAAAAGCCCGCGAATATCTTGATGAGTTAGCATTTCTTGCAGAAACTGCCGGTGCTTCACCAGAAAAACTTTATTTCCAAAAACTCGAATATCCAAACCCGAAAACATATGTTGGACCGGGAAAACTTATAGAAATTAGGAATTATATCGACGAAAACGAGATAGGATTGGTTATTTTCGATGACGAACTATCACCCAAACAGTTACGAAATATTGAAGCAGAACTGAAAGTGTTGATTCTGGACAGAACGACGCTTATTTTGGATATTTTTGCAAAACGAGCCCAAACGGCAAGCGCCAAAACTCAGGTGGAACTGGCACAATTGCAGTATTCGTTACCGCGCCTGACAAGGCTTTGGACTCACCTCGAGCGTCAGCAAGGAGGTATCGGGATGCGCGGACCGGGTGAAACACAGATTGAAACCGACCGCCGAATTATTCTGACTAAAATATCGCTGTTGAAACAGAATTTAAAGGATATTGACCAGCAAATGTCCACTCAGCGAAAAAACCGTGGGAAAATGGTGCGCGTAGCCTTGGTTGGTTATACAAACGTTGGGAAATCCACACTTATGAACCTGATCAGCAAGTCCGATATTTTTGCAGAAAACAAGCTTTTTGCAACGCTCGACACCACTGTTAGGAAGGTGATTATTGACAATCTGCCCTTTTTGCTTTCCGATACGGTCGGTTTTATCCGCAAATTGCCGCATCATTTGGTTCAATCGTTTAAATCGACCCTCGACGAAGTTCGTGAAGCCGATTTGTTACTGCACGTGGTGGATGTTTCTCATTCAAATTTTGAAGAGCAATTGGAAGTTGTCAATCAAACGTTGAAAGAAATTGATCCACAAGAAAAGCCTATGATTTTGATTTTCAATAAAATTGATGCATTCTCTTATACACCTAAGGATGAGGACGACTTGTCGCCAACCAGACGTGAAAATATCAGTTTAGAAGAACTGGAGAAAACATGGATGAGCAAAATGCATGACAATTGCATCTTTATTTCTGCCCGCGACAAGCAGAATATCGACCAACTCAAAGCATTGATGTATGAAAAAATCAAGGCTATCCATATTGAACGTTATCCATATAATGATTTCTTGTTTCAGAATTATACAGAAGTTGAATCTCAAAACGAGTAATTAACTCATATATAAATAAATGATAAATTATCGTTCACTTACAGACAAAGAAATTGCAACCCTGACTGTTTATGGTTGTTCAGCCGAGAATTGGAAAAATGTAACGGTTTCCGAAAACTTTTCACCCAAGTTTATTTCCAATGTTCACTTTTCCGGAAACATTTCCCTTGGAACGTTTGAAAAAGTTTTCGAAAAAGAATGTGGAATAGTAAAGCATTCGGGCATTTATAATTCGGTTCTGCACAATTGCAGTATCGGAAATGATGTATTTATTGACAAGATATGCAACTATATTGCTAACTATAATATTGATAATGGTGCATATATTGAAAACGTAAACGTCATTGAATCAGATGAGCTAAGTACTTATGGCAATGGGGTTAAAGCATCAGTAATGATTGAAAATGGAGGCCGCGAAATATCGTTGTTTGAAAATCTAAGTGCTCAGTTCGCTTTTTTAAGTGTTTTTTTTCGTCAACAGGTCATTATTACTAATGGAATCAATAAGATAATTAGCAACCAAATTGAAAACTTATTTTCGGAAAGAGGAACCATTGGAGAGAATGCACTGATCATAAACTGCGGTAAGATTAAAGATGTACGAATTGGCGATTTTGCAGAACTTGATGGCGTGTCAGTTCTCCAAAATGGTACAATTGTAAGTACCGAAAAAGCTCCGGTGACAATTGGAGCTGATGTTCAGTGCACCGATTTTATCATTCAAAGCGGAAGTACCATTTCGGAAGCAGCCCAGATTACCCGCTGTTTTGTGGGACAAGGATGTTTAATCGGGAAACAGTTTTCTGCTATCGATTCGCTGCTTTTTGCCAATTTTCAGGGACTTCATGGCGAAGCGGTTTCAATTTTTGCAGGACCTTACACAGTAACGCATCACAAATCGACCTTGATGCTCACCGCATTGTTCTCGTTTATGAATGCCGGCAGCGGAACCAATTTCAGCAACCACATGTATAAACTTGGACCGGTTCATCAGGGAATAACCGAACGGGGTGTGAAAACATCCAGCGATTCGTACATCATGTGGCCGGCCAGGATTGGGGCTTTTACAGTTGTGTTGGGTCGTCACAAAGGCAATCCTGATATTTCGGATTTGCCGTTTTCGTACTTGATGGAAAATGATGGCGAAAGCACTTTGCTTCCCGGAGTTAATCTCCACAGCGCAGGAACACTGCGCGATGTGCAAAAATGGCATAAACGCGATATGCGAACTGACGAAAACAAACTTGATGCTATCTGCTTCGATTTTCTTTCGCCCTACACCATTTCCAAGGCTTTGAAGGGAATTGAAATATTAAACGGGCTGCTGAATACGCTGGATGAAACAGCAAACTTTGCGTGGTATCAGAATTGCAAAATCAAGAAATCTGCTATTAAAAAAGGAATTGAATTGTATGAAATGGCTGTGAATCAATTTATCGGAAATAAAATTCTGGAGAAATTAGAAGGCAATGCAATCCAATCGATAAGCGATATCGACCAATTATTTACCGACAAAAATGAAGTAGGAACCGGTCAATGGATCGATTTAGCCGGAATGTTTGCCCCAAAAAGCGAAATTGACCGTCTGATTCAACGCATTGGTTCCGAAAATATGACAGTGGATGAAGTTCAAAATGAATTGAATTTTATTTTTCAGCATTATTCCGATTATTCATGGAACTTTGCTTTGAATTTAATTAAGAATAAAGATCTTGCAAGTCTAATTTTAGCATTGGAAATGTGTAACAAAGCAGAATCCACTTTCTCCGATATGATTTTACGCGATGCCAAAAAAGAATTCAGTCAGACGGCAAAAACCGGATTTGGTATAGCGGGTGACGAAAAGGATAAAGATGCAGATTTCGAAGCAGTGAGAGGAAACTTTAATTCAAATCCATTTGTTTTGGGTGTTCAGGAATCTACTAAAATAAAACAACAACAAATTCAGGTTACTATAGATCAATTGAAAAATATCAACTCATTATAAATCAACTAAACAAATGAATAATTTTAATTTTTATAGTCCAACACACTTTGTCTTTGGAAAAGGAAGTGAAAACGAAGCAGGAAAGTATGTAAAACGTTCGGGTGGAACGAAAGTATTGATTCACTACGGAAGTGGTTCGGTGGTCAAAAGCGGCTTGCTCGACCGGGTAAAAGCTTCACTTTCGGCCGAAAATATATCATTCACAGAATTGGGTGGCGTTGTTCCAAATCCCCGCAGCGGATTGGTTTACAAAGGAGTTGAAATTTGCAAGAGCGAGAAAATAGATTTTATTCTGGCAGTAGGCGGTGGAAGCGTAATCGACTCAGCCAAAGCTATTGCACTCGGTGCAGTTTACGATGGCGATTTTTGGGATTTCTATACCGGAAAACGAATTGATCGTGCCTTGCCCGTAGCCACTATTCTGACAATCTCGGCCGCTGGTAGCGAAGGTTCAACCGGCTCAGTGATTACGCATGAGAACGGTATGCTAAAACGTGCAGCTAACGGTGATCAATTACGTCCTGTCTTCTCGATTTTAAATCCTGAACTGACAGCTACTCTGCCCGAATACCAGATTGCATGCGGTGTTACCGATATGATGGCGCACGTAATGGAACGTTACTTCACCAACACCAAAAACGTAGAAATAACCGACCGATTGAGTGAAGGCGTTTTACTTACCGTTATAAATGAAGCACCCAAGGCATTGGCTGACAAAAACTACGACTCTTTAGCCAACATTATGTGGGCAGGTATGGTGGCACACAACGATACGTGCGGCGTAGGTCGCGATAGCGATTGGTCCACTCACAATATAGAGCATGAGCTTTCCGGCTTGTACGATGTCGCTCATGGAGCAGGGTTGGCAGTGATGTTTCCGGCTTGGATGAAGTATGTTATGAAACAAGACATTATGCGTTTTGCTCAATTTGCGGTACGCGTTTGGGGTTGCGAAATGGATTTCCAACATCCTGAAAAAACTGCATTGCAGGGCATTGAACGTTACGAACAATTTATGACTTCCATTGGTATGCCTATCCGGTTCTCACAACTTGGTGCAAAACCCGAAGACATTCCGTTATTGGTAAAAACACTGGGATTAGGCAAAAATACCATGGGTAGCTTTGTGCAACTGAACGAAGATGATGTAAGGAAGATTTACGAATTAGCCGTTTAAAAAAATGGCAATCATTCAACTTACCACCTGCGATTCACTCACTCATGCTTATTTTATTAAGAATAATCTAGAGAATGATGGGATAGAATGTTTCCTGACCAATGAAATTATTACCACATTGGTTCCTTACTTCAATGGTATGATGAATGCCGGTGTTCAGGTTATGATTAACGAAGAAGACTTGCAAAAAGCTTCGAATTTAATTGAGAAATCTGAAAGTATTGAATCAGTTGTTTGCCCGGTTTGTGATTCAACCAATATCGAGTTCAGTTTTGGGAAAAAGAAAAAAGGGAAGATATTGGGTATACTATTATCGCTTCTGGCGTTGATACCTTTTGGAAATATAAAAAGGAATTTCTATTGTAAAGACTGTAAGGCTGAGTTTTAAACTCAGCCTTTTTTTATTTCTCAATGGACTCAGCTATGGCATTAGCAACCAGTTTTCGCAATTTCACGACGCTCCCTTTATCAACAGGATGAACACGATTGGTAAGCAGAATAATCGAAATATCGTTGTCAGGATCAATAACTACTGATGTTCCGGTATAGCCGGTATGACAGTAAGTGTTTGGTCCAAGTAATTCGCCCTTACAACTGGCATAAACAGATGACATATCCCAACCGAGCGTGCGCCCAAAGTTTTTCAACGAATCCGGGATTGTACGCATAAGTTTTATTGTTTCGGGTTTCATAATTCGTCTTCCATTCCACTCGCCACCGTTCTGAATGGCTGCTACCAAAATAGCAATGTCATTGGCATCTGAAAATAAACCCGCATTGCCCGAAACACCGTCATTGAATAAGCGTGCCAATGGATCATGAACAACCCCCTTCAGCACTGTCAGGCCTTTTAATCTGGAAGTTGGTGCACATTCTGCTAATAAATCACCGCTAGGATTAAAATCCGTATGAGTCATTCCCAACACATCAAAGATATTCTCTCTGGCAAAATCCCGCAAATTTTTCCCGCTTACGTTTTCAATGATATGTTGTAATGAAATAAAATTTAAACAGCTGTATTCCATACTTTTCCCGGGCTCAAAGTCCAGTTTGCATGAATCGATATATTGCATAAATCCAACCGGATTATGAGCGCCATATCGTTTTAGAATGGTAGTTTCGGGTGCGTATGAGGGCAGACCGGAAGTATGCGTCAGTAAGTTTACAACACGAATATTCGGATTCACAAAACCCGGAACATATCTGTTGACATTGTCTTGCAACCCAAGTAATCCTCTTTCTTCTAAAATCATTGCCGAAACGGCAGTTGCAAGTGGTTTGGTACACGAGGCCATATCAAAAACCGTGTTTACATCCATAGGTTCAACAGATGGGAAAACCTGTTTATTGCCGTAAGCCTTCAAGTAAGCCATTTTCCCATGCCTTACTACCGCCAGTACTGCTCCGGGAATCTCCTTTTTGGTAATAGCCTGCCGGATAATTTTATCGGCATTCTTCAATTTAAAAGCATCAAGTCCAACTTGACCGGGATCTACTTTTGCCAGCTGTTGAGCCATTGTAAATAAGCTAACAACTAAAAACAAGGTAAGTAGTGGAATTTTGTTCATGTGAGAAAAGTCTTTTTATACATGACAAAGATATGCTTTTTAAAACTGAATCATGTCCTAAAAAAACAGGATTCTTATTCTTAAAAGTAAAAAAAGATGTACTTTTGTAAGGTATTATCAAGAAACAGACGTTCAACACTATGACATCCAAACATCTCCACCTACAGCCGAAAGAAATCAACCTACGAATTAAACTCCCCGCTTCCAAAAGCATTAGCAATAGAGCGTTAATTTTAAATGCGTTGGCTTACAGCCCCTATGATATTCAGAATTTATCGGATTGCGACGATACGCGGGTGACGGTAAAAGCATTGGATTCGAACGATACTACCTTTGATATTGGTGCAGCTGGAACGGCCATGCGTTTTCTCACTGCTTTCCTATCCAAAACCGTTGGCGAGTGGACGATTACCGGTAGCGAGCGCATGAAAAACCGTCCGATCAGGTTGCTGGTTGATGCCCTGAATTCATTGGGAGCAAAAATCGAGTACGTGGACAAAGAGGGCTATCCGCCGTTGAAAATATACGGAAGCGCCTTGATGGGTGGCGAAATAAGCCTGAACGGTGGCGTAAGCAGTCAGTATATTTCCGCCCTTATGATGATTGCACCTTACATGCAAAACGGGTTGAAAATCACGCTGGAGGGTAATGTAATTTCGGTGCCGTACATCCAAATGACCCTGAGCATGATGAAGGAATTTGGCGTAGAGGTTACTTTTGAAAATAATATTATTGACATTAAACCGCATCTATATAAGCCCGTACAGTACAAAGTAGAATCCGATTGGTCGGCAGCATCGTACTGGTACGAAATTCTTTCCATCGCCGAGAAAGGACAAATACAGTTGGAAGGACTTAATCCAAACAGCTATCAGGGCGACAGCAAAGTGGCAGAATTATTCGGGCAACTCGGCGTAAAAACCGAATACAATGCGGAAGGAGTACTTCTGACCGCCACACAGCACTACACCTCAAAATTTGAATACGACTTTGTGAACCAGCCGGATTTGGCACAAACCTTTGCCGTAACGTGCTGCCTGAGAAATATTCCATTTGTTTTCAGTGGTTTGCAAAGCCTGAAGATAAAAGAAACCGACCGCATCGCCGCATTAATCAACGAACTGAGAAAACTGGGATTTGTGGTGGTAGAACCTGCCGAAGGTAAGTTAGCGTGGTTGGGAGAGAAAAGTCCGACCAACCTCCCCGAAGGGGAGGCTAACATACCTTCAATTTGTACGTACGAAGATCACCGCATGGCTATGGCTTTTGCACCCGCGGCGTTAGTAACACCACTTGTGATTGAAGAATCGCAGGTGGTTAGCAAATCGTATCCGAAATTCTGGGAAGATTTGGAGCAGTTGACCCCTAACCCCTAAAGGGGAAATGAAGTTACTATTGTTTCTTAATATGCACAATATCAACTTTTTGGATATTCAAGCCAACCGATTTTAAAGCCCCTTTAGGGGTTTGGGGTTTACTGCTAACTATTTAAATATCCCTTTATCCATTCATCCAAATCCATGTCTTCGTTTATACCCAACCGCTCTTTAATAAGATTTCGGCGATGATACATGGCATTTTTTTTCATATCCAACAAACTGCAACAGTCCGGAATATCCAACTTCAAACAAATAAGCGTTATTACATTGATATCTTTATCGGTTAGTTGAGGAAACGATTTCTTTAATTCCGCAAATTTATTATTAAATATATGATCAATCTCATCCGTGTAATACTTCCATTCCGACTCATTAATAATGGATTGCTTTTTAATATCTTGCAAAAATTCCTCTAATTTGTCCGAAGAGGCAATTCCTATGTTCAACCGATTATATAGCAGGGTGTTTTTTACTTTGTTTTGAAGTTTTGATAATAAAGACTCACTCTTCTTTGCATTCGCTGCCTGTTTTTCCTTTATCTCAAACTCCAATCGTTGATTTCTCATATCGTTCGCAATCCTGTCGCTTTTGTTTTGGTTGTGCCGGATTATAAAAACAATCATTCCAATCAAAAATACAATGATAAGCAGGGTAATAGCAATCACTTTATTGCGGTTGTCTATTTTCAAGGCCGCATTTTCTTTTTCCTTCTGAGTTAAGTCATATTGTTTGTCTAAACGATAAAGTTGTTTTCGAATAGCTTCTTTAAAAAATGCATTACGAATTGAATAGGCTTTCTTATAGAGATCAAATGCACTACTCAAATTTCCCTCATCTTTAGCCACATAAGCTCCGACATAATATTGCAATGCCTTGTGTTTAGACTCTAATGTATCTTTGGCTGAAATGTTAAGATAAAACCTAGCTGAGTCAGGTTTGTGTAATTTTGAATAAGTATAAGCTAACAAAGTAGAATAAATAGGTCTATATAATGGGAAGTACTGAAATCCTTTCAACAGATATTCTTTAGAACGTAGATAATCCTTGTCATAAAGCAATTCCCCTTGTTGTGCTAGTATTGAATAATAATTGATGGTGTCTCCCACCACTTTAGCTTGTTTTAATGCAAGATTGGAATATTTCATCACGCTGTCAAAAGGATAATCAAATTGATTGTACATATCGGATATTACACGATAAGTATAGGCCTGGTACTTTATGTTTTTTGAAGCGATGAAATAATTTAATGCCTTTTTGTAATAAAATAACGATTGGTCAAATACTTCATCGTTAAAATAAGTGCTACCAATATTGAATTTCACAAGTCCCTTCAGGTTATTGTCGGTCGTATTTTGCAATAATTCATCCGCTTTCTTCAAAGCTACCAAAGCGTCTTTCATGTGTTTGCCTGATATTAAAACACAACCCAATAGATAATACGAAGTTCCGCTTTGCTTAGACAAATTGGTATGTTCGTAGTAATTTACAGCTATACAAATAATGCTATCCGATTTTATATCCTTATAAAGTTTGTATTGGGCATGAGTATAATTCAGACACCAGGCTGCATAATCGGCTTTGGATAGTTTTTCGGGATGCGGGATGGACGATAATAAACGGTAGGCACTATTGGGAACTGTGAACATCAATGATTCGGCTTGGAGTATGGTTTCGTTTTTGGTATTTCCGCCTTCGCAGGAGGCTAATACTATACTGATTGAAATCAATAATGCAGATTTAAGATAATTCATGATTTGTGATTTATAATATGTAGTTTACAATTCCAGACATATTAACTTTTTGCATTGGGTTTCTGTTTTTGACCAAAAGTTAATGATAAAAACAGCTTCTTTTAACCTAACAAAAACGAGCGTACAAATATTTCATAACTACCCATAAAATGGGGTGTGACTGTCAATACATTACGGTATTAACACTTCTTACCGTACAACATTTATTTTTGGTAATTTAAAACAATGGGTTTAACTTTGAGTACAAAAATAATTAAAATTCATCTAACTCAATTCTAATTCTTATGAAACATTTAAATTTATTTGTCATTATCTTTTCTTTATTATTTTCAAGTAACTTATTCGCGATTGATCCAGTACTCACACCTCCAGTAGAACCAATACCTCCTCGTGTTCAATCTTCATTATCAGTTTCACCGGTTTCTGTAGAAATTATCGAAGATTCTATAGCCGTACACTTTAATAAAGCTATTGGCACAACTGCAATAACTATTACAAATGAAGCAGGTGAAATAGTTTATCAGGGAATAGCAGATACCGATAAGTCTTTATAT
>Ga0302288_1001861_pt1 | contig 12960 bp, 5 predicted proteins | sample III_Fen_N1_1_FD_194549 | JGI IMG/M metagenome (GOLD analysis project Ga0302288, IMG submission 194549) | Peat permafrost microbial communities from Stordalen Mire near Abisko, Sweden - III_Fen_N1_1 | ecosystem: Environmental > Terrestrial > Soil > Wetlands > Permafrost | place: Sweden: Abisko...
TTCCATCGCCGGATGAAGTGTTTACTGAAAGCCACGACTGGTCAGCACTGGCAGTCCAGGCTACATTGGAAGTAACAGTACCAGATACTGTACTACCATTTCCTGCTTTAATAGCCAGTGTATTGTTTGAAACCGACAATGTTGCAGCTTCTTGTGTTACGGTTATTGTTTTTGATAAGCCGGGTGAAACAACAATAGTAACGATTGCCATGCGTGGAGTTGGTAATAAGTTAGCATATGCAGTAAACATAAGTGTTGCATTTCCATCGCCCGAGTTAGTATTTAACGAGAGCCACGACTGGTCAGCACTGGCAGTCCAGGCTACATTGGAAGTAACAGTACCAGAAACTGTACTGCCATTTCCTGCTTTAATTGCCAGTGAATTGCTTGACACCGTTAATGTTGCAGCTTCTTGTGTTACAGTAATTGTTTTTGATAAACCGGGTGAAACAACAATGGTAACGGTAGCCATGCGTGGAGTTGGTGATAGGTTGGCTTCTGCTGTTAGAGTAAGTGTTGCATTTCCATCGCCCGAGTTAGTATTTAATAAAAGCCACGACTGGTCAGCACTGGCTGTCCAGGTTACATTGGAAGTAACAGTACCTGAAACTGTACTGCCATTTCCTGCTTTTATAGCCAGTGAATTGCTTGATACCGACAATGTTGCAGCTTCTTGTATTACTGTAATTGTCTTTGATAAACTAGATGATACCACCACAGTAACAGTAGCTGTCCGTGGAGTGGTTGTAAGGTTAGCATCTGCAGTTAGTGTAAGTGTTGCATTACCTTCGCCTGATAAAGCATTTAATACCAGCCACGGCTGGTCGGAAGTGGCAGTCCAGGCTACATTGGAAGTAACAGTGCCAGATACTGTACTTCCATATCCTGCTTTAATCGCCGGTAAATTGCTTGATACCGTTAATGTTGCAGCTTCTTGTGTTACGGTTATTGTTTTTGATAAGCCGGGTGAAACAACAATGGTAACGATAGCCATGCGTGGAGTTGGTGAAAGGTTAGCATATGCAGTAAACGTAAGCGTTGCATTTCCATCGCCCGAGTTAGTATTTAACGAGAGCCACGACTGGTCAGCACTGGCAGTCCAGGTTACATTGGAAGTAACAGTACCTGAAACTGTACTGCCATTTCCTGCTTTTATGGCCAATGAATTGTCTGATACAATTAATGTTGCAGCTTCTTGTGTTACAGTAATTGTTTTTGATAGGCTAGGTGAAACAACAATGGTAACGGTAGCCATGCGTGGAGTTGGTGATAGGTTGGCTTCTGCTGTTAGAGTAAGTGTTGCATTTCCATCGCCTGAGTTAGTATTTAATAAAAGCCACGACTGGTCAGCACTGGCAGTCCAGGCTACATTGGAAGTAACAGTGCCAGATACTGTACTTCCATATCCTGCTTTAATCGCCGGTAAATTGCTTGATACCGTTAATGTTGCAGCTTCTTGTGTTACAGTAATTGTCTTTGATAAGCCGGGTGATACTGCTACAGTAACCGTTGCTGTTCGGGGAGTTGGTAATAGGTTAGCATCTGCAGTTAGTGTAAGTGTTGCATTTCCATCGCCTGATAAAGCGTTTAATGCAAGCCAAGATTGGTCGGAAGCGATTGTCCATGCTGAATTGGAAGTTATTGTAACAGTCGATATCCTTTTATTTATCGTTATTCCATTCGATGAAACAGATAGTGTAGGAGGTCCTGCAGCTTGTGTTACAGTTATATTTTGCAATAACACGTCATCATAATAAACTCCCACCGTGGCTGTGCGTGGCTGAATAGTAGGATTTATTCCTGATGTAATTGTCAAAGTCGCATCGCCAGCTCCGGAAGAAGGAGCTACAGTTATCCAGCTCTGATTAGATTTAGTCGTCCATGGAAAGTATGCAGTCATATCCACCGGGCTGGATCCTCCGGTGCCTGAAAGTGACACTTTATTATTGGAGAGAATACAATCAGGCAGCTCTTCAATAACATTTGTGAAAGCATTCCATTTGTTAGCATTTTGATAAAGAGATTTAGAATGTGTAGGAACGTAGAGGGTGCAGGAGCTTTTGGAAACACCGAAAAAAGCATCAGCCATAGAAGGATCAAGAGAAATTATATTAATAGGCACAAGGCTTTTAGCATGGATAGTTGATAAATTGCTACAATAACTAAACACACCATACGGAAGTGTGGTGACAGAATTTGGAATAGTAAGTGATGTTAGGTTAGTACAATTATTAAAAGCACAAGTTCCTATGTAAGAAACATGATTGGGAAGTATCATTGATGTCAGACTGGTACAATACTCAAATGCAGCATCTCTGATAGAATCAACTGAATTTGGCAAAGAAATCGAAGTCAACTTTGACCATTGGAAGGCAACATCAGAAATGGTTTTGACAGTAGCAGGGATTGAATAACTTGTTGCAGTATTTCCTATCGGATAGAAAATTAAGGTAGTTTTGTCTTTATTGAATAAAACACCATTTACACTTGAATAATTAGTATTACCAGCTTCTACATTTATAGCGTTTAGACTTAAACACTGATAAAATGCGAACTTTCCAATACTTGTAACGGAAGCAGGAATCGCGATAGAAGTTAATAATAAGCAACTGTGAAATGCATGGTTCCCAATGGTGATAACAGAATTTGGAAGATTAATAGATTTCGATTTGCAAAATGCAAATGCGTTATCTCGAATAGTAATTACCGAATTAGGAATCGTAATCGCTGATAAAAAGTCGCATTGAAAGAATGCATTTTCTCCAATTATTTTCACTGTATTTGGTATTGAATAACTTGATGCTGTATTTCCATCTGCATATTTAACCAATATTGTTTTATCTTTATTGAAAAGAACTCCATCGATACTGGAATAGTACAAATTGTTTGCATCAACATTAATAGCCGTTAACTTACCACAACTATAAAAAGTATTGGTAGCAATACTGGAAACGGAAGCTGAAATGGAGACTGAAGTTAACTCATCACATAATGCAAAAGACATAGCTCCAATCTGAGTGACCGAATTTGGAATGTTTATATTTGATAATCCTGAACAACGAATAAATGCTTGTCCTCCAATGGATGTTATGGTATTTGGAAGTACGATACTTGTTATTTTAGTCTTTTCATAAAATGCATTTTCCGGTATAGTATTGGCAGGATAACTATAATTATAATATCCATAGGTGCCTTCCGCACCTCTATAATCCAGAACACTTACTCTACTTAAATCCAGATTAGCTAATTGGGGCATTTGATCTCTCATCGTTTTAAAATCGCGGGCATCAATTGTTCCAACAAGTGCGAGGTCAGTTATTGTGACAAGTTCTGAACCACTTAAAATGGATGACAACTGACCGGCAGTAACGTTTATTGTACTCGTTTTACTTGTTGCTACTGACAATTTAGTTTCGTCTGCAGTAGAATTGGATGCATACAATAAATGAATGGAAAGAAAAAGAATGAGAGTAAAAGTTGTTCGTTTCATATTATTAGTTGAAAATGGTTGTTTTATTAGTTGGATACCATGTACTTTTCACAAGAATAGGGAAAGAAAGCCTCCCTTTCCCTATTAATTGAACCTTCCCGCTCTCTTTGTCAAGTTTAACTCCTAAGTCAGATACATGGCATGGCATCTGTTGCTACAAAAAATGTATTTTTAATAACGTTTGCAAATATAATTATTTTGTTTGAATTGTGAATAATAAAAAGAGACTTATTCTTTTGTTTTTTTTAGATTTCGAACAAGCCAGAAACCTAGTTCTTGGTGCTACAAAAGCAGCTGACTTATTCGAAATTTACTAAAGATTCATATTCAAGCTATTACTAAATACTGGAAAGATATATCAATTTACATCATACATCCTGACAGGACTTTCAACTCCTGTCAGGATTAAAAAAAGTTTTTTACACCACCACTTTCATAACCGGCGCACAAAAATCGGAAGTACCATCGGGGGTTACTGCGGCCACCCGGAAGTAATATTTTGAAGCTACGGTGAGGCCAGTTAGTTCATAATAAGACCGGGTGCTGGTGCCTGAATTGATCCATTCGCTTTCGGTTTCGGGCAAAGCGTCCTTGGCGTGTTGCCAGATATAAGCCCCGGCCTTTTCCACGGCCTTGGCTACTAATTTTACACTTCCCGAATTGGCACCATCTTCCACTGTTAGAGGTGCTTTCTGTATAGGAGTGGGTTGTTTGGAAAGGTGGAAACCACTGCTTAGAATTTTGGTTTCATCACCGGCTGCCATCCGGTCAACATAAGCTGCAAGGGTGCGTAGAATAGCATCTGCAGCTTCTTCTTTATCGTGCATAACGGATATAGCCGTGCGGCTGCCATCTTTGGATGCTATAAAAGCATTTTCAAGGTCGTCAACGGCCGTTTTCGCACTCGTTAGCGAAACATCAGGCGTTGGAAACGCATCGTTGTCCGTTAAACTTAAAATCACACTACGATAAAATGCAATCTTCTCGGCTATCGCAAACCGGATAAAATCTAAAATAACTTTTAATTTTTTCATAAAAAAACTGTTTTTTTTGTTGATATTAATTGTTTAGAAAAATGAGAACTTGTTAGTAGGTTGCAACGGTGAATTTTGTTTCTGTAAATTGGAATATCACCTGTGCAAGCTTGAATTTTACCTATGCTATTTTGCATAGACCTTTTACATGCATGTATTTTGGTTTTGCAAGCATGTATTTTACCTGTGCTAATTTGCATAGACCTTTTACATGCATGTATTTTGGTTTTGCAAGCATGTATTTTACCTATGCTAACTTGCACAGCCCTTTTGCAAGCATGTATTTTGCTTTTTTAAACTTGCATAGACCTTTTACAAACCGGAACAGGTACTGTGCCAATTGCAATTATACTTTTACTAATTTGCACAGGGAATATTCCTCTTTTTTTTATTAAAGGTCTTTATTCTATTCCCGCCGGAATGAAAAGAATAGTGTTTATTACTTGCCTGTTTTTACTCCTGAATCATGCTGCAATAAAATAAACAGGTAGCGCATGACTGTTTATAATACGAGTTTTTAAAAAAGCGGTACAGCCGGAATCCTTTACTATTGTTAACTCCTTCTTGATATTGAATATGCTTAGGCTAAAAGAAAGAAATGTCATTGTTCATTATCTTTATAGTATCCGGCTGCACTGCTTGTTGATTATCCGTCCGACCGCTTAAGGCGGTCAGACGGGTCATTGACTTCCCGACTATCCGATTATTCGTCCCACCGCTTTAAGCGGTCAGACGGATTATTTATTCCAGTAAGAATTCACCGCTCAGCGTAGTAGTTCCATACGTAATCTTAATGGTGTAATTTCCACTAGCCCAACTATCGGTAGGTAAGTATGCTTCTGAAGTAGTGAATGTATCTACTATTTCCAGCGATACTATATTATTATCGGCATCGTATACGGTAATTACAGCATTGCCTACGGGCATATCAAAATAAATGGATAATGTAGTTTCGCTAATAGTAGCACTAACCGGGAGTTCAGAAACAGAATTATTCGATTGTACTGTAGTTTTAGAGCAAATTACTTTGGGTTCAATAGGAACAATTATTTTTTTTAAATCAAGAGGAGTATTATCACCCGCATAAATGTAACTAAGACCGAACGTAACTAATAGAAGGAGTAAAAATGTTTTTTTCATACGAATTTGTTTTAATAGATAAATGTTTTAATTAAATTTGTACTCAAAATTAGAAAGTAGTTTGCACTTTACCAAAAATAATATTGGTACAGCCTCCTGTTTGAGCACTGTATATCGTTGAGTGTCAGTGCTAGATTTTTAAGAATACGGTATTTTGGGTACAGGTCTTGTTTTAAGCTAAATAAGACGCATGTTTAACCAACATGATTTTGGAATTTGACTAAAATGTTCAGATACGTTACTTCTATTTTGATGTAAATAAGTGCAGCATGTGAATTAGTTTAAATTATTCAATTGACACCTAACAGGTTTCAAAAACCTGTTAGGTTTATAAATTAATTATCACTTAGTACTTAAATTTTAATAAATCATAAAGAAATGAATTATATTAAATTTTGTGGTATTATCTTTTGTCTTTGTTTGATTTCATGTCAGCACAGCGAAACTCACAACGAAACCATATTCAGGGCAGAAAGGCTATTGTTCAGTTCGCCCGATAGTGCTTATCAATTATTAAACTCCATTCGGTATCCCGAAAAAATGCCCAAAGCCGATTATGCTGCCTGGTGTCTGAATTATACCCATGTGCGCTATAAAACCGATAAGGAAATAGCACCCGATAGTGTGAAACTACAGGTAGCCATCAATTATTACGATAATAGCAGATTGATGAGACAATGCGGCACAGCCTGGTATCTAATGGGTTGTATTTATATTAAACTCAATAAGAGAAAAGAAGCTATGCTTGCTTTAAAACAAGCGGAATTCTTACTGAATGAAACTACCGAGGAGAATATAAAAGGAATGGTAAATTTTGATATCGGATTTATTTATATGAAAGATGAATTATTCACAGAGTCGTTGAAATATTATAAAAAATCACTGAAAAATTTTATCCTTTCGAAAGATAAACGCTATCAGGCTTATGCTTACAGGGCAATAGCTAATATATATGTCCAATTTAACTATCCGCTACAGACAGTAATTCGTTACACTGATTTAGCTATCAGAATGGCAAAAGAAGGAGGGGATTCCGTCAACTATTATAATAATATTACCCGAAAAGGGGAATTGTTGTATGACACTGATTATTATCGTTCCAAGGAGTTGCTGCTACAGGGATTCAGGTTTGAACATTCTCAAAAATCGGATAATGCGGCCTTTCTGGCCTATATCTATACAAAAATAAATAAACCGGATTCAGCCGATTATTACCTGAAAATTGCACAATCTGATAAATATAGCCAAAATAAAACATTGATCTATCTGGTGAAAGCTTTGATAGAGAAAGAAAAAGGCAATCATCCCGCCGCTTTTAAAGAGTTGGTAAAGGCCTATAACTACCGCGATTCCCTATCACAAGCGAATATATTGGATCAACTTAAAAGAATTGACAAACAATATGACCTGAATCGGAAAGATGCAGAAAATGCGGCTTTAAAAATTGATAACAGGAATAATGTTATTGCTATTACTTTATTGATTATTCTGGTGTTGGGTGCTGCGGTTATTATTTTGCTAATTAAAAATCAACAGAAGAAAAAGCAAGCCGAACATGCGAAAAAAGAAGCAGAACACGAGAAAAAGCAAGTAGAACATGAGAAAAAGCAAGCCGAACATGAGAAAAAGGAAGCAGAACACGAGAAAAAGCTAGCAGAACATGAGTTGAAACAAGCTGTTCTTTTAAAAGAAAAACAAGAACTTGAATTTAAAGTGCAGGTAAAACATCTTGAAAATAATAAAAAAAAGGAACTGTTGATGTCCAAACTTCAAAGCCTTTTGGAAAATACGTTGCGGTTCAATCAATTAAAAATGGTGGCAACGAATCCCGACAAACAAACTGATTTTATACAGGAAATTTCCACCCAGTTTATCTTGTCCGAAAACGAATGGGAACAGTATATTGATGAAATAAACCAATTGTTTGATGGGGAAATAAAAAAACTTAAAACACAATTTAAAGACCTGACCGAAGCCGATTTAATTGTCATTTCGCTCATCTGCATGGAGATGGACATTGCCAACTGTTGCAGCTTGTTGAACACCGATTCAAATACAATATATATGCGCCGCAAGAGAATAAAAAAACATATAGGGCTTGAAAAAGAAGTGGATTTGGAAGACTGGTTAAAGCAACACATACTGATCGGGTAAAAAATGCATCCTGCTACATAGTACGAAGTCCGATCTATAAAAAAAACAGTTATCAAAAAAGTATTTCTGGTTTTGAATAGATCAGGCATTATACAAGTTGAATATGTTGGATATATTGAATTTTATATTTTAGAAAAAATATACCACGGATGCAATATGCCTACTTGCTGCATTTACTGATTTTACACTGACTCCAATTACGGAATTATTCTGTTGGGCTACGAAATTGGTATCATCGGGTCGTCCTACGTTGCCGGGATACTACAAAACATATCGAATGTACTAGTGTTGTGTTAAGTACAACATGTCTTATCAAATCCGACAAACCGCTTAAAGCGGTTGAACGGGATAGTGTCCAACCGTTTCCTTTACGGTTGGACGCATGGCAAATAAACGCCAAAACAGGCTTAACACAACAATAGAAGCAGTGTAGACTATTGTGTAACCTGAGTTCGGGATAAGCTCTGGCTTATTTCCAAACTATATAATTGAATGTTACGGTGCGCTGCACCTAATGGTGATAAAACGATACTAAATGCTACAAATAGTTTGGTGCTCTGCACCTTTTTGAGGGACAGAGTCCCAAACTATTTGTAGAAATTAGTCAGACATATAAACCAGAGGTGCAGCGCACCGACATATTGTATTTTATATAGATCTGAGAAACAATACATATTATTAAGTCGACCATCTTTTTCCATTTAGTTCTTATCCCGAACTCAGGTTTGTAATTGCAGTTGGTATTCTATAAGTGAAAGTGCTGTTCGAAGATAAAAGAGCCCTGCTGAATCTCATCAGCAGGGCTCTTTCGGGCTTTTATAAAACGTAATTCAAATGAATTATTTTTTCACTTCAACAATCTTTTTATTTGCTTTTCTGGTTTTTGCCAAATCAATCAGTTTACTCATTTCCACTGTAATTGGCGAAGCGATAAATACCGAAGAATAAGTTCCGATAAAGATACCAAACAACATCGCAAAGATAAATCCACGAATAGTTTCTCCACCAAAAATAAACATGGCAAGTAATGTCAGGATTACAGTAGCAGTTGTACTGAATGTTCGCCCTAACATTTCATTTACAGATAAGTTTATCAGCGATATTCTATCACGTTTTGGGAATAGCAATACGTTTTCTCGAATACGGTCATAGTTGATTACAGTATCGTGAACCGAGTAACCAATTACCGTCAGAATAGCCGCGATAAATGCCTGGTCAATTTCCATGGAGAATGGCAACAATCCGTAGAACAAGGAAAACAATCCCAATGTGATAATAGCATCATGCGCTAATGAAACAATAGCTCCAAGCGCATATCCCCATTCTTTGAATCGGATAAAGATATACAAACCAATTCCGAAGATTGCCAGGATTACAGCCCAGATAGCTGATCGTTTAATATCATCAGCCACTGTCGGGCCTACTTTTTGCGAACTCTTGATATTGTCCCTGATAAATTCTTCCTTAGTAAGAGAAGTTTTAAGTAACGGTTTTAAATTATCATATATTTTACCTTCAATTTCGTTATCGATGGTTGGCGAATTATCGTTGATTTTGTATTTGGTAGCAATACGAACCTGATTGTCACTTCCGATAGTAATTACCTGAGGCATGTCTCCCTCAAAAGCTTTTTCGAGCATACGGCGTACATTATCAGTACTTACCGGTTTATCAAAAGCTACTACATAGTTACGTCCACCAGAGAAGTCGATACCTAAACTAAATCCACGCGTTGCAAAAGATATGCAACTAATTACTATCATGGCAATTGATACTCCGTACATCCATTTACGGAGTCCCATGAAATCAACTTTTGTATCTTTAAACCAGTTTTTAGTCACACCGGTAATAAACGTAATTTCTTTAGCACTTTCGTGGTTAGCATATAAATACAACATGTAACGGGTAAGGAACACGGCAGTAAAGAACGAAGTCATTACTCCAATGATTTCAGTTACAGCAAAACCTTTAATAGGTCCTGTCCCAAAATAAGCCAAAATAAAGCCGGTAATAATTGTAGTTACATTCGAGTCAATAATAGCAGAAAGTGCATGACCAATACCATCGTCGATGGCCTTTCGCATGGTTTTACCCTTGTTCATCTCCTCTCGAATACGCTCATACATAAGTACGTTTGCATCCACCGCCATACCGAGTGTCAATACGATACCCGCTATACCCGGCAAAGTAAGTACAGCACCAAATGATGCCAACACTCCAAACAAGAAGAATACGTTGATAAGTAATGCTATATCGGCAATAAGTCCGGGAACGACTCCATAGTATAAAACCATATAAAGCAATACCAATGCAAAGGCTATAATAAATGAAATTAATCCATTATTGATAGCTTCTTGTCCCAATGTAGGTCCTACAATGTTTTCTTGAACAATATGTGCCGGAGCAGGCATTTTACCTGACTTCAATGTATTAGCTAAATCTGACGCTTCTTCAACAGTGAAGTTACCGGTAATTTGAGAGTTACCTCCTTCAATAACTGAGTTCACTGTTGGGAATGAATAAATATAACCATCTAAGCAAATAGCAATAGATTTTCCGATATTGTCTTTAGTCATGCGTGCCCAAATTTGGGAACCTTCGTTATTCATTGTCATGCTTACAGTAGCATAAGCCGAAGTTTGTTGAAAATCTTTGCGTGCATCTGTAATTACATCACCACCAAGAGGTGCACGTCCATCACGACTGCTTACTTTAATAGCAATCAACTGAAAGATTTCTCCTTTTTTATCGGTTGCTTTAACTGACCACCTCAAGCCTAAATCGCGGGGTAGAAGTTCACGAACTTGTTTAGTTTTGAAATAATTGTTTATCTGAACGGTATCTTTGCTATGTGCATACCCAACCACCGGTCCGCGTCCGGCTTGTCCGCCTTGGGCATTAATTTGAAGAAGAGCAAATAGAGGATTTTCTTTTTTGCTTGCTTCTAATGCCTTAGTAGAATCAGTGACATTGGCTGTTGCATTTTTCTTTTGTAAAGCAGCTTTCAAGCTGTCGATACTACTTAATTTCTGGGTTTTAGGAGCTGCTGATGCAGCTTCTGTATCAACCTTTTTAGTTGTTGTTGAATCTTTTATAAGTTGAGTACCATTAGCTTGTAATGTGCCCAATACTTTATTGGCTTCAACAATATTTGGAAGGATTTCACTCAACTCATACGTTTCCCAAAATTCCAGGTTAGCAGAACCTTGTAACAACTTACGAACACGCTCCGGCTCTTTAACACCCGGTAGTTCAATCAAAATACGACCATTACCTAATTTTTGAATGTTTGGTTGAACAACTCCGAAACGGTCGATACGATTACGCAATACATTGAATGAATTGGTGATAGCCCCTTCTACTTCGGTTTTCAATACTTTTACAACGTCGTCATTGGAAGTTGTAAGCGAAATTTTATCTTTCAACTCAAATGTACTGAAGATAGTAGCTAATTTGGCATTCGGATCCAACTTAGTGTAAGCATCAACAAATAAATCAATGTAAGCTTTTTGACTATTTGTTTTTTGTAATTCTTTTGCGTTTGCCAATGCTTGATTAAAATTTGCATTGGTATTAAAATCAGATAACGAACGTAGAATTTCTGCTTCAGACACTTCGAGCGTAACATTCATACCACCTTTTAAGTCGAGACCAAGGTTGATTTCCTTTTCTCGGCATTGTTTAAGGGTATAACCCAACCACACTTTCTCACTTGACATAGATTCTAAGTAGTTGAACTCTTTCATTTTATCGCCATGAGCAAACTCTATTGCTTTCTTGCTATACGAATTTGTTACTACGCTAAATGAAAGATAAAACAGACACACTAATGTTAGTGATATTGCAAAAAGCCTGACAAGTCCTTTGTTTTGCATGGAAATTTTATTTAAAATAAGACATTAATTATTTCGATTTTTTAAAGAGCTGCAAATATAGCATTTTTTTCATTACAAACATAAAAAACAGGGAGTCAGAAATTCCAATTCTTTGAAAAAGACAATAAAAAAGGTTACTTATCTTGTGAATCATTTAAAATATTGAAATCACAAAACTATTTTTCATTGCGTTTTTTTAAATCAAAATATTCTAATCAAATATTTTAGTGCTTTTAATGAAAGTCAAACGAATCTTTTTAAATTATTTGATCAAAAGTCCTTCCGACAATTAATCAAAAGACAAAAAACGCCTCGATATGAGGCGTTATATAGATTCTCTTCGGTTTTAAATTACTCTTCGTCCAAAACCTCTAAACCAGCATCATCTACTTCGAATACTGATAACTGACGACGAAAAATCTCATCAAGTGAAATCTGGAAAGTTTCTGTATGGGCAATGCCAGGAATCAATGTCAAATGTTCAAGAATAATTTGTAACAAGTGGCGATTATCTCTTGCATAAATCTTTACAAACATAGAATATTTACCTGTAGCATAATGACATTCTACTACTTCTGGTACTTTTTTTAATTCTTCTACTACCGAAGTAAACATTTTAATGTCACTCAGGGTAATACCAATATATGCACAAGTCTGAAATCCAACTTTATATGTATCAATCACAAATTCAGAACCTTTAATAATTCCGTTATTGCGTAGTTTTTGAATACGTTGGTGAATCGCTGCCCCGGATACATTGCATTCACGTGCAACTTCCAAAAAAGGGATACGAGCATCTTGAGAAATGAGTTGAAGAATTTTTTTGTCTAATCGGTCTATTTGATGTTGCCCCATAACGTTGATTTTTTCCTAAGTATAACTTATTTGGTTCTTAATTGTAATTATAAATACAAATGTATTTAATATTTTTCTATATTGTTTGATTTTAGCTATAAATTGATAGTTAAATCTGCAATTATATTCATTTTATCGATATTTTCCTTCATTGAAATCTTTCAAAATACTCAAATAACTCAGATACCTTGAAGTACTTATAGAATGGTTTTTTACGGCTTCTAAGACAGCACACCCAGGCTCGTGAACGTGAGTACAATTTGAAAATTTACACTTTTTGGAAACATTAAATATCTCTTTAAAATAATGTCCAATTTCAGTTTCTTCCATATTAATGGTTCCAAATCCCTTAATTCCGGGAGTATCAATAATATGTCCTCCTGAAAGTAATTCAAACATTTCGGAGAAAGTA
>Ga0302288_1001863_pt1 | contig 12957 bp, 10 predicted proteins | sample III_Fen_N1_1_FD_194549 | JGI IMG/M metagenome (GOLD analysis project Ga0302288, IMG submission 194549) | Peat permafrost microbial communities from Stordalen Mire near Abisko, Sweden - III_Fen_N1_1 | ecosystem: Environmental > Terrestrial > Soil > Wetlands > Permafrost | place: Sweden: Abisko...
GATACTATCTTGTTGATGTACAATAATGTTTTATTGAATAAATTATTTTCATGAAAAAAGTTCTCATTGTCACATATTATTGGTTTCCCAGTGGAGGCGCCGGTGTTCAACGTTGGCTTAAGTTTACTAAATACCTGCGTGATTTTGGTTGGGAGCCCATCATATATACCCCCGAAAATCCTGAGTTTCCATCCATCGACAAATCTTTTGAAAAAGATCTGCCGGAAGGACTGACGGTGATAAAAACACCCATATGGGAACCATATAATGTATATCGGAAACTGACCAGTAAAGGGAAAAATGAGCCGATAAACGCAGCCTTTATTTCTGAGAATAAAAAACAGGGTTGGAAAGAGAAACTTTCTATCTGGATACGTGGAAATTTTTTGATTCCTGATCCCCGCCGGTTTTGGATTAAGCCATCGGTTAAGTACCTGACTGGATATTTAAAAGAAAATCCTGTCGATGCCATAATAACTACCGGACCACCGCATTCGATGCATCTGATAGGATTGGGCGTAAAGAAGAATTTGCCGGATTTGCCCTGGATTGCCGATTTTCGCGATCCGTGGACAAATATTGATTTTTATAAAGAATTAAACCTGACTTGGTTGGCAGATAAAATTCATCGTTGTTTGGAGAAAAAGGTAGTACGCCACGCGGATAGTATGGTGACTGTATCCGAAGGCTGGATGAAAGAATTTGAACAGATGAAACCCAAGCGAATTCAGGTAATATCGAATGGATACGATGAATCAGACGTTAAGCAAATTGCTGTTCAACTTGATGAGAAATTTTCAATATCACATATCGGTACTTTAAATGCAGCCCGAAATCCGCAAACAGTGTGGAAAGTATTGAGTAAAATATGTGCTAATAATCCCGGGTTCAAGGAAGACTTGCAAATACAACTGGTTGGTAAGGTTGATTTCTCGGTGTTAGAATCAATACGAGAATATAAACTTCAGGAAAATTTGAATAAAATTGATTATCTGTCGCACAGCGAGGCTATTGCGAAACAGCAGTCTTCTCAGATTCTGCTTTTACTTATCAATCAATCTCCCAACGCCAACGGAATTCTTACCGGAAAATTCTACGAATACCTGGCTTCAAAACGTCCGATACTGGCTATTGGTCCAACAGATGGAGATGCTGCACGGGTACTCAACGATACTGGAGCCGGAACAATGGTTGGGTTTTCAGATGAGGTGGCTACAGAAAAAGCAATACTGGATTATTATGCTCGTTATAAGTCCAATACTTTGGTGGTTCAAACTGAATCTGTTGAAAAATTCTCCCGACGATCGCTCACAGGAGAACTGGCATTATTACTGAATTCTCTATGAAAAAAATAGTAACGGTAGTTGGTGCCCGCCCTCAGTTTATCAAAGCTGCTATGTTAAGCCGGCAGTTTAAACTGTTAGGTGTTAATGAATTAATTATTCATACAGGTCAGCATTTTGAAACCAACATGTCGGATATTTTTTTTGAAGAAATGGAAATTCCCAAGCCTGCGTATCATCTTGATATTCATTCGTTGCCGCATGGAGCAATGACGGGACGCATGATTGAGAAGGTGGAGAAGGTATTGCAATTTGAGAAACCTGATGCTGTTTTGGTGTATGGTGATACTAATTCTACGCTGGCAGGTGCATTGGCGGGTGCTAAACTAAACATTCCGGTAATTCACGTAGAAGCGGGTCTGAGATCCTATAACATGTCTGCTCCCGAAGAAATAAATCGTGTTTTGACAGATAGAATTTCAAAAATTCTTTTTTGTCCGACAACAACTGCTGTAGATAATTTGGAAAAAGAAGGGTTTAATGAATTGCCAGTGCGTATTTTTAACTATGGGGATGTAATGAAAGATGCAGCGCTGTATTATGCAGAGAAAGCGCAGTTAAAATCAGATATTCTGAGACGTATCGGAGTAAAGAAATTTATACTGGCAACAATACACAGACAAGAGAATACAGACTCGCCCGAGATACTCAGGAATATCATAGCGGGTTTAAATGAAATTCATAAACAAATACCGGTTGTGGTACCGCTTCATCCGCGAACAAGACAGATTCTGGCTCAACAATATAGCTTACCAAACTTTATAACTATCGATCCGGTAGGTTATTTGGATATGATTATGTTGATGAAAAAGAGCGAGTTGGTTATTACCGATAGTGGTGGAGTGCAAAAGGAGGCTTTTTTCTTTGGAAAACATTGTATAATTTTACGTGAGCAAACTGAATGGACAGAATTGGTTGAGAATGGTTTCAGTACATTGGTGGGAAGCAACAAAGAGAAAATGAAAGAAGCTTTTGCCGTTTTTTCAACTAAAACATCAGATTTTTCGGTAGATTCATTCGGCAATGGTTGTGCTTCTGCAATGATTGCAAAAGAGATAATAAATAATTTATAATAAACATATTACGCAAAATGTCAGATCAATCAACAGAGATAAAATTAATGGGTGGTTATTTTCATAATCAACGGAGAGAGATGCTAAAATATATTCCCGATAATGCAAAAAGGATTCTGGAAGTAGGTTGTGGAGCAGGACAGTTTTGCTCGAACTTAAAGAGAGAGGACAGGGAGATATGGGGTGTTGAAATGAATGAAGAAGCTGCTCAAAAAGCAACAGAAGTTTGTACGTTCGTTTTAATTGGTGATTTTGATGCTGTTTTTGATCAATTGCCTAAAAATCATTTCGACTGTGTGATTTTTAATGATGTTTTAGAACACATGTATTCTCCCTGGGATACCATTAGGTTAGTAAAATCATTATTGTCACCCAATGGAGTTCTGGTTAGTTCTATTCCGAATTTCAGATACATATCTAATCTGATAACTGAGATTTTATTTCACGGTGAGTTTGAATACAAAGCAGTTGGTGGAATTCTGGACGATACTCACATTCGTTTTTTTACAACTAAGAGCATCAGAAGAATGTTCAAAGAACAAGGTTACGAAGTACTTGTTCACGAAGGCATAAAACCCTGCAAAAGCTGGAAGGAGAAATTATTTATCCGATTAACGTTCGGTTTTTTGAAAGATGCACGTTACACTCAATTTGCAACTGTGGCTAAACCAATTCGCTAATGAATAAACCTTTAGTATCGATAATAACCCCAACCTACAATCATCAATCGTTTATTGCCGATTGCATTTGTTCTGTACAGCAACAAACGTATGACCATTGGGAGATGATTATAGTAGACGATGGAAGTACTGATAATACATATTCCATCGCTCAATCTTTTGCCGAAAAAGACTGTAGAGTGAAAGTGTTCACTCAAAAAAATGTTGGTATTTATCGTTTGGCTGAGACTTATAATTTTGCGTTGTCGAAATCTTCTGGCTCGTATGTGGCAGTTTTGGAGGGTGATGATGTCTGGTTGCCGGAAAAGCTGGCTGTTCAGGAAGAAGCTATGGAGGCAAATGAGCAAGCCGTATTGTGTTGGGGGAAAGCGTATAGGACAACGGATGTAACTAATGACAGGGATTTATATCCTACGCCGGATGTAGAAACCAAGTTTGGTCCCGATTTGAGGAACGTACCCGTTATGTCCGCCTCTATAAATTTGCTGTTTCATCAGTTTTACTTTCCAGCCTTAACCGTTTTTATTCGACGGGATGCATTGGAAAAAATTGGTGGATTTATTCAAAACCATAATTTACCTTTGGTGGATTTACCCACCTGGGTAGAACTCTCAACCCAAGGTACTTTTGAATATATTGATGTGCCGTTGGGCAAATGGCGGATTAACTCTAATCAGATAACTAAGACCCTGACCGTAGAAATGTACAAAGGGTTTTATAATCTGACAGTTGAATTTTTTAATCAGCACCAAGATGTATTTGAAAAACAGCATATTAATATGTCTGTGATAAAGAAACATTATAGAAAACTCTTCGTAATTATCTACTCTCGTTCAGGGCGGTATAAGTTAATAAGGAAAGATTTTGCAGGTGCACGTAAAGATTATTTAAAATCTATTTTTAATTTTGGACTGAACGAGCCTCTTTGGAAGCTCCGTTCGTTGGTTGGTTTCTTCTTTAGTTTAATGCATTCGGATATTGAAAAGTTTACAAAAAAGATAGGACGAGTTAGCTATAAATGAACACCTTAAAAGAATAAGACTATGGATTTGAATGATTATCAACGTTTAAATAAATCTTTTTCTAAGAAATTGATTTTTCATTTAGGAACCGGTTCGGGTTTTTTCTCGGAGTATAACAATATGATCAGAGCGATGGCGTATTGTCTTCAGCACAAGATTCAGTTTGTATTATATTCTGCTGATGCTTCGTTTGCCTATGATAAAGGCTGGCAGGATTTTTTTGAACCTTTCACCGACGAAGTTACTGATAGTTTTCATACCTATTATAACAAAAGATTCCTAAAGACAAGTATTACACGTAGTTTTGCCAAATATCTGCGGGGTTTATTGGTTACCCTGAAATACAGAAAAACCTATGGGCATTTGTTGCAATACTCTTTGTTCTATCGGGAACCGCAGGTAGTAAAAGATTTAAAAAAAGAGCATGGATTCGATTACTTCACGTATGATTTGTGGAGTAGTTTTCAGGAAATGGACGTTGCTAAAAGAATAGAAATACCGAATGTTTATAAAGGTACTATCTTTGAATTAATGAAACAGCTCGACAAATTAATTTGGCAATTTAACGAGCAAACGTCGGCAAAGGTTCAAAAACTTATAGACGGACAGAATTTGCCTGCCAATTATTTCGGAATGCAAATCCGGGGAGGTGATAAGTTTATGGAAAATTCCCTGTTGGATTATAAGCTTTATTTTCAAACTCTTATCAGAAAGAAAAAATCATTTGTTGATACCAACTCTGTATTTGTTCTGACGGATGACTACAGAATTATTGAAAATATCAATGCTGTTTTTCCTCAATTTCAGATTTATTCTCTCTGTTCGAAGGAAGAAAGAGGGTATTTTAATGAGTCGTTTAAGTCCGAAACAGACGATGAGCGTAAGGCGAAGATTATCAGATTATTTGCATCTATCCAAATTCTTGCAAATTCTACATTCTTTATTGGAACAGAAAGCGCTAACCCCGGAAAATACCTTAAACTCAGGTTGCAGAAAAATAGATTTTATAGTCTTGATTAGAATTGTTACGTATTAATTAAAACTTTTAGATATAAACTAATATACACAATGATAGTAGTTTACGACAAAATAGGGCAAATGAGCAACAGGATATGGTCCGCCGTACCCGCAATAGCTTATAGTTTAGAGAATAATGAAAAAATGGTTTTTATATATTTTGGTGACTATATTCATTTTTTTCCACACATCAATGAAAACCCGTTAATCAGATTTTATGGAATTAAAGGTAAATGGGCAATACTTTTCAAAATCCTGAGCAAGTTAAGTAAGTTAGGAATAATTCCGGCACGTTTCAGAGATTTGAACTCTAAGGTAAGCGTTAAATTTATACAAGGTTGGAGGTCAAGGCATATGGTTAACGGTGACCTTATTGCTAAACATAAAGCGGAGATTTGCAAAATATTTAGATATTCAGATGATATTATTGATCATGTAAATGCTGTTTTTGAAGCTAAACGTAAAGACAATGAGGTGATTGTAGGTGTACATATTCGTAGAGGCGATTATCAAAAGTGGATTAATGGTAAATATTACTTTTCTGATGAGTTGTACGCTAAATGGATAAAGGCAATAGCTGCTGAGTTAAAGGAGCAAGGTAAGACTGCAAGTTTTTATATAGCTTCTAATGAGTATATTAAAGCAGAAAATTATATCGGAATTAAGTACTTTACACTGGCAAACTCCAGTTCGGAGAAAGACATATATGCTTTATCAAAGTGCAATTATATTATGGGTCCAACCAGTACTTATTCTCAATGGGCTGCTTTTATTGGTAGTATTCCTATTCGGTTTTTATTGTCGAGAGAGGAAGTACCTTCATTAAAAGATTTCTCAAAAGTAGTTTCATTGTTTTACTTTGAAAGCGGTCAGAGCATGATACTTGACGAAACCGGATTCAGGTATGTAGATGGATTGATATATAACTATAACCGAATATAAGATTTAATTCATTTCGGTTGATTAATTGTCAGACGAAAGAAACTCAACAAACTGTGAATAGTTTTTCTCTGCATTACTGATATCATTCCACCTGTTTCGGGCATTTTTTCTCAATTCTGCCAGATTCTGGCTGGCAAGCAGCTGAATGGTTTTAGCAATTTCGTCAGCAGAAATATCGGTTTTAAGTAATTCGCCCACTTGATTGTCAACTATTTCAGAAGTTCCACCAACGTTGGTGGCAATTACCGGAATACCGAATGAAAGTGCTTCCATAATAGAAACCGGTACGCCTTCACTTGCACTCACATTGATAAATAAATCAACATGATTTTGTTGGTAGAATTTCAACACTTCTTTGTTGGAAAATGCTCCGGTGAATTCTACCTGAATGTTGGTAGGGAGTTCAGCAGCACTGTTTTTTAATTGCGAGTGTAGATTCCCTGTCCCTATATGCGTCCATTTTAGTTGAAAATCTATAGACTTTAATGCTTCAATAATCAGCGAGATACGTTTTACCGGTACCATGTAAGAGCAACTCACCAAATGAAAAACAGTTCCATCAGTACTTCTTTCCGGATTGATTCCATTGTCAAAAACTCCCAATCGACAAATTCGAATCTGTTTCTCATTTACCAGAACCGGGTAATTTCTAAGCAAATACCTCTCGCCATCGAGTGATATTGGCAGAAACCGGTCAATAGAAGGAAATGCATAATCTCTGAAAGGGATATATCCTCCTTTGGCATACTCATATAGGTCTGTTCGATGAAATCTGACCAATGTAACATTATTGATGAGTCTGCTTTTTAAAGTTGGCAGCATCATTACAGATTTGTCGCCCCAGTAAAAATAGAGTTTATCTTCGGGTGTGATTTCTGTTTGTAACTGTTTCCATAATCTGGCATTTGAGAACATTGAACGGAATAGCAGGAGCGAGGTAAAGAAGTTCCATGTTTTTTTTCTGCTCAGATATACTTTCTTGCTGAAAAATTCTTTGATTGCAAATCCAGTAGGAACTAAGTTGAATATCCCGTTGATGAGCAAGTTGAATTTTTCATTCGGATTGAATCCTATAATAGGGCTCCAAACTTCCACATTGTTTGCCAACGATCTGCATCCGGATTCTTTATGCAGCGGAATTATTATGACCTTTTCAAATTTCCCTGAAAGAAAAGGAAGCTCGCTTTCGAGAAAAGCTTCCGAAAATCCGTATGGGAATGTATTTGTAAAAAGGAAAAGTCGCATATTTACTTCGTTGAATTTTTCAAGGACTTCAAGCTTGATTGCACTTGATCGAGAGATTTGTAATAAGTATCAGTTTGGAAGAGTCTAATGTACCCGAAATAAATAATTGCCGCACATACCAACTGAGTAGATAGCAAAAAATATTTATTGCTAATCAAAAACTGTATAAGCCAGATAACGAAAGCCATACCGACACCAAACAACATGCTGTTTACAAAGTCAGACAGTTGGTGCTTGATATAATGATGCAAGTCTTTTTTCAGGTATAATACTGAAATTAAATAAGCAATTGCACAGCTGATAGCGTATCCTATAAGTATAGCTATAATACCATGTCGAAATGTTATGATTGCAGAAACACTAATTAACACTTTTTTGATAAGTTCAATCCGAAAAGTGAATTTCGCCTGCCCTCTGGCATTTAAAGCACTTGTGTTCAATGTGTAAAGTGGCTGTAAAAGCGTAGCCAGACAGAGCAACTGAAAATATGGAATTATTGGCAACCAAATCGGAGGTAAAATTATGGATATTAGAGGTTCGGCTACAGCAATCAAACAAAGCATAACGGGGAAGGTAATCAAGGATGTTTTCTTGGCAATTTCCCTGAAAACCCGCCTGAACCGTTCATCATCATTTTGTATTTTTACCAGAAGCGCGTATGTACTTCCTACGAGTATTGTCTGAAAGCTATAGTTGGTGGTTTCGTTGAGTTTATTTGCCTGATAATAGAGTCCAACCTGATTTTTCGTATAGAATTTCCCAATAATCACAAAATATAAATTATTGAAAATCATATTTAAAATAGAGGTTCCCAATAGATTTACACTGAATCCCCATAGATCGCGAATTACATTAAATGAAAATGTTCCTTTGGGTTTCCATTTTACAAATCCATAAAGTAAAATCATTCTGATGAAATGAAATAGAACCTGTTGCGTTACAAGTGCCCAAACCCCTGCCTGGAAGATAGCAAGACATATTCCCGTTGCTCCACTAACAGTGACTGATATAATATTGATTTTGGCACTGTTTTTAAAATCAATATTCCTAGTCATTTTGGCAACAGGAATAAGATACAATGCATTAAATATTATACCAACGAAGACAAACCGACAGATTTCAATTAATTTAGGTTCTTTGTAAAAATCAGCAATAAGTGGAGCCGAGAAGAATAAAATGATATAAAGAACAATCCCGATAAGTATGTTAAAATAAAATACAGAATTATAATCCGTTTCAGATACATTCTGTTTCCGAACCAGAGCCTGCACAAATCCACTATCGACCAACGTATTGGATAGTGCAACAAAGAGCATTATGTCTCCAATTAAACCAAAATCAGCGGGAATAATAAGTCTTCCTAAAAATAATACGATTACAAACTGAACGATTTGTTGCCCGAACCTGTCGACTGCGCTCCAGATTAAGGCTCCCAGCATTTTTTGTTTTAGATTATCGCTCATCTGCTTTATTTCCCTTTTATAACATCAAATCCCTGACCATAAACTCCAATTACTGATGATTGTGAAATAAATGCATTGGGATCGATATCTTTTACAATACGAAATATTTTTATTGATTCATTTTTACGGGCAACTACGGTTACCACTTTCACAGGTTCTTTTGAATACCAACCCATTCCATCCAAAATTGTTACTCCGCGATGAACTTCTGTATTTATTTTTGTTGCAATCAATTCATATTCTTTTGAGAAAATAAAAAATTGTACAGATTGCCGAACACCATTTATTACCATATCCACAGCTATCGTTGTGATTGCCATAGCACTAAGTCCATAAACAATGGTTTCCAAACTACCAAATTTAAAAAAGTATGATGAGCAGATGATCAAAACATCGCAATAGAGCAGTACGCGTCCAAGCGTTACGTTTCTATATTTATTAACTACTTTGGCAATAATATCAGTACCTCCTGAACTTCCGTTTGAAAGAAAAACAATTCCAATCCCACTCCCGGATAATAATCCACCTATAACACAGGCCATAAAATTATCATCTTTGCCTACAAAAGTGCCGGGGACAGCTTGAGGTATAACGGCAAAAAACAAAGTAAGTATTGCTACTCCATAAATAGTTCGAAGGCTGAATGCCAGTCCAATAGATCGAACGGCTATTACTAACAACACGAAGTTGATACAAAAATAAGTGATTGAAATTGGCAACCCGGTCGAGTAATACACAATGGCTGCAATACCTGTTGCACCACCACCCGTAATTTGATGTGGCATCAGAAAACCCTTCCATGCCGAACAATACATTAATAAGCCGAAGGCAATAAAAATATATTCTCGAATATTTCGCCAGGTTTCTTTAGTAACTGATTTTAAGCTCATTATTTTTCTTTATAAAACTATATTTACAATTTTTCCCGGAACTACGATAACTTTTTTAGGTTTTTGCCCAGCAAGTTGTTTCAATGTTAGTTCATGTGCCATGGCAGTTTTTTCAACATCTTCTTTGCTCATATCGGCAGGAAGTTCCAGTGTGAAACGAACTTTCCCGTTAAATGAAATCGGATATTTTACTGCCGATTCTTTCAGATATTCTTCGTTACAAATAGGGAAGGAAGCATCGCAAACGGTTTCAGTATTGCCGAGCGCATGATACAATTCTTCCGTAATATGTGGAGCAAATGGAGCCAGCAAAATTGAAAGTGGTTCTAAAATCGCTCTCTTGCTGCACTTCACAGTAAACAACTCATTCACACAAATCATAAATGCTGAAACCGATGTGTTGTAAGAGAAGTTTTCGATATCGAACGTAATTTTCTTGATAGTTTTATGCAATGTTTTCAGTTCTTCTGCTGTAGGGGCCTCATTGCTTACAATGAAAGTGTTTTCTTTGTAGAATAAAGACCATAAGCGTTTCAGGAAACGATGTACACCATCAATTCCGTTGGTGTCCCAGGGTTTCGATTGCTCCAACGGTCCGAGGAACATTTCGTAAAGGCGAAGCGTATCGGCGCCATATTTTTCTACAATATCATCCGGATTTACAACGTTGTACATTGATTTAGACATCTTTTCTACTGCCCAACCGCAAACGTATTTACCATCTTCCAAAATAAATTCAGCCGATTTATATTCAGGATTCCAGTTTTTGAACTTTTCAGTATCAAGCACATCGTTCGAAACAATGTTTACATCAACGTGAAGCTTCTGGACTATCACATCAAAAGGCAACTCATCATTTATATTTTCTAATAGAACTTCTTCTATTGTAGTTTCTAAGTCTTTATTATTAATTCTATCTTCTGTTGAATAATATTCAGCAATATTAATACCTTTGTCTGATAGATAAGATTTTCCCAATTGATTCTCTATCTCCAATTTTATGCTATCAAACCAATAATTCAATTTTAACGGGAAAGGGTAAAGGGGATTTTTCTCAATTTCCGCATAATATTTTTGAGAAATAAAAAGGCTCTGTCTATCTCCTGATTTTAATACAAATAAGATTCGATACACAAAATTGCTTCGTCCCTGAATCATTCCCTGATTAATCAGTTTTTTGAATGGTTCATCTTCGCAAACCAATCCTAGATCGAAGAGAAATTTATTCCAGAAACGGCTGTAAATCAAGTGACCGGTTGCGTGCTCGGTTCCACCAATATATAAATCTACATTTCTCCAATAGTCGTTTGCCTCTTTGCTTACCAATGCTTTATCGTCTTTAGGATCCATGTAGCGCAGGTAATAGGCTGACGAACCGGCAAAACCTGGCATGGTGTTGAGTTCAATTGGGAAAATTGTTTTGTTGTCAATTTTGTTCACCGAAACTACTTTTTCATCTTTTTCGTTCCAACCCCAATTAATGGCACGTCCCAAAGGTGGTTCTCCTGTTTCAGTAGGCAAGTACTTGTCTATCTCAGGTAACAATAACGGTAGTTTTTCTAAAGGCAGCATATAAGGAATATCGTCTTTGTAGTAAACAGGGAATGGCTCGCCCCAGTAACGCTGACGACTGAAAATAGCATCGCGTAGGCGAAAATTCACTTTTACATGCCCTAATTTATTATCAGCCACATATTCTTTTGCTTTAGCAATGGCTTGTTTTACTGTAAGTCCGTTCAAAAAGCCTGAATTCATCATAATTCCTTCTTTAGCATCAAAACTTTCTTCGCTTACATCGCAGTCTTCAATAAGAGGAATTATTAGTAAATCAAAATGTTTGGCAAATGCATAGTCGCGGCTATCGTGTGCCGGAACAGCCATAATAGCTCCTGTGCCATAACCGGCCAATACATAATCAGAAATCCAAACGGGAATTTCAGTGCCACTTACCGGATTAATTGCATATGAACCTGAGAAAACACCGGTTACTCGTCTGTCGGCAATACGTTCACGTTCAGTCCGTTTTTTTGTGGCGTCCAAATAATTTTGAACATCAGCAGCTTGTTCTGGTGTGGTAAGCTGTTTTACCAATTCACTCTCAGGAGCCAACACCATGAAAGTAACACCGTAAATGGTATCTGCTCTGGTGGTGAAAACTTCGAAATTGAAGTCTTGTTCTTTAATATTAAATCGGAGTTCTGCACCTTCACTTCGTCCAATCCAGTTTTTCTGGGTTTCAGTCAAAGAATCTGTCCATTCGATCTTGCTTAACCCATCAAGTAAACGTTGTGCATAAGCCGAAACCCGTAAACTCCATTGGCGCATAACACGTTGTTCTACCGGATGACCACCACGTACAGAAACACCTTCGCTTACTTCATCATTGGCAAGTACAGTTCCAAGTGCCGGGCACCAGTTCACTTTCAAATCAGCCAAATATGCAATTCGGTAGTTAAGCAAAATTTCTTGTTGTTCTTTTTCCGTTTTTGATTTCCATTCGGTTGCAGTAAAACTCAGTTCTACGGTACACGCAATGTTTAAGTCTTTTGTTCCTTGTTGTTCAAATGCTTCAACCAGTTCAGCTATTGGTCTGGCTTGTTGCTCATCGTTACAAAAATAGGAGTTAAACATTTGAATAAATGCCCATTGCGTCCATTTGTAGTAATCGGGTTCGCAAGTTCGGATTTCTCGACTCCAATCGTAGCAGAAGCCGATTTTATCTAATTGTTCGCGGTAACGAGCTATATTTTTCTTAGTAGTAACTGCAGGATGTTGTCCGGTTTGTATGGCATATTGCTCAGCCGGTAATCCGTAAGCATCATAGCCCATAGGATGAAGTACATTGAAACCTTTCAAACGTTTGTAGCGACTAAATATATCGGAAGCTATATAGCCCAGCGGATGACCGACATGTAAACCGGCTCCGGAAGGGTACGGAAACATATCCAAAACATAATATTTAGGTTTGTTTTGATCGATATCGGTTTTGTAGGTGCTGTTATTCTTCCAGTACGCTTGCCATTTTTGTTCTATTTCTCTGAAATTGTACTCCATAATATATTGAAAATAATTGATTAGCTGTTCTTTAGTTCTTGTTTCTGATTTTGAAATAAAGTATGCAAAGTTAATCAATTTAGCTGAATAATGAATTTACCTACCAACTAAAAACGTCATTCAGTGTTTTTTAATTGTAGTTGTAAGTCAGTGTCTGAAAAAAATGATTATTTTTGCAAGTTAAATAAATAAAATTACGTCGAAATGTCTAATTTACACTCATCTATT
>Ga0302288_1001865_pt1 | contig 12953 bp, 8 predicted proteins | sample III_Fen_N1_1_FD_194549 | JGI IMG/M metagenome (GOLD analysis project Ga0302288, IMG submission 194549) | Peat permafrost microbial communities from Stordalen Mire near Abisko, Sweden - III_Fen_N1_1 | ecosystem: Environmental > Terrestrial > Soil > Wetlands > Permafrost | place: Sweden: Abisko...
AAACTTTTTCGATCAATTCTCATTTATTTTGTGTAGAATGTGGCTGAATTCGGAACATTACAGCCTCTTAATCAGTTCAATTATAAAACAACTGTGATTTTGAAATATTTTGACTAACTTTGCACCCTCAAAAAAAAGATTGTGTTACATGCAGAAAATTAGAAACATTGCTATTATTGCCCACGTTGACCACGGTAAAACTACGCTGGTAGACAAGATGTTATTAGCCGGACATTTATTCCGTGACAACGAAACAGCGGGAGAGTTAATTATGGATAATAATGACCTTGAACGCGAAAGGGGAATTACCATTTTGGCCAAAAACGTATCTATTGACTATTTAGGATACAAAATTAATATTATTGACACTCCGGGCCACTCGGATTTTGGAGGTGAAGTAGAACGTGTATTAAACATGGCTGATGGCGTACTTTTGCTCGTTGATGCCTTTGAAGGGCCAATGCCTCAAACACGCTTTGTATTGCAAAAGGCTTTGCAAATAGGATTGAAACCGATTGTTGTTATTAATAAGGTTGACAAACCAAATTGCCGTCCTGACGAAGTTCATGAAATGGTTTTCGATTTAATGTATAACCTTGATGCATCAGAGCACCAGTTGAATTTTCACACAATTTATGGTTCAGCTAAAAACGGTTGGATGTCTGAAGACTGGAAAAATGAAACAGACAGCATTATCCCATTATTAGATGCCATTATTGAACATATTCCAGAGCCAGTATGTCTGGAAGGAACTCCGCAAATGCTTATCACCTCACTCGATTATTCATCATATGTTGGTCGTATTGCAGTTGGTCGCATACATCGGGGAACGTTACGCGAAGGTATGGATGTGAATCTTGTAAAGCGAGATGGCAAAGCCGTTAAATGTCGTATAAAGGAATTACACACTTTCACCGGTTTGGGACGAACAAGAGCAACCGAAGTTAAATCGGGTGATATTTGTGCTTTGGTAGGTATTGAAGGATTTGAAATTGGCGATTCAATTTGTGATTTGCAAAATCCAGAACCGCTTACTCCTATTGCTATCGACGAACCAACAATGAGTATGGTGTTTACTATCAATACTTCTCCATTTTTTGGAAAAGAAGGAAAATATGTTACTTCCCGCCATATTCATGATCGATTAATGAAAGAGTTAGACAAAAATCTGGCTTTGCGTGTCGAAAAAAATATGGACTCTGATATTTGGAATGTATATGGACGTGGAGTACTTCACTTATCGGTATTGATTGAAACAATGCGCCGCGAAGGATACGAGCTGCAAGTTGGACAACCACAGGTTATTTTTAAAGAAATTGATGGTGTGCGTTGTGAACCTATCGAACAATTAACCATTAATCTTCCAGAGGAATGTTCTGGCAAAATCATCGAAATGGTAGCCATCCGCAAAGGAGAAATGCTAAGCATGGACGTGATGAACGACCGCATTCAACTTGAATTTATGATCCCATCACGTGGTATTATTGGTTTGAGAAATAGTGTTTTGACCTCATCTGCCGGTGAAGCAATTATGTCACACCGTTTCTCGGAATATCAACCATACAAAGGACATATCGAAAAACGTACCAACGGCTCGATTATTGCTATGGAAGGTGGAACTGCATTTGCTTATTCATTAGATAAACTACAAGACCGTGGACGGTTCTTTGTTTTTCCTCAAGACGAAATTTATGCCGGTCAAGTAGTAGGCGAGAGCTCTAAAGAAGGTGATATGGTGGTGAATGTCACTAAACCCAAGAAACTTACTAACATGCGTGCTTCGGGCGCCGATGATAAAGCAAAATTAATACCACCTGTAGTTTTCAGTTTAGAAGAAGCATTGGAATACATAAAAGAAGATGAATATGTCGAACTTACACCGACTTGTATCCGTCTTCGCAAAATCTACCTCGACGAAAACGAACGGAAACGAATGACAAGAAAATAGTTCTAAAATTTAGCGAAACGATCATGAAAAGCAAACAAATTCTTCTTTTAGTTTTTTTGGTTTGCACATCAGGTATTTATGCTCAATTTGGCATTAAAGCCGGTGTAAATTTAGCAAACGAAATTAAATCGTTTAGTCAGGCTGATATTGCTGCTGGTTTTAATTCAAAGAATCTTACCGGCTATCAGATTGGATTTATTTATGAGGCAATGCCCAAAAAATCAGGCTTAGGTTTTGAAATTTGTGCTTTAATATCACAAAAAGGGAGTTCGTTTAGCGATAGTACAAATGTGGGTAATTTTATCAAGCAGGGTTATAAAGAACTGAATTATATTGAAGTACCTTTAAATTTACGCTATCGTATTTCGCTCGGTTTTATAGGAGTTTATGGCATTGCAGGGCTTTACGGTGGTTATATTCTAAATGGCAGAACAGTTAATGAAACAACGAATAACGCTGAGAATCAAACTTTTCAATCTTTTGTCGATCACGTAGATTATGGATACAACTTAGGTCTGGGTGTGGAGTTATTCAAAAAAATTCAACTAGGCCTTAACTGGAGTCAGGGAATTAAAAACACTACAAATACAATAGCCGGATTACCAACTCCTACAAATACCACTAATCGGGTTTATACAGTGAATTTAGTATATCTTTTTTAGTCTGACTAAAATGGTAGATGATATTAGTGATGAAAGCAGTTTTAAATAACTTTTATACCACAAAAAAATAAAAAAAATTGATTATATTTCATTTTTTTGTAACTTTGCACCCCCAATACATAAAGTTAAACAACAGAATATTACATAATTAATGTATTTGTGAAACAAACCTATATTTCGCTTTGAAAGAAGTTGAAGATTTTTGTTAGTTTCATTTGACAACTTAAAAATAAATATTGTATGAATATTGAAAGAAAAGACCTCGATCAAAACAATGCAACCTTAACAGTACACATTGAAAAAGTAGATTATGCAGAAAAAGTGGACAAAACATTGCGCGATTTCCGCAAGAAAGCAAATATACCCGGCTTTCGTCAAGGTATGGTGCCTGTAGGTTTAGTAAAAAAAATGTATGGCAAAGCCGTTTTAGCAGAAGAAATAAACAAACTGGTCTCAGATAATCTATTTAATTACATTCGCGAAAATCACGTTGATATTCTTGGAGAACCACTCCCAAATGAAACCGAGCAAAAACCGTTCGATTTTGAAACACAAGAAGAATTCGAATTTATTTTTGATTTAGGTATTGCTCCTCAATTTGAGGTAGAATTGACCAACAAGGACAAAGTAAAATTCTACAATATTACAGTAAGCGATGAAATGATTGAAAATCAGGTAAAATCGTATGTTGGTCGCTATGGTAAGTATATTCAGGAAGAAGTAGTCGAAGAAAAAGACATGATTAAAGGTGAATTATTTGAAATGGCTGACGGTAAAGTAAACGAATCGGGGATTAAAGTAAAAGATGCCACACTTACTGCTTCTTACATGAAAGATGAAGAGCAAAAAGCACTTTTTATTGGTGCAAAAAAAGGCGATGTTATAGTCTTCAACCCTGCAAAAGCTTTTGAGAACGAGACTGAAATCAGCTCAATGTTGAAAATATCGAAAGAAGCTGCCAAAACAATTGATACTGATTTCCAGATTAAAATAGAGAGTATAACCCGTTACCATGAGTCAGAAATCAATCAGGAATTGTTTGATAAGGTATATGGTGAAGGTACAGTTGCGACAGAAGAAGAATTTCGGGCTAAAATCAAAGAAAATATTCAGGAAAATCTGGTTTCAGATAGTGAATATAAATTTGGAATTGATGCACAGGAAATGTTATTAGAAAAATTTACTGATTTAACTTTCCCTGATACATTCCTGAAACGTTGGGTATTATCATCGAACGAAAATCTTTCGGCTGAAACGCTTGAAGAAGAATTTCCGAAAATGATTAAAGACTTGAAATGGCAATTAATTAAGTCGAAATTAGGAAAAGCATTCGAAGTTAAGGTTGAACCTGCTGATGTAGAAGAATACGCAAAGAAAATTGCTAAAGCTCAGTTTGCACAATATGGAATGATTGGAATGGATGATGAAATTCTTGCCAACTATGCCAAAGACATGATGAAAAAAGAGGATACTCTGAAAAACATGGTCGAAAAAACAACTGAAGAAAAAATATTTGCTTGTATTAAACAAGCAGTAAAACTAGAAAATAAAGAAGTTTCGATCGAAGATTTCAACAAAATGTTTGAAACAAAATAATTTTATTTTCAAACATTTTACATAAAAAGCTTTTAACTGCTAAAAAATCAAACAAAAACCTTATAACTTTGTTTCATTTTCAAGAAAGGTTAAAAGCTTTTTGTCTTCTAAATTCAAACTTAATCACTAGTATAAATTTCAAACTCATAATAAAATGCAAAACAACGATTTTCGCAATTATGCAACCAAACATCTTGGTATGAATGGTTTATCTTTGGACAAATACGCTGATATTTCGAGTAATTATATTTCACCATCAATCCTCGAAGAACGTCAGTTGAACGTTACGCAAATGGATGTTTTCTCCCGCTTAATGATGGATCGCATAATTTTTCTTGGAACTCAGGTTGACGATTATACTGCTAATGTTATTCAAGCGCAATTACTTTATCTTGATTCTGCTGACCCAGGTAAAGATATTTCAATTTACTTGAATACTCCGGGTGGTTCGGTTTATGCCGGATTAGGCATTTACGACACTATGCAATTTATTAGTTCTGATGTAGCTACAATTTGCACAGGAATGGCAGCTTCAATGGGTGCAGTATTGCTGGTTGCTGGTGCTAATGGCAAACGCTCGGCATTGAAACATTCACGCGTGATGATTCACCAGCCTATGGGTGGTGCTCAAGGTCAAGCATCTGACATAGAAATTACTGCCCGCGAAATTCAAAAATTAAAAAAGGAATTGTATTCCATAATTGCTGACCATTCAAATAATCCATTCGAACGAATTGAAAAAGATTCTGATCGTGATTATTGGATGACCTCGGCAGAAGCATTGGACTACGGTATGATAGACAAAGTATTATTTAACGAGAAGAAAAAATAAAAACCAAAGCCCCTAAATCCCTCAAAAGGGGACTTTGTAATTTATATTAAAACATTAAGTCCCCCTCAGGGGGATTTAGGGGGCTAAATATTATGGCTAAAAACACCAAACTTTGCAGCTTTTGCGGAAGACCAGAATCGCAGGTTGACTTTTTCATACTAGGACAAGATGGAGCGCAAATTTGTAACGAATGTGCAGTTCAGGCAGCTGACATAGTCAAAGAAAATGCAATAAAAAAACCATACTCTCTCAACCTAAAAAAAGATCAGGTACCAAAACCAATTGAAATAAAAGAATACCTCGATCAATATGTGATTGGCCAGGAAGAGGCAAAAAAATATCTTTCTGTAGCGGTTTATAACCATTACAAAAGATTAATGCAGGAAAATTCCAACGATGATGTAGAAATTGAAAAATCAAATATCATCATGGTAGGATCAACAGGAACCGGAAAAACACTCTTGGCTAAAACAATTGCCAAACGACTACATGTTCCGTTTGCAATAGTCGACGCCACCGTTTTAACTGAAGCTGGTTATGTCGGTGAGGATATTGAAAGTATTCTTACGCGACTGCTCCAAGTTGCAGATTATGATGTGAAGGCTGCTGAAAGAGGCATTGTTTTTATTGATGAGATTGATAAAATTGCACGCAAAAGTGATAATCCCAGTATCACACGCGATGTAAGTGGCGAAGGCGTTCAACAAGGTTTGCTCAAGCTACTAGAAGGAGCAGTTGTAAATGTTCCCCCTCAAGGTGGAAGAAAGCATCCAGATCAAAAAATGATAGCTGTAAATACACAAAATATATTGTTTATTTGTGGAGGTGCTTTTGATGGTATTGAAAAGAAAATTGCTTCGAGATTAAATACGCGTGTTGTAGGTTACAATGCTGCAAAGGAAAACGAACAAGTGGACAAACAAAACTTGCTTCAATACATTGCACCACAGGATTTAAAGTCATTTGGTCTAATTCCTGAGATAATCGGTCGATTACCAATATTAACCTATCTGGAACCACTTGACAGAAGTGCTTTGAGAAGAATCTTAACCGATCCCAAAAACTCAATTATCAAACAATACACAAAGTTATTCAATATGGATGGCATTGCTTTGAGTTTTGATGAAAAAGTTTTAGAATACATTGTAGATAAAGCTATTGAATTCAAGTTAGGCGCACGTGGCCTCCGGTCAATAACAGAGACCATCATGATGGACGAAATGTATGAAATGCCATCCAAAGAAGTTAAGGAGTTGAACATTTTACTCTCTTATGCTCAAAGTAAAATTGAAAAGGCAAATATTAACCGGTTAAAAACTGCTTAGGATATTTCAATCAAATAACAGAATAACAACACATTACATTTACAAATCTGGATATGAGCCAAATTAATTGGTTAATATCCAGTTTTTTTTTTCAAATACTATTGTATATATAAAATCTGTTTATATTTTTGTTAGATTAAACTGTTAGAACAATGGAGTAAAATTAGAGTTTATTTGGAATAAACAGTAAAATTACATACAAATCGCTGCATTTAATTCGACAATAAATACTACTTTCGCATTCATTTTTTACACTAAGTTACTGAAATGGCCAAATTATCTGAATTGTCAACTCACCTGAAAAAGAACTTTGGGTTCGACAACTTCAAAGGAAATCAGGAAGTAATAATTCAAAATGTCCTTGAAGGCAAAGACACATTCGTGTTAATGCCTACAGGTGGAGGGAAATCGTTGTGTTACCAACTACCATCATTAATCATGGAGGGTACTGCAATTGTTATCTCGCCATTAATTGCTTTGATGAAAAATCAGGTTGACGCTATGCGCAACTTCAGTGAAGAAGATGGAATTGCCCACTTTATTAATTCGTCGCTCACCCGACAAGCCATAGATCAAGTGAAAAGTGATATCTTATCAGGCAAAACTAAACTTTTGTATGTTGCTCCTGAGTCACTTACAAAAGAAGAAAACATTGAATTTTTAAAACAAATCAAAATATCATTTTATGCAGTTGACGAAGCTCATTGTATATCTGAATGGGGGCACGATTTCCGTCCGGAATACAGACGAATCCGTCCAATTATTAACGAAATAGGTACTGCACCACTTATAGCATTGACTGCAACTGCTACTCCAAAAGTGCAACATGATATTCAGAAAAACCTCGCAATGCTTAATGCAACGGTTTATAAATCGTCATTTAATCGTTCGAATTTATATTACGAGGTACGTCCTAAAACAACTAATGTTGATAAAGACATTATAAAATATATTCGCTCTCAAGCAGGCAAATCAGGCATAATTTATTGTCTGAGCCGCAAGAAAGTGGAAGAACTATCCGAAACTCTTCGTGTAAATGGCATTTCAGTATTGCCTTATCATGCAGGGATGGATTCAGCTATGAGAAGCCAGAATCAAGATAGTTTTTTGATGGAAAAAGCAGAAGTAATTGTAGCAACAATTGCTTTTGGTATGGGAATTGACAAACCCGATGTACGCTATGTATTGCATTACGATATGCCTAAAAGCCTGGAAGGTTACTATCAGGAAACGGGACGTGGCGGACGTGATGGAGGCGAAGGGCAATGTATCGCTTTTTATGCTTATAAAGATTTAGATAAACTACGCAAATTTATGCAAGGCAAACCCGTTGCCGAGCAGGAAATTGGCAATCAACTATTATTGGAAACGCAAGCTTATGCAGAATCTTCTATTTGTAGACGAAAATTACTTCTACATTACTTCGGTGAAGAATATAAAGAAGATAACTGTGGATGCTGTGATAACTGTATGAAACCACGAAAATTTATTGAAGGACAAGAATTATTGTCACTTGTACTAGAAACAATTCTAGTTGTAAAGGAAAAATTCAAAGCTGAACACATAGTCGATATCTTAAAAGGTAACGAAGTTTCAGATGTAAAATCATATCAACATGATGAACTTGAAACTTTTGGCTCTGCTTCAGACGAGGATGAACGGCTTCTTCATGCTGTAATTCGTCAGGCAATGATAGCCGGATTTATTACTAAAGAGATTGAAAATTATGGTCTGTTAAGACTTACCAACGCAGGTAAAGCTTACCTTAAAAAACCTCAGCCATTCCCAATCGTAAAAGATAATGAATTTGACGATGAGGAAGAAGAATCAAGCGTCAAAAGCACTGGTGGTACTTGTGCTGCAGATGATGTGCTATTTTCAATTCTGAAAGATCTCAGGAAAAAGCTATCTAAAAGACTGGAAGTTCCTCCATTTGTTATTTTTCAGGATCCATCGCTCGAAGCCATGGCAACAAGTTATCCTATAACGATTGAAGAATTGCAAAACATTCCTGGTGTAGGAGCCGGTAAAGCTAAACGATACGGAGAAGAGTTTTTAAAACTTATAAAAGAACATGTAAAAGAAAACGAAATTGTTCGCCCTGAAGATTTACGTGTTCGTACAGTTGCAAACAAATCCAAGCTGAAAGTATCCATTATTCAAGCAATTGACAGAAAAATTGCGCTCGATGATATTGCACTTTCAAAGGGTTTAGACATTTTTGAATTGCTTGACGAAATTGAAGCAATTGTTTACTCCGGAACTAAAATAAATATCGATTATTTTTTGAAAGAAATCATGGATCCAGACCATGTTGATGAAATTTTCGATTATTTCAACTCGGCAGAAACCGATAAAATTGATAAGGCACTTGAAGAACTGGGTGAAGATGACTTTAGCGAAACTGAAGTTCGGTTAGTACGCGTTAAGTTTCTATCAGAAATAGGGAATTAAAGCAATTTATCTAAGGAAGTTCTTATTCTTGCGCTATGAAAGTTATGCACATAAACAGCTAAAAGGACTTTCCGTAGAAAAAGATTAATTTTTAAGACAATATCAACTTATAGAATTAGTAATAATCCGACTCACTTCTTCCAAATAAACTACATCCGTTTCGTCTAATACATCGAAACGGTCGCTGTCAACGTCTAACACGCCAAGAACTTGTCCGGCTTTATCGAAAATGGCTGCCACAATTTCGGAAACTGAACTGCTGCTACAAGCAATATGCCCCGGAAATTTTTCTACGTCTGGAACTAATAAAGACTTTGCATGCAAAGTCTCTACTGCATTTTTCCATACTGTTCCACAAACTCCTTTACCATAATTGATTCGGGTGCAGGCTATCGGACCCTGAAACGGTCCCAGAACTAACTTATCATTTTTCACTAAATAAAATCCAACCCACAACCAACCAAACGTTTCCTTAAGTGCGGCAGCGATATTGGCTAAATTAGCTGTCAAATCTGTTTCTCCCTCTATCAAGGCAGTCAATTGTGGAAGTAGTGATTCATATATTTCTTTTTTGTCGGCATTTGCCGGTATAAATAATTCTTCTGACATAGTTTTCTATATAGTTTTAATTATTAAATCGGGTCCACATCCAAACTTACTATCAATGCTTTGAACTTAGTATCAGCAATGACCTGATTAGTGATCTGGCGCAGAATCTCTTTTGCTTTTTCGGAAGAAGCATCCACTTCAATTTTTAGCAAAATATGTTTGATATACAGATTCTGAATTCGTGAAACAATCGGCACATTCGGGCCTAAAACCCGCTCACCAAATACCGCATGAAGATCTTTTGCCATGCGACTGGCGGCCTGATTAAGCACTGTTGAATTTCTATGACGAAGCACTATCTGAATTAATCGAAAATAAGGCGGGTACTTGAAAAGCTTCCGTTCGTCACATTGGGTGGTAAACATGGCTTTATAATCATTCCGAATGACTTGTCCAATTATCGGATGTTCGGCCGATGTGGTTTGAAGAATCACTGTACCACGTTTGTTTTTCCTTCCAGCACGGCCACTCACCTGCGCCATCAATTGATAAGCACGTTCGTGTGCCCTGAAATCTGGGAAATTAAGCATATTATCCGCATTGAGAATCCCCACCAGACTGACGCGTTCAAAATCAAGTCCTTTGGTTACCATCTGCGTACCAATAAGAATATCCACTTTCAGTTGTTCAAAATCGGAAAGGATTTTATCGTACGATTTTTTGGAACGGGTGGTATCTAAATCCATGCGTGAAACACGGGCATCCGAAAAAATAAGTTTTATTTCGTCTTCTATTTTCTCCGTTCCAAAACCTTTAGTTGACAAACTGCCCGGCGTTCCACACATGTTACAAGTAGTTGGAATCGGTTCAGTATAACCGCAATAATGGCAAGTCAATGTATTGAAAACCTTATGAACGGTAAGGCTCACATCGCAGTTTTTACAATGCGGCACAAATCCGCACACTTTACATTCAATATATGGAGCATAACCTCGACGATTTTGAAAAAGAATTACCTGTTCGTGATTAGACAGTGCTTTGCCAATTTTCTCAATCAACAAATCAGAAAAATGGCTTTCCATTTGCTTTTTGCGGTATGCTTCTTTAGTGTCAACTACCAAAATTTCGGGCATGGCCATTTCTTCAAAGCGTTGGTTGATTTCCACCAAACCGTATTTGCCGGTTAGTGCATTCTGATAGGTTTCAATGGCAGGAGTTGCTGTCCCCAACAATGTTTTGGCTCCATGCATCGATGCCAGAACCACAGCGGCATTTCGGGCATGATAGCGCGGAGCGGGATCGTATTGTTTATAACTTGATTCGTGCTCTTCGTCCACAATGACGAGACCCAACTGGCGAAACGGGAGAAAAATAGAGGACCGAACGCCAATAACCACATCGTAGGTTTTATCATTGAGTACATTATTCCAAATTTCAACGCGTTCAGCATCGGAGAATTTAGAGTGATACACACCGAGGCGTTTTCCAAAAACCCGTTTCAGACGGGAAGTAAGTTGAGTAGTGAGGGCAATTTCAGGCACAAGATAAAGCACCTGTTTCCCTTCGGCGAGCACTTTATTTATCAAATGAATATACATTTCCGTTTTACCACTTGAAGTAACACCATGCAACAAAACTACCTGCTTTTCGATAAATTGTTTTTCGATTTCATTCAAGGCAGTTTGCTGAAATTCGTTGAGCGGCGAAACTTCCGATGTTTGAATTTCAGAAACATCCAGACGGCCTATTTCTTTTAAATAAGTTTCTAACACATTGCGTTCTATCAATCCGTTTAGCACTGCAGCCGAAGCTCCCGAACGTTCGAGCAGATCTTTTTTGGAAACTTCACGCTGTTTGGCAGGAATAAGACATCTCGAAAGATCGATATACATCATCAACATATCGAGTTGCTTTTTAGCACGGCTCAGGTCGTCGAAAATCCTTCTCAGATTATCTTCTTTCGTTGCATTTTCAGTCAGACGAATAAATGTATCGGTTTTGGGACGGAACTTCTGACGCAATTCCTCGCTGATTTCCACCGCACCATTATCCATCAGGTGTTTAAGCGTGGCCATCACATTGCGCAGCTCGGTGACTTTTGTCAGTTCCGCTACTTTTATAGGTTTTCCATCGGAGAGTGCATCCAGAATTTTCGATTCACGCTCGCTCAGTACGCTTTCTGCTTCATAATCGGGGTTGATACACACCAGCGTTTCGCTTTCAAGCTTTAGCCCTGCCGGAACAGCCGCCTGATAAACATCACCTAAATGAGCCTGGTAATACGAGGAAATCCACTCCCAAAACTTCAACTGTGGACGGCGCAAAATGGGTTCATTGTCCAATAGATAAACAATTTCTTTCGCTTCGTAAATGGTAGGTGTGATAGTATGAACCAGCGAAACAATAGCCGTGTACATTTTCTTTTTGCCAAACGGAACAATCACCCGCATACCAATGCGCACCGCATCAGCCCATTCATCCGGAACTGAATAAGTGAAAGTATTTGCCAATGGCAAAGGAAGTATGACGTCGATGTATTTCACGAATGATTACTTAACTTTTAATTCATTCCTTTGTTGCTCAATTTCAATAATCTTTCTCAAATCATTTTCGTTTGGCAAATTAATCATGTATTTATTCACAAGCACTTGATGCGATAAACCTGTAGTTGCATATTTTACCAAATTCTCGTTTTTACTAGCACAAAGAATTATTCCCACCGGAGGATTATCTCCCTCGTGTTTCTCATTCTCATTGTAATAATTGAGATATACATTCATTTGTCCGGCATCGGCATGTGTAAATTCGCCCAGTTTTAAATCGATTAAGACATTGCATCGTAAAATCCTATGATAGAAAACCAAATCGATACGATAATGTGTATTGTCGAATGTTATTCGTTTTTGGCGAGCTTCAAAACAAAATCCTTTACCCATTTCTAACAAAAACGTCTGCAAATGGTCGATAATTGCTTGTTCCAAATCCGATTCAGAATATTCTGTTTCTTCTTTTAATTCCAAAAACTCCAATACATAGGGATTTCGGAATACCTCCTCGAGCTGAAGCGGTTCTTGTTTTGCCAGTTTTTCTAAAGCAACTTGTTTGTTAGAACTTATACCTGTTCTCTCAAAAAGCATACTGTTCATAGCTCGTTGAAGTTCGCGTACCGACCAACTATTTCGTATAGCTTCAATTTCATAAAAACTACGTTTTACATCTCCATCTGCTTTTAGAAGTTCAATGATATGAGTAAAACTAAGTTGATTTATGAGTTTATCAACATCTCTTTGTAATTTTCCAGTCTCTGACTGTAATTTCTCTGTTGGAACTAAAGATACAATTTCCAAACTGCTATTTTCCGAAGTTGTCAATTTTGCGGTCACTGACTGCAAAATTTCAAGTCGCTGCAAACCTGATAAATATAATTTTGCAGTCGCTGACTGCAAAATCTGAGGATACGAAACATGAAATGATTTAAACAAATACAGATTTCTTTCAGACATTCCCGGTATATGTTTTGTTCGCTCAGCTATTTCCTTTAAAATTCGCTGTCCATACTCGGCCCTGTCCGCACCATTCAATTCATA
>Ga0302288_1001868_pt1 | contig 12949 bp, 14 predicted proteins | sample III_Fen_N1_1_FD_194549 | JGI IMG/M metagenome (GOLD analysis project Ga0302288, IMG submission 194549) | Peat permafrost microbial communities from Stordalen Mire near Abisko, Sweden - III_Fen_N1_1 | ecosystem: Environmental > Terrestrial > Soil > Wetlands > Permafrost | place: Sweden: Abisko...
GGCGATGATTAATGATTTTCCGGCTAAATGTTTCGAATGAAAATTACCTAAACTGAATGCCACACAGTCGGCAGCCAATAGCAAGTCGGTACAATGGAATGCTGCTCCGGCAGGATTGATCAGATGCAACTGAACCGGCCACTGGCGCAGTGCCGAAGGTGTTTCGGTGACAACAGCCGCTGGTGCAAAGCGTAGGTTCTTCGGTTCAAAACTCACTTCCTGAGATCCGGGGCAACCGCCCGAAGCACATCCGCCCGAAGATTCAACCTTTGCAGAATGAACTTCGGCAATCACAGCTTCAACGTTGAATGGTATTTCGCCGGAATGTATTTTCAGGTAACTGACAGCTTGTTTCAGGAAAGTGGTTTCGCCATGTTCTTTGAGGTGTTTGAGGTGCGCCACCATCGTATTCTTTCCTTTCGGAATAATTTGCTGAACAACAACCGCTTCATCATACTCATCGGCTTCACGCTTTTCGATGGTAATCGCTCCTTCGGGGCAATGGCCCAGGCAAGCTCCCAGCCCATCGCACATCAACTCACTAATGAGCCTGGCTTTTCCATCGATAATTTGCAGCGCACCTTCGTGGCAATTCGGAACACAAAGTCCGCAACCATTACATTTATCCTCGTCAATATTTACAATTTCGCGTATCATCTTGATTTAAATTAAATTTCTGACTTCTTCTTCTTCTTCAAAACCAATAAAACGGCAAACAATTCGGAGAACTCCTGCCGTTTGAAGGCTTCGCTGACCGCCGAAACCTCGCCGCGGTAGGAGTTCAGGGTTTCGCTAACCGCCGAAAGCTTGCCGCGGTCGGAGTTCAAAATTTCATTCATCGATTATTTTTGAAAACGGATTGTTTTCAACACCGCATCTTTAAAAGCAACTAATTTATTATTCTGAAACAAAACTACCTTTCTTTCGGTTGTCTGAAATGTACCCAATGTTACAAAACGAAAGAAAACGGCAATTTGACACCAGGACACCAAGACACGAACTAACGCCAACGAATAGATGAGTTGATTGATTTTCTGGCTGACTTTGTGACGTTGAGCCTTTGGGACAAGATAAAATTCTCAATTTATATTTATGATCGAACCCGAAATACTTTGCCAGTCGCCCATCTTCAGGGGCATTTCGCCGGAAGAACTAGCTAATCTTTTTAGCCAGATTCATTTTCAGGTTAAAACATACCAGAAGAATGATCTGATCACGATAAGCGGTGAAATTTGTGACCGTTTGCTGATTATTCAGCATGGAAGTGTGAAAGCCGAGATGAACGACTATTCAGGAAAGACGATTAAAATCGAAGATATGGAAGCGCCAATGCCACTGGCAACGGCTTTTTTATTCGGAAAAGAAAACCGCTTTCCGGTAACGGTTTCGGCTATAACAGAGGTTGGAATGGTGTCTGTTCCGAAGCCGGAATTTGTAAAACTCCTCCAGATGAATTCGATCATTTTAAACAACTACCTCAATACCATCTCAACACGAGCGCAGTTTTTATCGAAAAAGCTGAAGTTTCTGTCGCTTAAAACCATCAAGCAAAAGATAGCACATTACCTGCTCGAAAAGGCTGGCGACCGTTTACAATCCGTCGAAATTCAACAATCACAGGAACAGTTGGCCGAAATGTTTGGAGTTACCCGTCCATCGCTTTCGCGCACATTAGGCGAAATGAACCAGGAAGGACTGATTGAAACCAGTAGGCGGACCATTAAAATTCTGGATAAAAACCGGATGAACCTGTTGCTGAAAAACTGAAACGGAAGTAGAGAAAAGAAAAACACAACTTAATAAGTGTCAGGTTTGTTTTTGTTTAGGTTCTGCAACAAGGTTGTGTTTGGGAATATAAACGAACCTGAAGTTGCCTCGCAAATCTTCCTTGTTTTACTGAATTGTAACCCGAGCAAGTATATCTAAAATTCAATTTTTCAATGATTTACCGTAGTTTACCGAAAGTGTAATTTATAATTAACGAATGTGTAATCGTTCTGTAACATTCTTGGCGAAAATTTGCATCAACATTTAATCAGAACAAAATTAACATTGATGAATATGAAAAAACTTAGCCTTATTGCTCTTATGTTTGTTTCCGCTTTATTTTTTAAAGCGAATGCTCAGGAAGCAACAGTTAATGAAAAACTCACAGAAGTTAATGACAAAGTTAGCGGTTTAACCGAGAGGCTTGCAACCGACGAAGCTGACCTTCAGAAACTCACCAAGATCAAAGTGTCAGGTTACATTCAGGCTCAGTGGCAGAAAACGTATAGTTTGGCTTCTGATCCAATGAACAACTATTTTTCGATCAGACGTGCACGTGTAAAATTTACCTACGAAGCCGCTGATGGTGTAAAATTCGTTTTACAACCTGATTTTTCTCCTCAGGCAATAACTTTAAAAGATGCTTATGTAGTTTTAAACGATCGTTGGACAAAAGCATTTAGTTTAACTGCCGGTAAATTTAACCGCCCGAACTACGAAGTTGAATATTCTTCAAGCCAACGTGAAGTTATTGAACGTTCATCGGTAATCAGAGCAATATATCCTGGCGAACGTGCCATTGGAGCCAAATTGGAATTCAATCCACAAAGTTTGCCATTGCACGTGCAATTAGCCCTTTTTAACGGAGCAGATGCTCTTCAAATTAAAAAAGCTGACGGAACCTATTTGTACGATGCCAAGAGTACTTTTGTAAGTTCGGCAGACGAAAATAAGGATTATGACAATGGAAAAGATCTCATGGTTCGTGCTACCTATAACATTAAATTAGGCAACTTTGGAGGCTTGGATTTGGGCGCTCATGGTTACTTCGGATCATTGAAATCAATGTCAACCTCAACATTAACCAGTGATTATAAAACCGTTAACAATGCAAATATTGGTGATGTAATTAAAAGAAACTGGGCTGGTGGTGAATTTCAATTATTTGCCGACATCTTAGGCGGATTATCAGTTAAAGGTGAATATATTGCTGGTAAAAATGCTTCAGTAGGGTATAAACCTGTTTTCAATGCTGATAAAACTCTTGCCACTGCCGGTCTTCCAAACTACCAGAATAATTTTGCCGGATATTACCTTTATTTCATTAAAAACCTTGGCAAAAAGAATCAGTTTGCTTTCCGTTACGATTATTATGATCCAAATACCGACATTAAAGCTAAAGATTTGACAAGCGCCGCTTCAGTAGTTGGATACGCCAGCGCAGATAAATCCTATGTTAAAAAAATCACCACAGGCGATTTGGCAACCACCACTTTTGGTTTGGCTTTACACCACTATTTTGATGATAATTTAAGAATTACATTGGAATATGACATTGTACAGAATGAAAAAGTAGGAGCTGCCAATGTATTAACCGGAAACTACACAAAATTAGACGGAACAAGTACAGGAGGTAAAGATGCTTCAGGAAATGCACTTCCTGCAGGTCTTGATTACAGCAAGAATGTAAACAACAACCTTCTCACCCTGAGAATTCAGGCCAAATTTTAATTGAAAAAAAAAAATAACATCCAAAATCAGAAAAAATGAAATCATTAAATATTAAAAAATTCGCAGTAATCGCCATTTTACTTGGCTTGGTTGGGTTTGCTTTTACACCGGCAGCTGATCGTATTACCGTAAAAGGATCTGACACCATGGTAATCCTTGCTCAAAAATGGGCCGAAGTTTATATGAAAAGTAATCCAAATGCAGCTATCCAGGTAACTGGCGGTGGATCAGGTGTAGGAATTTCGGCTTTGATCAACGGAGCAACTGACATTGCCAACGCCAGCCGCAAAATGAAACCTTCAGAAAAAGATAAACTGAAATCCAGATACAATACGTTGGGTGTTGAAGTAGCTTGTGCTAAAGATGGTATCACAATTTACCTGAATCCAGCCAATAAAGTAAAAGAACTTACCATCAAACAGTTAAGCGAAATTTTCAAAGGCAACATCAAAAACTGGAAAGAAGTTGGTGGATCTGATGCTGAAATCAAATTGTATGGACGTGAAAACAGTTCAGGTACGTATGTATTCTTTCAGGAAAACGTAGTAAAAGGCGATTATGCCCCAAGTTGCCAGACTTTGCCAGGAACTGCTGCTGTTGTTAATGCAGTAACAAAAGACCCTGCAGGTATTGGTTATGGCGGCGCAGCTTATGCTACCGGTATTGAAATATGTAAAGTTAAAAAAGATGATAAAAGCGCAGGTTCTATTCCTACAGCAGAAACCATCAAAACAGGCGAATATCCAATCACCCGCTACTTATACATGTACCTTCGGAACAAACCAACTGGAGCTATGAAAAGCTATATCGACTGGATTTTAAGTACTGAAGGCCAGAAATTGGTTGTTGAAATGGGCTACTTCCCAGTAAAATAAACAGCATAAAATTATCACACCTATGATTACAAGCGAGTTACTTTCTATTGAAGGTAATTCGCTTCGTTTATTTCACAATTTATTATTCAGTGATATTAAATTAATTTACAGATGAAAACATCACTCTACTCAATACTTTCAATGCTACTTATAAGCCTTTCTATTCTATCGGGCTGTAAACAAGCGGCTCCAAAAGTCGGGCTTCTTATTCACAGTTACGACGAGAAAGATAAAACATACCTGGTTGAAAGTCTGACTAAAAACGGAATGGAAGTTCTGATGAAGGAGGCCGACAACAATCAGGCAAAACAGGTTGATCAGGCTCAGGAAATGCTTGATAACGGAGCAAAAGTCTTGATCATCGTATCTATTAATCAGGAAGAATCAGCAAAAATTGTGGAATTAGCTCATAATAAAAACGTGAAGGTAATTGCCTACGACCGCCTGATCGACGGTTGTCAGCTTGATTATTATGTATCAGCCAATACAATTGATTATTACGTATCGACCGATAGCAAAAAAAATGGCGAATTACAGGCCTCATCGCTAACAGCGATCAACCCAAAAGGAAACTATGCCCTGATCTGCGGTTCGAGATACGACAACATTTCGATGAGGCTTTTTAACGGACAAATGAATGTTTTGCAACCATACATGGAAAAAGGAGATATTCAGGTTGTTTACAGCGAATTTACGGATGACTGGAGTGCAGCCCAGGGATCATTCCACACCAATCAAATTTTGGATAAATATCCTGATATCACTGCAATTATTGCCGGAAGTGACGAAATTGCCAGTGGGGTGCTCGCAACCCTGAAAGAACGTGGTTTGGAAGGCAAAGTATTGGTTGCCGGTCAGGATGCCAATCTGGAAAACATAAAAGCCATTTCAAGTGGTAAGCAAACATGTACCATTCTGAAACCGCTCAAAAAAATGGCTGAGGTAACGGCTGAAATAGCTGCGTCAATTGCTTATAACAGACCGTTAACGATGAAATTTACGAACCAAAGCAATGGAAAAGCCTTAATAAAATCAGTAATGATTGACGCTTCAGTGGTTGATAAAGAAAATATCAAAACAACTATTCTTGCTTCTGGTTATTATTCTTTAGACCAGATCTCGAAATAGAAAATGGAACGTATAACGGTGATAGGCCATTCAGCTAGCAGCTTCGGTAACTGAAAAATAAATTTTTTAAGTATGAAACGAATAAAAAAAGGTAAACAATCAGGTTCAGCAATGCAGAATTCGGGTCTGATTGACATTACCCATAAGAAATTCAGGTGGAGTGAATATCTGGCTGAGAAAATCATAAAGGGAGTCGCTTTCCTTTCCATAACCATTATTATCCTGATTTTTGTTTTTGTGTTCAGAGAAGCGTTTCCAATCTTCACTTCCGCAAAAACACCTGATAAAACCGAAGTTGTGAAAAGTAAAGATCAGGTTCAGGAAACGAATGTCGCGGTTAAGATTCAGACATCAAATTCAGAGGTTCAGGAGACGTATGGTGAGGTAACGGATAAACCAGCAGCAACGGATGTTCAGGAAACGTATGGAGAAGTAACCGATAGCTCAACACAGTCAGAAACTTCAGACGAAGATTATACGGTTAGCTCCGGAAGCGGGTATGACGATAATCAGACCGCTCTAAAATCATTGCTGACCAAAGACTGGGTTCCGGTTTCACAAAAACCGAGATATGGAATATTGTCGCTCATTGTTGGCACATTCAAGATTACGCTCATATCCATTCTTTTTGCTGCTCCGCTGGCCATTTTAGCTGCTTTGTACACGGCTTCGTTTGCCAGTAAACGGATGAAAGAAATCATCAAACCAACCATTGAGTTGCTGGCCGGGTTTCCTTCAATAGTTATCGGTTTTTTTGCACTGATGGTTTTAGCCACTTTTCTTCAGAATGTTTTTCATTACGACACCCGGCTGAACTCGTTTGTCGGAGGTATTGCCATGGGTATCGCGGCAATACCAATCATTTTCACTATTACTGAAGATGCCTTAACTGCTGTTCCAAGCTCTTTTTATCAGGCCAGTCTGGCATTGGGTGCATCGAAATGGCAAACGGCTTTTTTTGTCATTCTACCGGCTGCAACTCCCGGAATTTTTGCTGCCATTCTTTTGGGTATTGGCCGTGTTTTCGGCGAGACAATGATTGCACTGATGGCTACCGGAAATGCAGCACTGATGGATTTGAATCCATTTACATCCGTAAGAACATTGGCTGCTACCATTGGCGCCGAAATGGCCGAAGTGGTTTTTGGTGATACTCATTACAATGTACTCTTTCTCATCGGTGCGCTGTTGTTCGTTTTCACCTTTGCGCTGAATGCCATTGCCGAGTTTTATGTGAAAGGAAAATTAATGAAAAGAATCCAGGGAAAATGATCAAAAGTCTCAAAAACAATCTAAAAGGCATCCTGATAGAAGGCTTGACGCTTTCTTCGGCCTTGCTGATCATTGCAATTTTAATCGTAATGGTCACTGTGATCGTGATTGGAGGAAAAGACCAGATTTCATGGGAATTTCTGACCAGTTTTCCTGAAGATGGGATGACCAAAGGTGGAATCTTTCCAGCTATTTATGGTACTGCCCTATTAGTTCTCATCATGGCTGTCGCGGCAGTTCCTTTTGGAACCATCACTGCGATTTACCTGACCGAATACGCTAAAGAACATTCAATTATTGCTAAAACCATCCGGTTTGCAGTGCGCACGCTGGCGGTGATTCCATCAATTATCTACGGCCTTTTTGGATTGGGATTTTTCATCAAATTTGTAGGAACCAGCATGGACAATGCTTTTCTGGGTGGACAGCTTAAATGGGGACAGCCCAATATTTTATGGGCCAGTCTGACAATGTCTTTGCTCACGTTGCCCGTAGTCATTGTTTCGGTCGAAGAAGCATTGAAAACAGTTCCGAACGATCTTCGTGCCGCAAGTCTTGCCCTTGGCGCCACCAAATGGCAAACCATCTGGAAAGTGGTTATCCCGGGTTCTATTTCAGGAATTATGACTGGAACAATCCTTGCTGTCAGCCGTGGCGCCGGCGAAGTGGCGCCAATAATGTTCACCGGAGCGATTTACTACGTGGCAACTTTACCAGGATCATTCAGCGACCAGTTCATGGTACTTGGATATCACATTTACGTGATGACAACCCAATCGGCCAATGTCGACAAAACCTTGCCGATCCAGTTTGGCACCACCCTCGTACTTTTGGCGCTCACATTTATCCTGAATATTTCAGCCATCGTTTTAAGATACCGCATCAGAAAAAAGAAAATCAACTAATATGAATTTAGAAAAGATAAAGACCGACAACATGTTCCTGTATTACGGGAGCAAAATGGCTCTCAACGATATTTCCATCAAGATTCCGGAGAAAAAAGTGACTGCTTTTATCGGCCCGTCGGGTTGCGGAAAATCAACCTTTTTGCGAAGCCTCAACCGCATGAACGACCTTATTGACGGAGTGAAAATTACAGGGAACATTGTGATTGACAACATCAATATTTACGACAAAAACATTGATGTTGTAACACTTCGGAAAAAAGTGGGAATGGTGTTTCAAAAGTCAAATCCCTTTGCGAAATCGATTTACGAAAATATAGCTTATGGTCCCAGAATCAATGGGCTGAACGACAAGAAACAACTCGATGAAATTATTGAAACTGCTCTGAAGAATGCCGCTATCTGGGATGAGGTGAAAGATCGTTTAGGTGATTCAGCGCTGGGACTCTCAGGAGGACAACAACAACGGCTTTGCATTGCCCGCACATTGGCTGTGAATCCCGAAATTGTACTGATGGACGAACCAGCCAGCGCACTCGATCCGCTGTCGACCTCCAAAATTGAGGAATTGATCGTTCAACTGAAAGAAAACTACACCATTGTTATCGTCACACATAACATGCAGCAAGCCGCCCGCATCAGCGATCAAACGGCCTTTTTCTACCTGGGCGAATTGATCGAATACGATAAAACGAAAAAGATTTTCACGAATCCCGATAAAAAACAAACCGAAGATTACATAACCGGTAGGTTTGGTTGAGAAGCCCCTCTAAATCTCCCCCAAGGGGAGACTTTTTGGGAGTGAAGACTCTTAACTTTTAAGCTTTTATAATTCAAATCAAAAAATAAATTGACGCAGTCCCTTCTTTAAGCCCCCTCTTTGGGAGGGGGTTTGGGGGAGGCTGTTAGGGGAGGCTCTATATGGAAAACAGAATATTTGACTCGGAGCTCGAAAAGCTCACGCAAAAGGTCATTCAAATGTGTTATCAGGTAAATCAGCAAATCAACGATTCTCTGACTGCATTGAAGGATTACGATCTTAAACTTGCCAAAAAGGTGATTGATAACGATAAGGAAATAAACACTCTTGATGTGAAAATCGACAAGTTGTGCCAAAAGATTTTTGCACTGCAGCAGCCGGTTGCACGCGACTTGCGTTACATTCTTTCGGCCCTGAAGATCAACAATGATTTGGAACGGGTTGGTGACCATGCTGTGAATATTGCCAAACGAATTGCGCCGCTCGAAGATTACCGTCAACTTGTCACCGATTTGGGTGTTGATCAGGTTGGCAATGAAACTTCCTTGCTTTTCGCTGATGTAATCAATCTGGTGAGAACCCATGATTTGCATTATTGTCATGAAATTTATAGGCGCTCAGCTTTGGTAAAAGAAGGATGCCGCAACATTGCGGACGAAATCCTGAATGAAATGATGCAGAAATCGGAAGTCGTGGTGGTTGCCTCCAACATTCTGATCATTGTTAATTTAATCGAGCGGATTGCCAGCTATTCAAATAACATTGCCGAATCAATCACTTTTGTGGTGGAAGGCGAAATTGTGAAACACCGGAAGAATAATCAATAGTTCCTTAGGAAAAAATAAAATATAAGTATCCGATACCATGCCTAATTTTCAAATGAAGTCATTAAATGGTCATTGATTGTCATTGATTGTAACTCAAATGACTACAAGTGACTATTGAATGACTATTGAATGACCTATTCATTAGAATGAAAATTTCATTGGGTAATGTTGCGGATATTCATTAAATAAAAAACCCGCCTTCCCTTTTTCAATTGGGTTAGCGGGTTTCCTATGTTCATCCATCCAACGTGTTATTATTTTGAAGGTCCTTTTTTCTCTTTTTTGGGAGTAACGCGGCGTGCCAGCAAGTCGGCATAATATTTACGGGCTGTATTCAGCAGGTTAAGGGTTTGAATAAACAGCGGAGCTTCAAGCGCTTTAGCCATAGCCAGCACATAAGTGGTAAACTCGCCGTATTTGGTAATCGTTTCGGCGCGGATGACCTTCAGGTCGTAACTTTCGGTAGTGGCAGTTGTTACCATGCGTCCGCCAAAGAGTGTTTTAAAGTTGTTGTTGGTATTCTGAAGCCGTGTAACATACCAGTCCATTTGCAGCAAGCTAACTTTTGAGCTATAAGCCGGACTTGTCAGTTCGCTTACCAGCTTATCAATGGCTATCGTTTCGGCTTCGTAGCTGAGGGTTGCCAGGTTTTTAAAACTATCGAATAAAATACTCAACCCACGACTGGCTTCCACTTCTGCCGGATCGTCGGATACCGCATATAGTTTCAGCCCTCTCCCAAAAGCGACGGTCGATTTGTCGCGATCGGCATCGGCTAAATCAATTTTTTGCGTTTCCTCGTTTTTGCGTACCTGGGCAAGTCCTTTTTGGAACAATACCGATTGATTGGAAAGAGTTTGAACGTAAGAGTTAAAAGGTGCATCGGTGAGTAGCGAAGAGTCGACGGCGTTCAGGTCGCTTAAATGACGAATGATCAATTGTCCGGCTTCCAGGTTACTTAATCCAGCCAGACGTAAAGGTTCTAGTTCTAGTTTCATAAGGTTATGTCTTTAAGTATGAAAGATTATGATGCAATTTATCACATAATTTTCAAATAATCATTCAATGAGCAGGTTAAATTGATTATTTTTTTGAATTTTTTTTCCAGACTGATGTTTATAGGAACAAACATCACCTTGAGTTTGGGCTAATTTGAAAAATGAGATAGCTGGAAACCCCGTCGATTGCCGGAACTGGAATCGATTGGCGCCGGAAACTCAGTCTCTAAGCTCACAAGAAAAAAGCAGGTTCGGAAACTCAGTTTACTGGCAGAATCGAATCGAGTTTGCCTTAGAAACCCAGTCGATTGTTCGAACTGAAACCAGTTGGGACTGGAAACTCAGTTCACGGTTAAAAATAATTTTGATTGGAGTCGGAAACCGAATTATCGGAAAGAATTATAAATCTGCGCCAGCGAGTTAATTGAAAGGAAAGAAAAACAAACATACTAAGCTATTGAAGTATAATTTTTTCATAACTAACTATTTAATTTTTTGGAAATATTTTTCAAGGTTTTTATCTTTAATTAATTGATTTAGTTCCGAGATTGAAAATCCTGCCTTTCCCTCTATTCGTTTATCAGAATAATAAAATTCGGTAAATGGATCTCGATCAATGATGCTGTTGATAACTTTAGGGTTTGTTTCCCCTTGATTGAATTCGTCAGACAATTTTTCGCGTATATAGGTGTCAAAACTCAAGCTCGTGAAATAAGAGTCAGAGCCAATCATGGTACTGACAACATAATCGTTAATTAAACGATAACGTTCGTTGTAGTAATATTTCCCTTTATACAAAGTTATTTGTGCCGTTTTGTCGTTAAACTCATAGCTTTGGATGAATCCTTCGTATGGCCTAATAGGCACATTGAAAAAGTAATCCTTCTTTGTTTTGTAAATTGCAAATCCAAACACATCTGGATAAAATTCTTTTGTATTATCCAGATAAGAAAGGTCTTCTTCATCTTTTTTGCACCCTGCCCCCATTAGAGCAAAAAGCAGTACAAAAGCGCTAATTTTAAAAAAAGTTGTTTTCATGTTTTGATTATTCGTTAAAAATTGAAAAGGTTGAAAAACATACTAAGCTATTGAGGTATAATTTTTTCATAACTAACTATTTAACTTTTTGAAAGTATTTTTCAAGGTTTTTATCTTTAATTAATTGATTTAGTTCTGCAATAGTAAATTCAGTTTTACCATTGAAGGGACTTATACAGTAATAAAATTCGGTAAAAGGATCGCGGTCAATAATACTATCGATAACTTTAGGGTTTGTAGCCCCTTGATTGAATTCATCAGACAATTTTTCGCGGATATAGGTGTCAAAACTCAAGCTTGTGAAATAATAATCAGAACCCATCCATGTACTGACAACGTAATCGTTAATTAAACGATAACGTTCGTTGTAGTAATATTTCCCATGATAAAAGGTTATCTGGGCGCTTTTGTCGTTTAGCTCGCAGCTTTGAAAGAATCCTTCGTATGGCCTAATAGGCACATTGAAAAAGTAATCCTTCTTTGTTTTGTAAATTGTAAATCCCGGATTAACATTGAATGGTATCGTATTATCCAGATAAGAAAGGTCTTCTTCATCTTTTTTGCACCCTGCCCCCATTAGAGCAAAAAGCAGTACAAAAGCGCTAATTTTAAAAAAAGTTATTTTCATGTTTTGATTATTCGTTAAACAATGTTGGTTTTATCGGAATAAATTTTTTCTGTGGGTGGAGTTCGTTCCACATCTTTGGTTTCAAGAATGAGTAAAGTTAAGTAAAATACATACAGCAAATTCGATAAACGACCAAAAGATAACTTCGGTTATCCATGTTTATATACATAAAACAATACGAACTGCTGGTATTGACTTTGATGCCGCCACGGCAGTGGTTTGAATTACTGCTCATTATAACGGCCCCAAGTGAAGCAATTGGCATTAAAACAAAAAAACTTTCAGTAGAATAATTCTTCCTTTCTCCGTTATTCAGAATTAGCTATATATACCTGCGCAATTTTCAGCCTTAATCTGGACAGTCAACTATTTTCCTCTTTCCGAATGACTTTTTCATGAATTTACCCATCTTTGGCCCCGCTATTCAAACGGGAAAATTGATGCTATGAGAAAGATGATACAAGGTCGGCTTTCGGTGTTTAAATTCGAGAGCTTCAGAAAATACAAGGATATTACCCATTTTATTACCACGAAAGAAGGTTGGGTTTCGGGCTACAAACCACGATTCACGGGCGATCAGGAGTCTGATTATCTTGAATTCCGAAAAGAACTTGCCCATTCAGGCGAATGGAACACCGACCAATTTATTTTTCCACGTCAAACGCATTCCGATCATGTGGTGGTTGCAACTTCAGAAATAAAAACAGCTGCGATCGGAGATACGGATGCCTTGATTACAAACAAACCGGGGCTTTTTATTTGTGTTCAGACAGCCGATTGTGTACCCATCTTACTTTTTGATCCGCAGAAAAAAGTGGTAGCGGCAATTCATGCTGGTTGGAAAGGAACGGTTTCAAGAATCGCACAGAAAACGGTTCGGCTTATGAGCGAGAAATTTGGGTGCAATCCGTCCGATATTGTTGCCGGAATCGGACCTTCGATTCACATACATGCCTACGAAGTTGGTTCTGACGTAATTGATGCGGTAACAGACAGTTTCAGCAATTGGCCGGCTTTACT
>Ga0302288_1001871_pt1 | contig 12929 bp, 8 predicted proteins | sample III_Fen_N1_1_FD_194549 | JGI IMG/M metagenome (GOLD analysis project Ga0302288, IMG submission 194549) | Peat permafrost microbial communities from Stordalen Mire near Abisko, Sweden - III_Fen_N1_1 | ecosystem: Environmental > Terrestrial > Soil > Wetlands > Permafrost | place: Sweden: Abisko...
AAGACACTTTCCTTAATAGGAAAAAACCCTGATGAATTCAGAAGTAGACTATATACACAGAATGCTATTAATCAGTTTGCTACAAATTTCTCAGATCTTAATGAGAGTATAAAGATTGTTAATAGTCCTTATATAGAAAAAGCACAGAAAGACAGAACTTATGCATTAGCTGTAGATAATTACAGACTTAATTTTTGGAAGGCTCATCAGGAAGATGCTAGAGCAGCAGAAAGACTTGCTTTTGATAAACAAAAGGAAGGGCTAGGAGCAGGAGTTATTCAACCAGGAATGCTTACACAGAATATTTCTACGAATGTAAACCCTGCTACTATTACAACCTTTCTTGCAGATATTGATAGTAGAAAAGCAGAACTTGTTGCTGCTAAACAACTATTTAGAAGTACACAAATGGGAAAGACAATAAGTGATGGAGAATTTGAAAAACAATACGCTTTTCATTTACAACAATATAATGATGGGAGAGAGGTAGAGCAGAAATGGAAAAATTTATTTGATAATGTAATTTCTGCTGAAGAAGTAGTAAATAACAATTCTGCTATTATTCATAATATTGAGGTAGAGGCTTATCATAAATTTGGAAAAGAAGATATAAAAGGGAAAGTGGAATGGATAAACCAGCAACTTGCTCAGAAAACTGTTAATTATCAAGCAAGATCTGGTGGATTCAATGCAAAACAAACTCCTTATGTATCAGGACAATTTGCACAATTTGTAAAAAGAATAGAAACAGATAAAGGAGGAAAACAGGAAACCAATCCTATGACTAAAGATTGGAATGTAGATATAGCTAAGGCATTAATAGTAAATCCTAATACAAAATATGGGTTCACTATACAGGGAAATGATGTTTATTTAACTATGCAGGGAGATATAAAAGATAAACCTGTTCCTACACAAGTAATAAAAACAAACAGTAATGAGTTTTATCAAATGTTTGGACAATCTGCTATAAGCCCTATACAAGGAACTGAAGATCTTATTTTTCAGAATGGAAATACAAATCCTCAATCTGGCTCTTCTTATTCAACAATAACAGAAAATCCAAATGCATATAAGACAGCTCACTTTATAAAAAGAAGAGGAGAAAGTTCACTTGATTCTTTTCCAAATGTGGTAAATTATAATGTAAAAGCGGACATAACAGATAATGGAAATGGACAGAGACAGGCTATATTCTATATACAAGATAGTAAAACAGGAAAATGGATAGTAAGACAAGGTCCTCCTTCACCAAATACAGATACTCTTGTTACATTATTTCATACAATGGATGATAATACACTTGCAAAATATCTTTAAATAAACTTACATGGCACTCTTCAAAGAAGATATAGGTGACAACACTGCTTTAAAAGCATCTCCTACTCCTGCACCAGTATATACAGGCCCTGCTCAGCAACCTTATATTCCCTCTTATTATACAGAGGAACCTAAATTAACTGGTAATACAAAAGGACTATCTGCTGATGATATTGTAAAACAATTAGATGCTAATAAAGGAAGAGTAGGACTATCTACTCCTCAGGAAGAAGTAAGTACAGCTACCTTACAGGCAGGTAAGAGATATGATGAGTATAGACCTAATGCTGATTTTGAAGATATATATGGACAAAATCAATCAGGATTAAAACAGATAGGAAATGGACTTGTTAAAATGGGGGCTACAGCATTAGGTACATTTGCTCAGAGTTTCTTTACAATTCCTAATACTATTTCTGCAATAAAAAATGGAAAACTTTCAGATTTATCAGGAGATCCTGAAGGATTTGAAGGAAGTATTGATACATGGCTTAAGAATATAGAAGATAAGTTTCCTAATTATTATACAAAATATGAAAGGGAACATCCTTTCAGAGCAGCTATTCCTTTTACACAAGGAAGTGCTAACTTCTGGGGAGACCAGGTAATAAAAAACATTGGGTTTACAATAGGTGCTATAGGTGGTGCATTAGCACAGGATGCTTTGGTGGGATTAGCTACAGAAGGAATTGGTGATATTCCTCTGGTAAGCTCACAGGTTGGTAAAGCTGCCTTATGGATAAATAAGCTGTTTGCAGGAACAAATGATATTGAAAAACTTTTAGAGACAGCAAAAGTTGCAGGAGCAACAGGTGAACAACTTCTCAATATGAAGAGACTTGGTGAGCTTGCTCAGTTTACAAAGGTAACTAATGGTATAAGATATGGAATGAATATATATGGTTCTTCAAGAACAGAGGCTGCAATAGAAGCAAGAGATGGATATAGGCAGGTAAAAGATGAATTAATAAAGCAATATCAATTAGAACATGGTAATCAGTATCCTACAGGAGAAGAGATAACAGATATAGAAGATTATGCTACCAATTCCATGAATACCAGATTTGGTATTAATATGGCTCTTCTCACAGTAAGCAATGCTGTTCAGTTTGATAACTTATTCAGGGTATTTGGAAAAGCTTCCACAAAAGGTGTAGGAGCAAGTGTTGTAAAAGACATTGAAGAAGCTGGAAAAATAGGATTGAAAGAAGGTTCATTAAATGAATTTGAAATAAAAGCTCCTGCATCATTTATAGGAAAAGCATGGGATGTTATTAAACCTAAACTTCCTATGTTGTTCTCTGAAGGTGTATATGAAGAAGGTGGACAATATGCTGCTGAAAGGGGAACTTATGACTATTATACACGGAAATATAAAAACCTGAATAATCCTTCCTATAAACAGAATTGGGATACTCTTAATGAAGCTATTAAATCCACACAATATGGATTTGAAGAAGAATTTGGAACCACTCCAGGTTTACAGAATATATTCCTTGGTGCCCTTACTGCTCTTATTACAGGAGGAGGAATGCAGGCTATGGATAGAATTAAAGGACAGGGAAAAGATGCAAGATTGCAATATGCTCTGAACACTGTAAATCAATATGGACTTACAGGTATATTGTCTAATAAATATGATGATACATTAAACTCTATTGGTATTGCCAAGGAGATGAAAGAAGCTGCAGATAGTGGTGATATATTCAAATATAAGAACCTGCAGGATGATATGTTCTTCAATTTTGTTAATTCACGTATTCCCTCAGGAATGCATGATGTTACTATTGAACAACTAAATATGCTAAAAGACCTTCCTAAGGAAGATTTTGAGAAAACCTTTGGAATGGATTTCAATGAAACTAACAAATCCACAGTAGGAGAATATGTTGATACATTAATTAATTCTGCTAATACTATAAAGGATACTATAGATACATTAGACAGGACATATAAAAATCCATTTAACTTTACACTAAAGCCTACCACTGATGAAGAAAGAAAAGAAAGTTTAAATCATAATATATTTAATCAATGGAAAACTGATATAGCCAGGTATGCTACATTAATTCCAAACAGGAATAACAGGCTTGCTTCTATTGAACAGGAAGTAATGAAAACTAATCCTTTGTTAAATAATGATGTTCTTGCACAATTAACCAATAATGAGTCATTAAAAGAACTTGCTAATGAATATAGTATAGAGGCTGATAGACTTGGAAAGACAATTATAGACACTACTCCTCCTCAGGATAAGAATAATATAAAGAATCAGATAAAGACTCTTCGTACATATTCAGAGAGAATTCATCTTATGCTGGATGGTAAGGAGAATACTCATAAAACCTTTACACAACTGTTAAACTTTGAGTTAAATCTTCGTGATAATACCAAACAAGATCAGATATCTCCTGAGAAATCTATTGACCTGTTTAAATATGGTGTAGATATCAACAGGACTAACAATATGAAGGAAGGTGTTTCCAAGATTCTTGATGGACTGACAAGCAAGGAAGGATTTGAGAAATATTTTCAACAGGCTGATGATATAGCAAATCAGAAAACTCCTGTTACAGAAGCTAAACCTGAAACTTCTGTTACAGCTATTGCTCCTAAATTTAAGAATAAAAAGGGAGCAGAAGAAACTATTCAGGAAGGAAGAGAATATGAAACTCCTAAAATCAATGCTTCTATTGTTAAAAAGGTAGGAGATAAATATCAGGTGATTACTCCTGATGGAAAAGTATATTTAGGAAAAGCTTATGATACAAGACAGGAAGCAATTTCTGTTGCACAGGAAATAAATACAGATTTAGGAGATCTTTCTCATGTTAAGGTGTTAGGAATTAATCCTGATGGTACAATTAAGGTGGAAGATATTGCTGGAAATATTCAGAATATTGATCCAAAACTATTAGCTGGATATGAAAGAATAGAAACAGAACAGGAAAGAATAATTAAAGAGAAAGAGTCTCTGGATAAAGAACAGGATAATCTTGAAACTGATTCTTCTACTATTGCTACTATTCCTCCTACAGAAAAAGAATTTACTGAAGAAAGTAAAATAAAAGATGCTTGGAAGTTCTTTAGTTCTGGTATTACAGAATTTGAGGAGGATAATGGTGATATCATACCATCACAACATATTACAAGATCAAGAATATTTCTAAATAATTTAAAGAACTTTAAGAATAAAGATAACATCTATGCTATTCTAGTAACTCCTAATCAACAAGAGAAACTTGGACTTACAGGACTAACGAAATTATCTTATGGAACCAATGACAGTAGTAATGCTAATGATGTATACAAAGGACTTGTAGTACAAATATATATAGAGGTTATAAAGGGGAAAGTTTATTTTATAGATGAAGAAGGAAAAAGAATATCAGAAGTAGGGAAATCTGCTGATATGAATAGGATAGTATTTCAGACTATGCCTACTCCTAAACTTACAAGAAAAGATCGTAATACAGGAGAAGAAGTTCCTAGATATAGAAAAGATCAAGAGGAAGACTTTAAAGTATTATCAAAAGCATGGGAAGAAAAGAGAAAAGAATTATTTGAAGCTCCTGCATTCCCATTGAAGCCTTACAGATTTACTATATCCAGAGGAATACCTATTATTAATGATAAAATTAATGGACTGTATGAAAGAAACCATGTAGGAGATTTACTTATTCCTGAAGAGAAAATAGGAACACAACAAGGACTTATACAGGTAGTAACTAAAGGAGCTATTGCTCACCAGGGACAGAGTATTAAATTTACTAATGGTCTTACTGTTTTTCATTATGAGGATACATTAGGTTTTCTCAGTAATAGCAGGTTTACCAAAGAAAAAGCTACTACTATCTATCAGGTAATAAAAGCAATGGCTGCTGAAATTGCTGATAAGAAAACTATCAATTACAATTATTACAATTTCCTTCAGAATGTTCTCTATTGGAAGAGAAAGGATAATGTTACTACAGGAAACCAGATATACGTTGATACATCTACAGGAGAAATATTCCTTGGTGGAAAGAGATATGCTATTCCTGAAATAGCAGCAAAGGAAGAAGAAATTATTGAACAATTGCAGAATGAGAAAACCTTCCATAATATAAACAACAAAACTCTTGAGACCAAATTTGATAAAACTTTTGTTGAATATACTCTTGGAAAGGATGGAGAACTTACAACAATTGAATGGGACAATTATCAGACTTACCTATTAGCAGCAAAACATCCTGATGGTTCATCCAGAGGAGCTAATGACACTCCTCTTGTAACAGCTGTAGCTAAACCTACAGATGCTATACCATATTCCTTTAAACAAAAATATGCCACATTAGAAGCATTTGAGCTCTCTGTAATACAAACACCCAAGCCAGAAGTAAAAGTGGCTCCTGAGGTTTCTAATGTAGCAGAAATCAAGGGATATAAACTTGGTGTACCACAGGTATATAAAGTAAATAGTGGTCCTGTTGATTTTACAGCAACAATAGACAATGAGGGTAAACTTGGTGTTGTGGTAAGACCTAATACTACAACTAAAACTATTTCCCAGAATGATGGGCTAATGAATGGAATTATTTCATTTTTAGTTAACAAGCATGGACAAGAAGTTGTAGATGCTATTACAGGAGAAGAAGAAGGAAAGGTGATACAATTTCTTGCTGATAAAATTCATTCTGATTTATTTGAAGCACAAAAAGAAACAAAACCTTCAGTTCCTATTACAAAAGAGAAAATAGATAGAATAAATGAAATAGAAAAGTCAGAACTCAAGCTCACTCTCCTTACAGCAAAGCAACTAACATCTGATCCTAATAAAGCAGTTGCTGTAAAAGAAGCTCATGATGCTATAAAGGATAGATATAAAAAATTACAGGATTTAATAAATTGTATCTGATATGGAAAAAGATAAAGAAGACCTGGAATTTGATGCGCTATTAGCTGATAGTCGCCATAAGGAATTAAAAAATGTTCTTGAACAGATTGCTATATCTTTATCTAATGTAAATAATAAGGATATTACTCTTACACTTAAATCACAAAGTCAACGATTAGAAGAATTGGTTAAATTATTATATAATGAATCAAATAAATCTTCTTCTATTGATAATAAAAAAGAATTTGTATCTTTGGTACAAGAAATGACTAATCAGATAGTTGAGAGTAATTCTTTATTAATACAAACTATAAATGAAAGACTACTCCCAGATAGTTTTGATTTAATTAAAAATATGGGAGTTACACAATCAGTAAAAGTTAATTATAAACCAAGTTCACAAATTTAATAATAACTTAATAACAAGTACAATGAGCAAGTCAAACACAACAGAGAATGATGTTCTCAAAGCTGTATTACAAGGAACAGATCCTTCATGGAGAGCACAGGCAAATTTATGGGTAGCTCTCTACACTGCTAATCCTGATGAAGCAGGAACAGCTATTACTAATGAAACTGCATATACTAATTATGTAAGAAAACCAATTGTTAAAGCTACAGGATGGACTGATGGTGGTTCTTCATTCTCTAATGCAGCTCAAATACAATTTGATGTATGTGGAGCTGTAGCAGGATCTCCCTTAACACATGTAGCTATTGTTACTACTGCAAATGGAGCAGGGCAGATTCTTTATTCAGGACAGTTAAATGATTCTTTAGCAATTGCTACACTTGTTCAACCACAATTTGCTATTGGGGCACTTGTAATTACTGAGGACTAATGAATACCTGTTCTAAATGTGGATTGGCAGTAATTATATTGCCTGATGCTACAGTTATAAAAGCATGTAAATGTGAAGCTCCTATTATAGCAAGTATAGGTAGTGGGATTAAATCTTCCGGAGGAATAAAAACAAAATAATGAGCAATAGTTTAAAATCACTTATAACAGATGCCTATGAGAATGGGAAGTGTCATACTTCCTATATTCGTAAGGTATCTCCTATTGCTTCAGTTGCAGGCTACTGGGTTGATTTATCTATGGCTACAGGTACTCCTACACCAAATTATTATGTAGGAGGAGAAAAAGAAGCTACAGTGCCCTTAAATTGGTATAAGAAAGGAATATGGCATGGAGGGAGTGTCTCTCCTGAAAATAAAATTCTACATAAATTAATGCTTCTTGGCACCACTTCTGTATTTGCTCCTTGCCCATTCTTATTGTGTGATTATTTAATGTATTATCCTTTAATTGATATGGATAATACCGATACTCAACAATTTGTTAACTATGATGCAGTAGATAATTTATCAATTTCTACACTTCCTCGTTATACTGATGGTGTGGGAGTACAAGCATTTTTAGTGGCAACTAATCCATATGTAGGAGGAGCTCAGTTTCAAATAACATATGTAAATAGTAATAATCAAACTCATGTTAGTATGATTACTACTACTAATACATCTACTTATATTGGAACAATAGTAAATTCAAACACAGCAGGTATAGGGAAATATGGACCATTTATACCTCTTGCATTAGGAGATATAGGAATAAAGAAAGTGATAGATATTACATTCTTTCAGACTAATGGAGGGTTAGCTACATTAGTATTAGTAAAACCTATAGCAAGTACTATGACAAAAGAAGCTACATCATGGGCAGAATTTGATTTCATTAAAGATAAACCAAGTTTGCCAAGAATATATGATGGTGCGTATCTTAATTTATTAGCAATGCCTTCAGGAACAATAGCAACAATCCCTCTTTTAGGAGAGGCTACATTTATCTGGGATTAATATTAAAAACTAAAACAATGGGATTTACAAGTATAGATAACTTCATTAGTGAAGTAACATCAGGAAAATTTTGGAGAAATGATTGGATAAAACTGTATAATGGCAGTGCAACAGCTACTGTAGGAAACTGGTATGACCTATCTCAGGGAGCAGGAAATCCAATTCAATATCTTCATGGTAATTTAGTTACCAATTATGATTTTGTAACTTCCATGCAACCTTGGATAGTTACTACTGCTAGCTGGGCATATACTCCTGGTACACACTTAATGACAAGAACTGCTAATGCTGACTATGCTACTTCTTTTCTCTATCAGACATTGAGAATGACAAGAGGTCAAATATATCAGGTAGTATATACAATTTCTGGTGCAGCTGGTACAGGTCTTACAGTAAGTTTAGGAGGCACTGCTGGAACTACCAGAACTACAAATGCCAGGTTTGTAGATTATTTAGTATGTGGATCTACAGATAAGAACATAACCTTCTCTGCTCCATCTGCTACTGGTGGTGGAACAATAGATTTAGTTTCTGTTAAACCTATATATGGAGGATTTATTCCTTATAATGATTTAACAGAGGGAGCTATGTGGCATGGAGGAGATGTTACTCCTGATACAAAACATATGATAAATATTGGAACATTTACAAACGCTGCTGCTGGTGTTCCATCCATACTTGAGCTTGTAGATGTTCTTGGTGTATATCCTCATGTAAGAACAGATACACTGGCAGTTCAAACATTATATGGAAGTGATGCATATAGTGGAAATACATTAACTAATGGAGAAACTCCATATAATGAACAAGTTGTAACAAACGTCACATCTTCTATTGTAAATAAAGTTACAGAAGGCGTTACAGGAGGTGATACAGGACATACAGTGTGTGCTAAATTAGCAATCACAAATACCTTTACAACAGGTATTATAGCAAGTAAAGCAGTTGCTTTGGCTACTACAAGTTATAATTATGTATATGCAAAGTATGTATATTTATGGATTAGAACAAATAGAGCAATGAATGCTGGAGATTTATCCTTTTGTACAGATGAAAGTGCGAATCTTGCTTCTTCACAAGATGTGCTCCTTCCTGCATTATCAGCTAATACATGGACTAAAGTAAGACTTGATGTTTCTGGACTTACAACTACGGATAAAGATACTGTCATATCAGTTGGGTTAAAAGCTGTAAATGATGTTGATGCCACTTATAATATTTATCTTGATGATATTTATTGGGCTAATTGGGATGGTGTTCTTTATAATGGAACCTTTGCAGGAAATGCTATAGGATGGACAATGGGCACATCTAACTGGGCATATAGAACAAATGATGTAGAAAGAACTGCAAATGCTGATGTGTCCACACTGTCTCAAACTTTATTGCCAGTTACTCAAAAGTGTCCTTATAGGGTAACATTTACAATTGCAAACAGAAGTGCAGGAACTGTTAATGTATCCTTAGGAGGAGGAACAGCAAGTGCTTCAAGAAGTGTAGATGGTACTTATGAAGAAATAATTACTTGTGGAACAACTAACTATACATTAGCATTTACTCCTGATGCTACATTTAATGGTAGAATAAGTCACGTAATATGTACTCCTTTAATTCCAAGATGTGATGTAGACACACTTCCTACAACATATGGTGGTGGAGTAAGAATGTATTATGTATTGGATGGAGCTTTATCCAACGGTGCTAATGCTGCTACAACTATTATAAAGTATACTAATCAGGCAGGTTTAGATCACAGATCTAGTGGTGCTACTATTAATAATATGGCTACAGATACTACATATCATCTTCCTCATAGTGGTGTGGGTGCTGGTAAGTTTGGACCATTCATTCCAATGCAATCTAATGACTATGGAATACAAAAAGTAGATAGTTTACAATTTTCTACTGCCCAGGCAACAGCTGATGCTGGAGTAGATGTGGTAGTGTGTAAACCTATTGTATCTGTTCCAATCACTACTGTATATGTGGCAGCTGAAAGGGATTTAATGAATCAACTACCAAGTCTTCCAAGAGTGAGAGATGGGGCCTATTTAATGTTACTAATACATACAGGAGGAGCTACTATAGCAGGAAGTGCATTTATGGGGTATTGTGATTTTGCTTGGAGTTAGATAATGGGACTGCTACAAAACATATCATTAAGAAACGCTGAACCTTATGCAAGGATTGGTGATACGAGTGAGCTGAGACCTTCTCAGCTTTCTCGTTCACTTAATAAATTTATAGGTGGAGATGGAGATGATAGAAATAACATTTATTATGGTATTCCTATTGGAAATGTTCATCCTACAGCATGGAGTCTTCCTATTAGTGTAGGAGGAATGGCATCATTATCAGGAACTATAGGAATTGGTGTATTTTCTTCTTCAATAGCAGGAGGAAGAGCTATACATACTTCTTATATTAATGGAATTGGGCAATTTGACACCATTAATATATTAGCTAAGGCTGATGTTGTATCTACAAATAAGATAAATGGTGTAGGGCAGTTTAATTCTACTGATATCTTAGCTAAAAGTGATCTATCATCTACTAATAAATTAAATGGCATAGGTCAGTTTGATAGTAGTATATCTGCTATAGCTCGTTTAAACTCACTTATAAACGGTACAGGAGAATTAACTCCTATTGATATACTTGCAATTGCTGGAATATTTTCTACTAATATAAAAGGAGCAGGTCAATTTTTAACCAATCCTATACTTTTAGGAGGAATTAATGCAATTTGTAATATTACTGGAGTAGGTAACATAACTAATGCTGATTTATGGAATGGTATATATCAGGAAGATATAACATCTATATTAGCAGGATCTTCATTATTAACAGGTGAATTATACTCAGGAAGAAGGATATCATCTATATCAGCAGGGACAAGTAATCTTGAAGCAGATATATATGGTATATTACATAGAAATCTATCATCAAATATAACAAATAGCAGTAGTTTGGTTGCTGACATTAAAGCAATAGCAAACATGGTAATAGAAATCCAATCTCTATCAGATCTATCTGCAAGATTCACAGCTAAAGCAAATATTTCTGCAGACATCACTCCATTTACAGAATTATCTCCTGAAAGTCTTGCTTCCAGTGTATGGAATTCTATTGCAACACAATATACTCAAAGTGGAACAATGGGAGAAGCTATGGGAAACGCAAGTAGTGCAGGTGATCCATGGAGTACATTACTTCCTGGAAGCTATTTATCAACAGAAGCTGGGGGAATACTTTCTCAAATTCAAACATTAGTTGATGAATTACATAAAATACAAGGATTAAATTCATCTCATCCTATGACAGTAACTCCCAATAACAGAACAAGTGGAGACATTAATCTGGAATTAACAGGAGATGGTGAGACTATCACTGTAGTAACAAGAATATGAGTTTAAATACATTAAAAATAGCAAGTGATGGATATTTAAAAAAAGGTACAAAAATAGTACTTGTTATTGCTGTTGCTGGTTATTTAAACTTTTCTGAAACTCCTGCTCCTATAATTAAACCAACTAAACAAACTGCTTTTTATGGAGGAGCTGGAACACAAGAAAAGCAATTTAGAAAAATAATAATTGAAGATAGTGAATTGATTGCAATAGTAGAAATTACGTTAAAAACTGTAATAATATAAACAATGGCAAACTGTATAGGTGATTTTGTAGCTTCTCTAAGTGAAAAGGAAAGAGATGATATCATGAACCAATATAATGGTCTCATAGAAAAGGGAATGTCTGATAGAGGTGCTACAGCCCAGATTGCTATGCAAGAAACTAAAAAGCTTGTTGATGATTTAAACTCTCTGAAGAAATCAATTGGTGCTCCTACAGTTGCTTTTGCTATTCCTGAAAACATTAATAAAATATTAGCAATAGAAAATGAACCTATTGCAAAACCTATTATAGCAGAAACTTCTAAAGAAGAACATATAATATCTCCTACAGATATAGAAAAAAGAAGAGCTGAAGAGTTAGGTAAATTATTTCCATTATTAGAAGAATATGCTAATATAGCTGCTCCTGCCTCTAGGAGTACTAGCGATATGTTAACATCTATTGCTGTATTCCTTAAAAAGAAGTTAGGATGGGATATTAAAGATCTTAATTTTCATAAAAACAGTAATACATTAGAGTTTAAAATTGGAAATTTAATATTTGATATACCAGCTAGTATGGGAGTTATGGCAGGAAACTCTCATTACATTGCAAACAGTTTAGAAGAAATAGTTGAAGCTAGATATGATGCAGAATTAGCTGCACTAGAAGGAACTAAACCAGAAGAAAAGAAGAAACCTAAAAGACCAGGAAAACCATTCAGGCAAATAGGTATTGGAGAACGTGTACAACCTAAACTTACAGAAGCAGATATAGAACAATATAAGAAATGGGCACATGAAGCTATTCCTCAATTTCCTGATAAAGTTCTTGATAGAATAATACAAATTAATGATACAGAACAAGCATTTGGTGTTTATGAAGATGGTATAATTAAATTTTATAAAGGAGCTTTAAAAATAGTTCCTTATCATGAAGCATTTGAAGCTATATGGAATACTTTTCTTTCTCCTGAGGAGCAAGATGCTATATTAGAACAAGAAAGAAATAAGAATACAGGACTAAGTGATCCTGAAATAAAGGAAAAGATAGCTGATCAATTTGGAGATTTTAAATTGGGAAAACTTCCTGCTAAAGCTCTTGGAGAAAAGATAGTAAGATTCTTTAAAAGGATAATAGAATTCTTTAAAACCTTTGGAAGAAAAGCTTCTCTGAAAACTGAATTGTTTAAAGCAATTGATAGTGGTAAGTTTAAAGAATATAAAGTTCCTGCAGATATAAGAACAGAATCTCCTGTA
>Ga0302288_1001872_pt1 | contig 12928 bp, 9 predicted proteins | sample III_Fen_N1_1_FD_194549 | JGI IMG/M metagenome (GOLD analysis project Ga0302288, IMG submission 194549) | Peat permafrost microbial communities from Stordalen Mire near Abisko, Sweden - III_Fen_N1_1 | ecosystem: Environmental > Terrestrial > Soil > Wetlands > Permafrost | place: Sweden: Abisko...
ACAATATGATTTGAATCTGTTGTTCGAATAAAATGAACATCATCTGAAATATCTAGTAGATCTTTTAATCCACGAAATTTTATAGCATATTCATCTAAATAATCTTGAATATCTTTTCCTTCTTTTAATGCTCCTTCCCATAGCTTCTTACCATGTTCATCTGTACCAGTATTAAAAAATATATCATACCCTTCTTGTTTTTTGTATCGAGATACTACATCAGCACGGATAATTTCCATAGCAAAACCAATATGAGGATCAGCGTTAACGTATGGTAGTGTTGTAGTTATATAAAATGATTTTGACATATTTAATTAATTATTACGAGATAAAATTTTCTTTTCTTCAATATCATTTAAGAATTCCAATAAACAAACAGCAGCTGGAATAGCTAGTATTACTCCAAAGAATCCTGCAAGTTCATACCCAATAACAAGAGATAAAATAACAACAAGTGGAGAAATACCTATTACTTTCTTAACAATCAATGGATATATTAAATAATTCTCAAACTGATGAAGAATAAAGTATAAACCAAAAGAAAGTACTGCTAATGTAACACCACCATCTAAATATCCAAATAATGTTACAGGAACCATAGCTAAGAATATTCCCATAGGAACGATTTCACATAATCCAGTTAAAATAGCAAGAACAAGTGAATACTTAACACCTAAAATAGTAAGACCTAAATAAGACAATACTCCAATAATAATACCCAAGAGTAGCTGTCCCTGTACCCATAGACCTATTTTATGTTCTGTACGCTGCCACAAATCAATAATATATTCTTCTGTATCTGAAGGTGTAATGATTCTTAGAAAATTTTCAATACCCTTTTCTGTGACTGAAAGATAAAAAGAAATAATTACAATTAAACCAAGATTTATAACTCCACCAAAAGCTCCACCAAATATATCCATAAAACCTCCAGACATACTAGAGATTAAAGTTTGTGTATTTTTAATAACATCACTTAACGAAGCATTGTGAGAAATACTTGTAACTACATCTTTTGCACCTGAAATTGTATCAGGCTGAAATGTATTTAATATACTACTATTAGGAATGTATTGGGAAAGTGATGATACTAATACAGACATTTCACTTATGAAAACAGGCATAAATACAGACAAAATTCCTACGATTAATCCTACTGTAATTATATAAATCAAAAATACAGCAAGTGAACGATTCTTTATAAAAGGTTTAATCTTTTTAACAGCTGATCCTACAAAGGAAGCAATAACTATAGCAATAAATATAATAAGCAGAACATTAGTAAGCTTAGTAATAGCCAAAAGAAGAACTCCAAATAAGGTTATTTTTATTAGAGTATTTGTAGAAATGCTTATATTTGTATTTTTTATTTTATCTTCCATATACTACATATAATAACATAGTATTTATAAAAATTAGAATTTCAAAATATTCTCAAATTTCTTACTTTCCTTGTATGGGCCAATAATAGCAAGATTAAGATTCTTGTCTTTAAAGATAATTTTTGCCATTTTTTGTATATCTTCTACTGTAACTTTTTTAATTTCTTTTATCTTTTCATCTAGAGTTTTTATCTCTTTTTTTAGAAGTTCTTGTCCACCATAGAAATTTGCAATATCATCAGTTGCTTCCAATGAAAGCTTTGTATTCCCTATCAATAATGATTTAACTTTATCTAGTTCTTTAGTACTAACTTTTTCAGTAATAAGTAAATTACATTCTTTTATTATTTCCTTAAGAACTTCTTCAGTTCTTAAATTATTTACACCTGCAGATATCTGGAAAGCTCCATGATCCAAAGATGCATCATTGTAAGCACGAACATAATAAGCAACACCCATATCTTCACGAAGTTTTGTAAAAAGTCTTGAACTCATTCCAGCTCCCAGTACACCAGAAAGAAGAGATAAGATAGTATTTCTTTTATCAAACAAAGAAAAAGTTCTGACACCAAGAACAAAGTGTGTTTGATCTGTTTCTTTATATTTCAATAAAACTTTTGGAGTAGATTGAATATCTTTGGTCTTTTTCTTTAATCCACTTTTTGTTGTAGGAACATCTTTAAAATATTTATTTACTTCTTTGTAAACTTCATCATTTGTAACATTTCCTACTACAACAATAAGACTATTTGATGATACATAATGACTATTTTTATAATTTACAAAATTATCTCTAATCATATTAGTAACATTTTCTTTTGTACCTGCAATATTCCAACCAGATGGCTGATCTCCATAGAGAACTTCTTGAAACATATCTTGAACATGACGCTGAGGCATATCCTCATACATATTTATTTCTTCTATTATTACGCCTTTTTCTTTTTCCATCTCTACCTCAGGAAATGTTGAGTTTAGGTAAATATCAGAAACAATATCAAATATTTGTTTAAAATTCTTTGCATCACCCTTTGCGTAATACCCAGTCATTTCGTGATCAGTAAAAGCATTATATTGGCATCCTAGGGCATCAAGTTCATGAGATATAATCTTTGAACTTGGTCTCTTTAATGTCCCCTTAAAACACATATGCTCCAAAAAGTGAGAAATACCATTGATTTCTTTTGTTTCATAATCACTACCAGTACCAACAAGAACCAATACTGTAACAGTCGGATTATCTTTCATTGGAACGGTTACCACTCTTAATCCATTTTTATATATTTTCTTTTTAGCTTTTTGCATAAGGAAATTTTAGCATATTTTAAGAAGATTAAAAAATAAGCATTATTTTGCTTTATAGACACAAATGTGTTAGTTTTATATGAAATAAGATCTTTAAAACATAAATTTATGGATAAAAAAACAAGTAAATTGATTGAAACATTAAGTAGATTAACTCTATCAGAATCGCTTGAACTACTCGAAAAGGCAATAAATAGCAAAAATCCCCTATTAATAGAAAGGATGAAAAAAGCTATTTCTTTTACTCACCAAAAAACACCTACGGTAATATTTAATGAAACAAATAAAAATATCGAGGTTGAATATAAAGATGAGAAAACAAGAAAAAAAATACTTATCAGTAGATCTTGCGCAAGAAATATAATCGAAAGACTAGATGATATTGGTGATATAAAAAATCTTAATGATATTAAAGTTATTGTTGAGCAACAAATACACCTATCTGAAGCATCACTTGATGAAATATTTCCATAATACAAAAGTGGTAGAACATAAATGTTCTACCACTTTTTTTAATTCATACCTTCTTTTATATATTTTACAATATCTTCTTTCTTAATTCTTTCTTGTTTACCAGTATCACGATCACGGATTGTAATAGAGTCATCAGTCAAAGTATCAAAGTCTATAACAATACACCAAGGTGTACCAATCTCATCTTGCCTTCTGTATCTTTTACCAATATTACCGTTATCATCCCAAGCAATCCAACCAAACTCTTTCTTTAAATCTGCGTAAACATTACGAGCATAAGCAACTAACTCTGGTTTATTCTTCAGTAATGGAGACACACAAGCTTTATAAGGAGCAATAGAAACTGGGAACTTTAAGTAAACACGAGTATCTTCTCCTGTTGTATCCTCACTGTATGCACTACACATAAGGGCAAGAATTGTACGATCAATACTTACTGTTGGTTCTAATACATGTGGCATAAATCTTTCATTTGTAGCAGCATCTAGCATTTCTAGATTTTCACCAGAAAACTTTTGATGTTGTTGTAAATCAAAATCACCTCTATGTGCTAATCCAGTAAGTTCTTTTATTCCAAATGGATATTCAAATTCTAAATCAACTGTTTTTTTACTATAGTGAGCTCTTGAAGTTGCAGGATGTTCAAAAGGATGAAGTCTACTTGCATCAACACCTACACGAGAAAGCCATTCTTTTTGTTGTAATAAGAAATTATCGAAAAGTGGTTCCCATTGAATATCTGGACTAATAAAATATTCGAATTCCATTATCTCAAATTCTCTTAATCTATAAATAAAATCGCGAGGAGTGATTTCATTACGAAAAGCTTTTCCTATTTGAGCAATACCGAAAGGCACCTTTGGTGAAAATGTTTGAACTATATTTTTAAAACTCACAAACATACTCTGAGCTTCTTCTGGTCTTAGATATGTATGAACAGATGTTTCCTTTACAGCTCCCATACTTGTCTCAAGCATAAGATTAAATTTGCGAACATCAGAAAGAATATTTCCATCAGGACTCTTTAATCCTAATTCTTTTATTTTTTCATCCATTTGAGGAATAGTAAGTTTACTTGCATCTACTCCATTTTGTTCTAAAAGATGATCAGCTCTGTATCTTTTCTTTGTAACCATATCATCAACTAGTGGGTCTATGAACTCACTAACATGACCTGAGGCTTCCCATACACGAGGATGCATAAGAATAGGAGTATCTATTAGATACATATTGTCACGAGAGCGAATAAAATAATCTACCCAAGAATCTTCAATGTTTCTTTTTAGAAGAGAACCAAGTGGTCCATAATCATAAGTACCAGCAAGTCCCCCATATAAGTCTGAGCCCTGATAAATAAAACCTCTTCTTTTACAAAGTGATATTATTTTTTCCATTAAATTTTCTTTTGTTTCTTGCATATTATTTATAAAATATTTTTAATTAATAATTATTCCACAACCTGATCATCTCCACTCTGGAAACTAGGATCATTTGTAAGTGATGTTGTTATTGGGTCACGAGTACTTTTAATAAGAGTATTCGTAAAGGAATCAGTTCCTGAAAGATTAATATCTTTCATAAGTTGAGGAACACTACCAACCTGAGACAACGACGGCTTCAACTCTATATCAAATGATGCTTCTCTATTTGAATTAAGACCAGTACCAGATGACACACTACCAATATTCCATATTACTTCACGAGTTACTTCATTGTAAGTAACATTTTCATTTGAACCCGCTGTCTTTCCAACCCATGAAACATATATTGGTAATACTGATCGAGCTTGAGCACCAGATATACTATTTGAAGAATTAGATAATGTCCAGTTAACTGTATATCTTGTTTTTGATTCTGCTTTAGGAGGCTTAGGACCAGAAGAATAAACAGCAGATGAAGCAATTTGAAAATCAGATAATATTTTAATTGTTTTCTTGTTAAAGTTATTTACATCATCATAAGTAGAACCAGATGATGGTTGTCTACCTTTGATACTAACATCGATTATTATCTGAGGATCTTTTATTGAATTCAATGAACCAACTAGTGACAAAGATTTAAAATTAAAAGCAATATCACCTCTTGCACCTGGCTCAACAGAACCTAATTCTGTAACTGAATTTTTATCCCAAATAATCTGATTATTTGCTGAATCATAAAATCCTTCCAATGGATTAACTGTTGTTCTATCAAAAGCATTACCAGAAATACTTGCGATAATCTGTGCATCTGTGATTTTTGAAGTTAAGTTGTTTGCCCAAGAAATATCAGCGTGAATAATACTTCCACCAGAAGCAGTATAACTAGTTAAGTCCTGACCATTAACTAAAATACGAGCTTCAAGAAATGGCTTTGTAATAACAACTGTTTGCAATAGTGAATTATAAACAACATTAACAACAGACTGATTTACCTGATTTGTAGCCCCTGCATATGCATGAAAAATCTGTTCATCTCCATCTTGTCCTACAATTCGTCCTTTGATTGTAATAGGAGTAGTTGTTGATGTTGATAGATTAGACAAATTCCAAACAGAATTACCAATAGATGGTGCTGGTATTGCACTATCAAAAATAAAATTATTTGGGTAAGTCATCTGTAAGATAGTATTACCATCTGGCAATGTTGTATTTAAAGTAGGAGTAATAACAATTGAAAACATTTGATCAGAAGCAATAGTAGTAGGAGCATCAACAACAAGAGACAGTGGAGCTGAACTTATAGTAACGGGATATTCTTTGTCTTTTGAGAAAATAGCATTTGAACCCTCTGGGTGATATTCTAAACTGATTTTTACATTACGAACAGATTTCTCTGCACCAAAAAGAACAACATTTATGTTGCGTGTAATACTTTGCCCTGACTTAATAGTTCCGATACTATCATGAGGTAGTCTTATGACATCTGTTTGACTATCATTTGCACCTCTTGGGTATTCAACGATAAGATTAGCTAATTCAAGACTTGATTTATTACGATTAACAATCTCAATCTGAAGAGGCAAAGTATCTCCACCCTTAGTAAAAGCATTACCTAAAACAGTTATGTCTATATTGTCACTTGAGACAGATGTACTTCCATTAAAAAACATAAAAGCTGCAAAACCAACAGCTCCTATAAAGAAGATTATTGCTGCCATAAAGAATTTTTTAAAAATTGAAGTTGGTGGTTTTTTCATATTTAAAGAATCGTCATCTGGTTTATCCTCTTTTTTCCATTCTGATTCAACTTTGTGATTTACTGGATGAAGAGTACCCTCTCTTTGACGATTTGTTGTTGTATCCTCTCGCTCATAAAGACGATGTTTTATATCTTCAATTTTACTATGATTTTCTAACATATAAAGATAATTATAGCACAATAATAATGCTATTTATAGATGACTCTCATTTAAAGCTCTATTTATATGAGTTATTATAGATTGTCTTTCTTTTAATAAACCCTCTATTTTTGATTCATTAAAAGGAGAAGAAATATACTGCAAAAGCATTTCAGACTCCCCTATATAACCAAGTATATTCATAATGCGCAGCACAAGATGAAGCTCCAGTGCTTCGCGAGAAGAAACTGAAATATTTGTATCATCAAGTAGATATAAACATTGAATAAAATCATCAAAAATATTTTCATTGGATTCTTCTCCGTCACAAAGCCTCTCTATCAGAGCACTAATACGAGCAATCAAAAGAAGAGATGGTCTAGATGATCTTGCATAAGGAAAAGAAGAAATATTTGCCGCTGAAGTTACTCTCCATATATCACGACCTCGAACTAGATCAATATTTGCATAAGAAAAATCCTGTAAAGAAAAACGAAGTTTTGATTTATGTAATCTTATCCCTTGAACAGCTGCACGAACTAACCCCATCTCACGAGTATAAATAGTGAGCATTTTATTTGCTTCACCAGTATTACGAGACGAGAGTATTAATCCATGAGTGTGATAAATCTGATGCATATTTACAATTACTTATTATCAATCATTTTTAATAACTCACTTAGAACTTCTGGTAATTTATTAAAACCAGCAGAACCATTTAAATGTTTACCATTTGATATAGATATTAAATTACAAGAAAATTTTTCAGATAAATATTCTGCTTCAGAAAATGGAACAACAGGATCATCACTTCCGTGTATTACAGAGAAACTTTTACAGACATTTTTAATATGATCAAAATTAAATGGTTTATTTAAAAAACTATTTATATAACCGCGTTCATCTTTCTCTATTTCAAAAACAGGACCAGAAACAAGGACAGCTCCATTGATTTTTGAATTTATATCTAGCGATTCAAGATAATGCAATATTGCAGGAACTCCCAAAGAGTGACCAACTAAGAAGATTTCATCTTCTGTCGAAGTTTTAATTGCATCTTGTATTGTCTTTACCCATTCATCTTTTTGTGGAGTATTTGGAGTAGGCATAGCCAAAGAACAAGCCCAAATATCATTTACAGATAGTTCCCCCATGAGCCAAGATCTCCAACCACCATTTGGCATACCTCCAGAACCATGAATTATAAATACTTTTTTCATATATTTATTTTAACACATCCTGAATACATAATAATAAATCTATAGGATTGTGTATTATTGCAAAAGGTTTTCCTTTTTCTAGATTTTTCCTAGAATGAATACCCCAAGTAACACCAATAGAATTAACTTTACATTTATTCCCTTCCAAAACATCTCCTAATGAATCTGTGATAAAAACAGTATCTTCAGGCTTAATATTATATTTTTCAAGCAGACTATTTATTTTAATTGTTTTATTACTGTGAACATCGGCACCTAATACATCAGAAAAATATTCTTCAGTATTTTCTTTTTTAAGAAAATTTTTAATATAAATAGATTTAGTGGATGAAACAATAGCCAAGATATATTTCTCGCTTAAATTCTTAATCATTTTAGATAATATTTTATCTATATTCATTATCATTAATCCTTTTTGATATTTTTCAGAAAAATCAGCTGGGTCTTTATTGATTGTTTTTTTATTTTCGCTATTCATATTCTCAATGAAATTACCATTACATATTTCTTGTAATTTTTCCCAAGTAAAATCTGGATTAAAACCCTTATGAATATTAAAAGATAACTCTACGGTATTAACTAAAACACCATCAAAATCAAATATAACTAATTTTTTATTATCATTATTCATTAATAACACAATCTATTTAACCAAAGTTATAATAAAAACAATATCATCTATTTTAACCTCAACACCAGCATTTTCTTTAATATGTATTTCTTTTGCATTTATAGCCTTCATTAACTCTGCCTTAAACTTATTTACTAGTTCTTGACCTTCTACAGATACAGACATTTCAATACTTACAATATCACTTGGAATTAAACCATTCTTTTTTCTCATATCTTGAATAGCACGAACAAGTTCTCTGTAGTTTCCCTCTTTCTTTAAGTCTTCTGTTATGTAAGTATCTAATTCTATTTTTTGTTCACTTCCATCAATAAATTCTATATTTTTAATATTTAATTCATCTTTTAATATTTCAATATACTCATCACCTAATTTATTATCAGTTATTGTTATTTTATTTAATGGCTGACGAACAGGAATACCTGCTTTTTGTCTGGCTTGTAAACCTAGAGTTACTATTTCACGAGCTTCTTTCATCTCTTTTAATAAATCCAAGTTAGCAGATTTTGATTCTGGCCAAGATTCCAAGTGTATACTTTCTACATCATTTTCAGTTTTTAATTTCTGCCAAATATCTTCAGATACAAAAGGAGTAAATGGAGCCATTAGTTTTGATAGTGTTTTAAGAACAAAGTATAAAGTTTTCTTTGCTTCTTTATCTCCATTCTTTAATCTCTCACGACTACGACGAACATACCAAGTAGATAAATCATCTATAAAGTCACGAATATCACGAACTGGTTCTAGAAGTTTATATTTATCTAGATAATTTGTAGTATCAGAAACAAGTTCATTTAATCTAGCAACAATCCATTGATCCAAGATATTACTTGATCCAAGATATTCTTCTTTCTCTAAATCTTTTTCACGATATAGTTCATTGAATACAAGAACATTATGAAGAAGATTAAAAACCTTATTATGAAGTTCAGCAACAGTCTTTTCGTCGAAACTCTTTGATTCCCCTGGCTGATTTACTCCATACATCCATAAACGCAAAGTATCTACACCATATTTATCCATCATTAACCAAGGGTCCACAATATTCCCCAATGACTTACTCATCTTCTTTCCATTAGCATCCAATATGTGACCAAGACAAATAACATTCTTGTAAGCCTTTCCACGACCCATAAGAACTCCTACTGCATGCAATGTATAAAACCATCCACGAGTCTGATCTATAGCCTCACTGATGAAGTCTGCTGGATATCCAGAACCATCAACAAACTCTTTATTCTCAAAAGGATAATGATCTTGAGAAAATGGCATAGTACCAGAATCCAACCACACATCCATAACTTCCTTAGATCTTTCTAATTTTCCACCACATTCACAAACAAGATCTACTTCATCAATATATGGACGATGTAAATCTAATTCATAATTTTCATTATGAGGAATTGAAACGAAATCAAGATCACGGAATTCAGCATTTTGTAAATAATTAAAATTCTTTATCATTTTTAATGACTCTTCTGCTTCATAGCCAAGTGTTCCAGCAACAGCAAGCCATGCAGGACCACCGTGAGTAACTATTAAAATAGTTTTATTTTGATATTTACTTTCCATATCATAAATGAAACTCATAGTTCTCTTCTTCATATCATTATAGGTTTCATTACCTTCTGCTGTATGATAGAAACTTTCTGGAGTATTTGGAAAATCTTTATGATATTCTGACCAAGACCCACCTTCATACATAGGTAAAGACATCTCATGTAAACGATCATCTACTGTTACAGATTCTTTATCTATACCAATAACAGAAGCTACTATATCTGTAGTGTCTCTTGTTCTCACAAAAGGAGAAGTAAATATTAAATCAATTTTTTTATCTTTTAATTCTATGGCTGATTTTTCAACTTGCTCTTTACCTTTTTCTGTTAGATGACTTTCATTGTTATATGAAGTACTTACTAAATCTGAAAGATTGTTTTCGGACTCTCCGTGTCTCATTACAATATATCTATTTCCTGATTTCTTAACCTTACTTTTCAAATCAGCAATACTACCTATGACTTCTTTTTTGTCACAAGAATTACAAATCCACATAGGAAAAGGAGTTCCCCAGTATCTTTCACGAGAAATAGCCCAATCTTTAATCTCTTTTAACCATTCACCAAATCTTCCTTCTTTAATATAAGATGGCTCCCAGTTTATTCCTTCATTTTCTTTTACAAGCTCATCTCTCAAAGAAGACATCTTTATATACCAAGAATCACGAGCATAATAAATAAGCGCAGTTTTACATCTCCAACAATGTGGATATGAGTGCTCGTATTTTTCTTTTTTAAATAGTAATCCCCTATGAGCCAAGTCTTTTATAATATCAATAGCAACATCTTCTTCTCTTGCAAATCTACCATCGAGGAATCCTGTGCCTGATAAAAACTTTCCATCAAGTCCTACTGTATGATGTTTTGGTAAACCAATTTCTGTTCCAACATTAAAGTCATCTACTCCATACATTGGAGCAATATGTACTATACCTGTTCCGTCTTCTGTTGTTACAAATGGAGCAGTATAAATCTTGAAAGCTTTTTCAAGCTTAGGTTTTTCTGTATCAGAAATACTTTCTGATAGATATGGATACAAAGGTTCGTATTCTAAACCAACCAAACCATCATTTTTTACATCCGAAGAAGCTAATTGATTACAAATAATATGTCCAAGATATTCATATTCGTATAGATTTTCTTTTGCCCATTTTTTTACTAATTCAGTTTCAGTGTTTAATTCTATGTCTTCTGAAAGAATAAAATATTTTTCTTCATTTCCTTTTTTAACCTTAGTTAAACAATATGACATATTTTCACCAACAGCAAGAGCTACATTTCCAGGTAAAGTCCAAGGTGTTGTTGTCCAAGCAAGAATATAAATATCTTTATTAGTTTCAATTAAAAAATTTTCTCCTTCTGCTTTATCATTTATTTTAAAATAATTAATAATATATCCATTTTTTACCTTAAACTTTGCAGTAACAGATAAATCCTTCACATCTTGATATCCTTGGGCAAGTTCATGAGAAGAAAGAGTTGTTCCACAACGAGGACACCAAGGCACAACCTTATAATCTTTATAAAGTAAATCACGATTATTTACTGTTTTTATAACATTCCAAACAGATTCAATATAATCGTTATGATAAGTTACATACGGATTCTTCTGATCTACCCAATAGCCGATACGATCTGTAAATTTTTCCCAGAGATCTGTATATTCCCATACACTTTCCTTACATTCTTTATTAAACTTTGCAATTCCATATTCCTCAATATCCTTCTTTGAAGTAAGACCTAATTTCTTTTCAACTTGAAGTTCAACAGGAAGTCCATGAGTATCCCATCCACCCTTGCGGCGAACATGAAATCCAGTCATTGTTTTATAGCGAGGTATAGCATCTTTAAAAGCACGAGCTTCAAGATGGTGAATCCCTGGCTTTCCATTTGCAGTTGGAGGACCTTCATAAAAAACATACTCACCTTTTGGAGAGACCTTCTCTAAACTTTTTTTGAAAATATTATTTTCTTTCCAAAATTCTAAAACTTTTTCTTCTCGCAAAGCTGCGTCTGATTTTTTATTTTCTTCGTTCATAATTTTAAAAACGAAACAAATTATTTTATAAAAAAATGTCTGGCTCCTTGTCCTCCCTCCTCCGAGGACTTTTTTCAGAATATAATTTGTGTAGTTTTATATTAATTTTATAATTAAAAAAACTCGTCCACATACAACAATAAAAATTGTTATATAAGGACGAGTTTCTAAGAAACGCGTGGTACCACCTCATTTTACCTGCTCTTCGCAGGACTTCTCATTTATAGGGTTCTACTTACCAAATGGCTTTCTTCCCAATACTCAGGAGTGATGACTCCTTCTTCGTATATCTAAATAATACCAGTAAACCCAAAAATTGCAAGAACTGATACTTTAATATATTATGTACTCGAATTGTACTTTGCGAAAACATATCGTTAAAGGAATCACCTCTCCCTAGAACTGAAACATCTAAGTACAGGATTATGTGAGGTTTTAAATTTAATAGTTAAGTAGACAAAGACTGAGTAAGAAATGTCAAAAAAAGGTTATAACTCCACTTAATTTAGATTTAAATAGATTCAACAATTCCAAATTCTGGTAATTTCAATTTAATACGAGTAATAAACTATAAACAGTTTGAGTAATCTCGGTTAAGAAAAATACTCAGAATTTAAATCCCCTTGTCGAGTACTTGGGGATTTTTTATTACATTTTTTCTGGAGTTTCAATACCCAACAACCAAAGACCATTTTTCATGGTTTGATAAAAAGCTTTTATTAAGTTTAAGTTATACACCATACATTTATTTTCTTCAACAAGAATCTGTGTATTTCCATAGAAAGCATTAAATGCACTTGCAAGCTTTGTAAGATATGTAGAGATATGATGAGTGTCCAATGTTTTATATGAATATTCTACAATCTCAGGTAGTTGATATAGTAATTTTTCTAAATCTGTAATTTCTTCTGGAATATTATTTTTATCATCCATATTAAATTTATCTGCCTTTTTAAGAATAGAGTTTGCTCTTACAGATGTGTATTGTAAATATGGACCT
>Ga0302288_1001873_pt1 | contig 12927 bp, 10 predicted proteins | sample III_Fen_N1_1_FD_194549 | JGI IMG/M metagenome (GOLD analysis project Ga0302288, IMG submission 194549) | Peat permafrost microbial communities from Stordalen Mire near Abisko, Sweden - III_Fen_N1_1 | ecosystem: Environmental > Terrestrial > Soil > Wetlands > Permafrost | place: Sweden: Abisko...
AGAACGGAAACAGAACTTTTGATATTTATATTGACGACCAAAAACTGGTTACCGAAAATAATTCCGACAAATGGAAACAAAACAAATTCCAAAATGTGGAATATCCTATTCCTGATGCGATGCTGAATGGAAAAGAATTTGTTCGCGTGAAATTTCAGGCTGCTGCCGGAAGTACCGCCGGCAAAGTCTATAATGTGAGATTAGTAAGAACAAAGAAATAAATATTTGACTTTTCAAACAAATAAAGTTGTGGTAGTAAATAACCACAACTTTATTTTATAATTCATGAAAACAAAAACTATATGAAATTAAAATTTTTATTATTAGCCGGACTTTTCCCTCTTCTTTGTCAGGGACAAGTTGTGAAAAGCACCTATTTCGTCCAAGTCTGTAACGTTGCAGTCTGTGCATAGCGCAAGTCTGAGTGAAACGGAGACTTGTGCTGGAAATTCGGGCAGTTTGGAACTGTGTATTATATTCAGTTACAAACTGCATTGGTTTTGAGTCCAAGTTACGCTTCGCTAAACTTGAACTAAGCACGTTGTAACATTCAATAGGCTTGGAGCAAGCAGGGGTTTATATATCCAGGTAGTAATGATTATATGCGTTAAAATATAAATTCAAATGAAATATCTATATTATAAACAATATCAATTTCACAAGTGGGTAGGGACTGATAGCCAGCCTGAGATACCGTCATTTATTTTTCTAAGTATAATACAAGCGTTCTATCTAAACGAGTTGTTGTTTTTAATTAATTGTTTTGTAATTCCTATTGAATTAGGAATTCTTGAAAATATAGGTTTGTTTACAGCAACTGTTTTCATTAATCACTTTTATTTATACAGAAAAAGAGACAAGATATTTTCTCATTACATAAGAGAATCTAAATCAAGAAGTATTATTGGCTTCATGTTTCTTTTTTTATTCATAGCATGTTCTTTAGCTCTTATGCCTTTTTTGATACATTTCTATGGGTTTTGGAAATAACTCTGTTCACACCGTAGCGTAGTTGGCGCGGCTGTTCGGCCAAGCGTCTTTCTCAGTTCGCCGTAGCTTAGTTGGTGTGCGGTGTTGAGCGAAGCGTCTTTCGCTTCGTTCAAGCTAGAAGGAAAGCTCCAGCTTTCCCCTTTCACTTTATATCTGAAAAAGCTACTTATAATTCTTATATATTTTCTGAGATAAGAACTTCAAAAAGTGATTATGATAAATTTACAGACAATGGATTGTTAAAGTCTCCTCAAGGACAAGTATACATGCATGAATATGGACATTATCTTCAAGAATTATATTATGGAAAATTTAATTATTATACTAATATTGCAATATCTGGAGGAACAAACTATTTGATAATGCTAAAATTAGGAAATTCGGAATATAATTATAGACATACGTGGACTGAGATACAGGCAAATACACTATCATATGACTATTTTAATCGTCCAAATTACTGGAATTTCACTGATTTTCCAACAGATAATAATTTTCTTAATTTGATCAAACATAAATAAAATATGAAAAATTATATAATAATTATACTGTTTATTTCTATTTTTTCTTCTTGCTTGCGTGATAGAATAGATAAACGTCAGCTAAAAATAATAAATACTACATCAAGTGATATTTATTCAATTAAATCTGAAAATGGGAAATTACAAAAACCTTATTACAATTATTATCTCGATAGTATTAGGGCGGATTCAACTTATTTTATTGAAAATCTATTTCCATCATGGAATGAGCTAATTGAACGATCAACAGACAAAAAATTGACTATTTTTATAATACCCAAGGATTCTGTATACAAATATGGATGGGATAAGGTATATAAAAATAAGATATTTATTAAAAGATATTTGATTGATATGAAATATTTGGAAGATAATAAATGGACAATTCTTTATAAATAATAACCTCCCTGTCCTCGGGGATATTCAATAAACATTAAACGAGGACAGTTGGCGGCGTGGTCGGCGGGATATGTCATCCCGCCTTCTGTATTATAAGGATTTTTAATCCATTTTTTCAATATTTTCAATAAAACAGTATATTTGTGTTTCAATATTATCGGTATGGATATACTGCATCGCATAACAGGAGAAGTTTATTTTGTTACAGATACAGTGGTTGATTGGGTGGATATATTTACACGTCCGCATTACAAACATATCATTCTTGAATCGTTGCAGTATTGTCAGAAAGAAAAAGAATTGATTATTTATGCATGGGTTTTAATGACCAACCACATGCATATGATAGTTGGTAGTAGTGGAATAAACAAAGTGTCCGATATCCTTCGTGACTTTAAGAAGTTTACAAGTAAAGAAATTATACAAACTTTAAAATCAGATTCACAAGAAAGTCGTCAGGAATGGTTGTTGAACCGTTTTGAATATGCAGGCAAGAATGATAAAAAGATAAAGAATATGAAGTTTTGGCAAGATGGTAATGATGCACAAGAGATTTATTTGAATGATTATTTTAATCAGAAACTAAACTATATTCATAAAAATCCGGTGAAAGCTGAAATTGTAAATAGAGCGGAAGACTATCGGTATAGTTCTGCTATTGATTATGCAGGTGGAAAAGGACTATTGGATATTGTGGTTGTTTAATTTAAGACTGGATTACAAATCCAAAGAATACAAGAACTGGGATTGAAAATCCCAGTAGCAGCCCGAGACTTTTTAGTAAATAATGAGCATATCCTGAAGGACGAAGCTTAACGAAACGAGTTTTCGATGTCGTCGTTGTGAATGAATCAGTTGGGTTTGGAACAGCTGTGAGTGCAATGAAAAAAAAAGTTGCTTACTTGGGAAAGAGAGTACAAATTTAATCTATAAATTGTTAAACACATACACAATGAAACTATTATCAAATCAAGTTCAAACCAATGAAAATGTAGGACGTGTTTTTAAGTCCCCCCATTTGGTGAATTTTTTTTGGGGGTGTTTACGCATGATTGTCTTAAGTCTTCTGATTTCAGCACAATTATGGGGTCAATTGCCTTACCAAAACCCGAACCTAACATCCGAACAGAGAGCGAAAGATTTAATTTCTCGCTTAACTCTGAGTGAGAAAGCAACGTTAATGTGCGATATATCGGATGCCATTCCACGTTTGGGTATTAAAAAGTTTAACTGGTGGAGTGAAGCTTTACACGGTTTTGCCAATAATGGTAACGTTACCGTTTTTCCTGAACCGGTTGGCATGGCAGCTTCTTTCGATGATAGCTTGGTTTATCGTATTTTCAATGCTGCTTCGGATGAAGCGCGGGCAAAATATAATGAAGCTACTCAAAAGGGACAGGAAAATAAACGGTTTCTAAGCCTCTCTGTTTGGACTCCGAATGTAAATATTTTTCGTGATCCACGCTGGGGACGCGGTCAGGAAACCTATGGCGAAGACCCTTACCTGACTTCTCGTATGGGAGTTTCGGTAGTGAAGGGTTTACAAGGACCTGCTGATGCCAAATATCGGAAACTATTGGCTTGTGCTAAACACTTTGCGGTTCACTCAGGTCCCGAATGGAGTCGCCATTCACTAAACATAAACAATCTTGATCCGCGTGATTTGTGGGAAACTTATCTACCAGCTTTCAAATCAGTAGTTCAAAAATCTGATGTACGTCAGGTGATGTGTGCTTATCAGCGTTTGGACGATGAACCTTGTTGTGGAAGCACACAATTACTTCAACGCATTTTGAGAGATGAATGGGGCTATAAATACATAGTTGTTGCCGATTGTGGTGCAGTTTCCGATTTTTACACCAGTCACAAGGTTTCTTCGGATGCGGTTCATGCTGCATCAAAAGGTGTGTGGGCAGGTACAGATTTGGAATGTCAATGGGATAATCATATTTACAAAAATTTACCCGATGCTGTTGCAAAAGGGTTGATAACTGAAAATGAAATCAATAAACATTTATTAAATGTTTTGGTGGGTCGTTTTGATTTGGGTGAAATGGATGATGATGCATTGGTTCCATGGTCTAAAATTCCAATGTCGATTGTGAATAACGATGAACATAGAAAACTTGCTTTGGATATGGCACTAAAATCGATGACTCTGCTTCAAAACAAAAACAATATTCTACCTTTAAATAAATCAAAGACAATAGCTGTAGTTGGTCCGAATGCGAATGATAAACCAATGTTATGGGGAAATTATAACGGAACTCCAGTAAGAACAATTACAATTCTTGATGGTATTGCTTCGAAACTTTCGGCTAATAAAATTATGTATGAGAAAGGATGCGATTTGGTAGAGGACAAAGTAACTGAAAGTTATTTCCCGCAATGTTCTATTGATGGGAAAAAAGGATTCAAAGTAAGTTATTGGAATAATAAAGACTTTACTGGCAATACTGTTGCAACACAACAGATTGTAGATCCAATAAAATTAACCACTGCCGGACAGCACGAATTTGCTACCGGAGTTCGTCTCGAAGGATTTTCTGGTAAATATGAAACAGAATTCATTCCATCAAAGAGTGAAGAAATTGTATTCAAGTGTGGTGCTACCGGATATTTTGAATTGTTGGTAAATGGAGAGTCTCTGGTAACCTATAACAATTGGAGAACATTACCTTCTCGGATTCCTTTCAAAGTGGAAAGCGGGAAGAAATATAAAATTGAAATTCGCTATGCGCAACTCAATAATTGGCAGGCAAATCTTGAATTTAATTTAGGGAAGGAAGTAGATGTTGACTATACCGAACTTGTAAAGAAGCTTCAGGGAACAGATGTTGTCGTATTTGTTGGTGGACTTTCTACGCAATTGGAAGGTGAAGAAATGCCTGTTTCGTACCCCGGTTTCAAAGGTGGCGATCGTACCGATATAGAACTTCCGGCAGTGCAACGCAACTGCTTAAAGGCATTGAAACAAGCAGGTAAAAAAGTGATTTTTGTGAACTGTTCAGGTTCGGCTATTGCTTTGGTTCCCGAAACAGAAAGCTGCGATGCCATTCTTCAGGCTTGGTATGGCGGTGAATCGGGTGGTCAGGCTGTGGCTGATGTACTTTTTGGGGATTACAATCCGTCAGGAAAACTACCTATCACTTTTTATAAGAGCTTGAAGCAACTGTCCGATTTTGAAGATTATTCAATGAAAGGTCGTACGTATAGATATATGTCTGATCCATTATTCCCATTTGGTTTTGGACTAAGTTATACAACCTTTTCAATAGGGAATGCAAAATTAAATAATACAGTGATTAAAGCCAACCAATCTGTAGAACTTACCATTCCGGTTTCAAATAAGGGCAAGCGCAACGGAACTGAAATTGTACAGGTGTATGTTCGTAAGCTAAACGACACCGATGGTCCGCTTAAAACGCTAAAAGGCTTTCAGCGGGTTGATGTGTCTGCCGGCAAAACCGTTCAGGCTGTAATCCAACTCCCTTATAATTCATTTGAATTTTTCAATTGGACAACGGGAAAAATGGATGTTGCGGCAGGAGAGTATGAGGTTTTGTACGGGAACAGTTCTGCTGCTAAAGATTTGAAAACAACCACAATAATAATAAGTAAATGAAATTGAGAAACGCTACCACTCGTTTTTAACGAGTGGGCGTTTATTCAACGTTTGGAATAAAAGAAAAAAATGAAATAACAAAATCAATTCGTTTTTTTCCTCTTCTACTATGGATAATTGAGACAGACGATTTACCGCATTCTCTCCAACCTTGCTGCATCCAATCTAAGCAAGATAAAAAGTAAAATGGTAAAACCCCAGAGTGAGGAGCCTCCGTAGCTGAAAAACGGCAGGGGAATGCCAATTACGGGCATTATGCCAAGCACCATACCGACATTAATGGTGAGGTGAAAAAAGAAAATGCAGGCAACGCAATATCCATAAACACGATTGAATGTCTCGCGCTGTCGCTCGGCAATGCGTAGTAACCTCATCAGGAACAACCAGTAAATAGCCAGTACCAATGTTGAGCCCCAAAATCCGTGTTCTTCGCCTACGGTGCAGAAAATAAAATCGGTATCTTGTTCAGGTACATATTTCAGCTTTGTTTGTGTTCCGTTCAGGAAACCTTTTCCCCAGAAACCTCCTGAACCAATGGCAATTTTTGACTGATTTACGTTATAGCCGGCACCCGTAGGGTCATCTTCCATGTTCAACAACACTTTGATACGGATTTGCTGGTGGGGTTCCAGCACTTTTTCAAATAAATAATCAGCCGAAAAGCAAAACAAAACAGATCCTATCGAAAAAAGAATCAAAAACCAATACTTTTTAAAGCGATGTAGAAGTTCAACAAACGTCCAGTAAATACACGATCCGACAATGACTCCAATAGAAATATAGTTGTAACTGATATGAAACCAAATGTTTACAATATATGAGGCAATGGCTACTACCAATGTTCCAATCAACAGTATAATGGCTTCTTTTCTGTTTCGTCCATAGAAAATGGCATAGGCTATCTGAACAAGCAGGATGATAAACATAGCACCCACAAAACCGAGTGTCCCCCTATCAATCTGAATAGGTATGTTACTAAACCGAATAACAATCACAAAAAGTACAATAGCAAAAGTTCCCAACAACAGCACAATTCCATTCATGCCTTCGCGGTAAAGCATTAGCAAAAATGCAAGGAAAACAAGTGCCGAACCCGTTTCGTGCTGTAAAACGATAAGCCCCATTGGAACAAAAATAAACAAGCCCAACGGTAATAAATCGCGCCAGTTTTTCAGTTTATAGTTGTATGAGCTCATAAACTTTGCAAGAACCAAGGCGGTGGCAATTTTAGCCAGTTCGGCTGGCTGAAACCGAATAGGTCCAAGCACAATCCACGATCGGGAACCTTTAATGTCGGGGACAATGGAACTGGGAGCTACAATGGTGAATATCAATAATAAAATGGCTGCCGCATATATAAAATAAGCAAAAAAATCGAACATGCGCGAGTCAACCAGCAGTAACATACCACCAATAGCAAAGGCCGTCAGAATCCAAATAAACTGTGAACCTGCACGCTGACTGAAATCGAAAATACTCGACTGATCAAAGTTGTAACTGGCACCATAGATGCTAATCCAACCCATTATGACCATGGCAACGTAATAAAATACCGTTGTCCAGTCGAGAGCATATTTTATACTAACGTTCTTTGACATAGGAGTTTGTAACAGTAGCTTTTGTTCGTTCAAGTAAATCGGTTCTATCAATTTTTCCTGTGAGGTATTGTTCCACCATTAAACTAAATATAGGAGCTGCAAACATGGATCCAAATCCGGCATTTTCAACTACAACGGCAATGGCAATTTTGGGATGAACTCTTGGCGCAAACCCCACGAAAATAGAATGTGGTTTCCCGTGGCTGTTATCTGCAGTACCTGTTTTTCCGCACATGTCAATTCCCGGAATTTTAGATGCACTGGCTGTTCCCGAATCAAATACCCGCCACATTGCCTCGAACACGATAGGATAATACTTCTTATCTACTTTGCAATAATGAACATTTTTTCGCAACGAGTCACACCGATTCAGATGCGGGCTGATATAATGTCCCTCGTTAGCAATGGCGCACATTAGGTTAGCCATTTGAAGAGGAGTGGCCAACACCTCACCTTGCCCAATGGCGTTCGAACGGATGGTTATGGCTTTCCAACCTGTTTCGCCCAGGTAGAGTTTGTTATAGTATTTTTGGGTTGGTATATATCCGCGCGATTGTTCATAAATGTCGCTATTTGTAAATTTTTCTCCCAGTCCGAAACTTTTCATTCGGTCAACCCATTCGTCATATCTTGTCCTGAAATTTATATTTCGGACACCATATCCATCCTTTTCCATAGTTGCCCGAAAAGCATTCCAGAAATAAGGATTACAACTTTCCTCTACAGCACTTAACAAACTCACCGGAGATCCATGGTTGTGTGTGCACCTGATAGGTGATGAAGCAGGTCCATTGCATTGAAAATAAGTATGTTCATCAATACCTCCCATTTGCTGACAAACCAATGCCTCGGCTGTTTTAAATGATGATCCGGGAGGATAAAGTGCTTGAGTAGCACGATTCATTAACGGTTTTGTTGGGTCGTGAAGCAATGCATTGTAATTTTTTGAACGCTGACGACCAACTAATATTGCCGGATTGAACGATGGGTTCGAAACCATGGCTAGAATTTCACCGGTTGTTGGTTCAATGGCAACAATACTACCCATTTTCCCATTTAATAGTTGTTCAGCAAGAAGTTGTAGTTGGATATCCAGCGTCAAAGTCATGTTTTGGCCGGCTTTTGGAGCAATATCTTCTTTCCCGTTTTCGTATTTTCCTTTAATACGACCTTTAGCATCTCTCAACAGAATTTCTACCCCTTTTTCGCCTCTAAGTTGCTCCTCGTATGTATATTCAAATCCATCCCGGCCGGCATAATCCCCACGGTTATAATAGTCATCATTATCAATCTTTTTTTGAGAAACTTCACCGATACTGCCCAATACATGACCGGCAATTGGGTAAGTATATTCACGCAGGGTACGATTTTGAATATAAAAACCGGGGTATTTATACATTGATTGTTGAATAGTGGCAATATCCTCAATGCCCAGCTGACTCATAAAAAGTTGAGGAGTGTAAGATGAATAACCAGGATTTTTATGACGGTCTTTGATTTCTGCAATGCGATTGATAAAGTACTGTTTATCAATATCTAATGCTTTACAAAATGCAAGTGTATCAAGCCCTTTAACTTCGCGCATAATCAATGCAATGTCATAAGCAGGTTTGTTATAAACCAAAAGGGTGTGCTTACGGTCAAAGATTAAACCGCGGGGTGGAAACTGAGTTTTCTTCAGAAAGGCATTACTATCAGCACCTTCTTTATATTTAGTGTCTATAATTTGGATGGTAAACAATCGTAAAATGTACAAAACAATAACAGCCGACATGATTATGGCAATCACTGTTCTTCTGTTTTGAAGCGTATCGTTAATCATTTTACCTCTTATTTAGCGATTGAATACCCATGATAAGCAGAACAGTCACCCCGGTGCTGAGTATTATTTTTGCCAAAGTCAGCCAAAAATGAGCGAATGATAATGATTCAAGTAAAAACAAGGTGGTATGATGTATAAACACGAGTAAAACAATGTATTTAATGTAGGCACTTACACCAAAAGAATGAAATGAAGGAGTAGGATTATTACCTTCTTCAATAGCGATAAATAGTTTGATAGTGCCGTTTCGCAGGAAAGCCACCATTACAGCTGCAAAAGCGTGCATTCCCATTGTGTTGGAAAACATATCAATGGTAAGTCCAAGTCCAAATGCCAATAAAAGTGCCAACCAGCGGGGAGTACGAACCGGTAAAGCCAGAATAAACAAAATATAGACATACGGATTTATATATCCCAAAAACTGGATATTGTTCAGCACCAGTACTTGAAAAAGCACCAGTAAAATGAAACGGAATATATTTTGAAGTACTACGGGCATATTTTAATTCATAATTCATAATTCATAATTCACAATTCACAATTCACAATTATGCATTATGAATTCACAATTATGCATTGTTTATTATTGTTCTTCTGACGCTTTTTCAAGGTCTTTTTGTTCTTTATAATTCAGGTAATTAATGACTTTTACATGCGAAAGTGTTCGGAAATTAACCGCCAGTTTCACTTTAATATTGTAGTAAGCATCACTTTCTTTAATTTTAAAATCTTCTATATTCCCAACAGGAATTCCTTCGGGGAAAGTACTAGTAAATCCACTGGTTATCAATGTGTCACCAAGCGAAAGTTCTACGTGGCGGGCAATATCTTTCAAGTTGGCATACCGGTAGTCTTCGCCCGACCAGTCGAGCGGTCCACTGTAATTGCTGCGTTTAAATTTACAGTTGATTTCAATTTTCGGATTCAAAATAGGAATAACCACCGCAAAACGTTTCGATACCGTTTTTATAATTCCCACAACACCTTCATCGCTGATAACCCCCATATCGGGCTTGATGCCATCTATTTCTCCTTTGTTCAGCGTAATGTAATTCTGGAGTTTGTTAGTAGAACTGTTGATTACTTTAGCTGCAATAAACTGATATTCCATTTCGGGCGGGATGCGGAAATGTACGGAGTCCTTTTTCTGGGGAGTTAAAATGGAAAGTTGATTCTGAAGCTTGATAATCTGATTTTTAAGCGAGGTATTTTCTTCTGAAAGATTGTCGTTGGCTGCACGAAGTTTGAAAAATTCCACAACCGAATTGCTCCATTCATACATTTCAGAAACCATGGAATTACTCGACGATAGAAACACACTACGCTGATATTGTTGATTTTTTACAATCATGGAGACGGAAATTATTTCTAAAAATAGAAATAAAAACACAACACTATATTGAATCAAAAAATTAATAAGATTCTTCATGATTGCTGAAACTGCAGATAGGAAATAGGTGTTTTTTAGAACAAAAATTTTCGATAAACACGGAATTTATCCAGTGCTTATCGAAAAATTCAATTTAGTTTTATCTGATCAGGAACGAGAATTTATCCACGTTTTTCAATGCAATACCTGTTCCACGAGCTACAGCGCGCAATGGATCATCGGCAATATGGAATTGGATGTTCAGCTTGTCAGTCAAACGTTTATCCAATCCGCGAAGCAACGCTCCACCACCGGCCAGATAAATACCACGTTGAACAATATCGGCATATAATTCAGGCGGAGTTTGTTCCAGTGCACTCAGGATAGCAGCTTCAATTTTCGAAATAGATTTTTCCAGACAGTGCGCAATTTCCTGATAAGAAACCGGAACCTGCATAGGCAAAGCCGTCATACGGTTTGGCCCGTGAACGATATAATCCTCAGGCGCATCTTCCAAATCGGTCAAAGCAGCACCAACGTTTATTTTGATAAGTTCGGCTGTACGTTCACCCACTTTAATGTTGTGCATACGTCCCATGTATTCCACAATGTCTAGCGTAAGGTCATCACCCGCAATACGGATTGATTTATTGGAAACAATACCACCCAACGAAATAACCGCAATTTCGGTAGTACCACCACCAATATCAACAATCATACATCCGTTAGGAGCTTCCACATCAATACCAATACCGATAGCGGCCGCCATAGGTTCATAAATCATATACACATCACGTCCACCGGCATGTTCCGACGAGTCACGTACCGCACGAATTTCTACCTCGGTACTTCCTGAAGGAATACAAACCACCATTTTAAGTGACGGAGAAAAAAGGTGATTTTTGGTAGGAATCATCTTAATCATACCGCGAATCATTAATTCAGCAGCGTAGAAATCGGCAATTACACCATCACGCAATGGGCGAACGGTACGAATTCCTTCATTCTCTTTTCCCTGCATCTGACGTGCACGTTCACCAATAGCAATCAGCTTATCGGTACGTTTGTCCAAAGCTACTACTGACGGTTCGTCCACTACAATTTTGTCGTTGTGAATAATAATCGTATTGGCGGTACCTAAGTCAATCGCTATTTCTTGTGTAAATGAAAATAGTCCCATATTTTTTGTCTTAAGTCAACGGTTTAATGTCGTTGATGAATTATTTTTTTTATTACTTGTAACTAAATACTTGCAACTGTATTTTTAATGTTTAAAATGACGGAATCCGGTTGTTACCATCGATAATCCTGTTTCGTTACAAGTTGCAATCGATAGTTTATCATTAATAGAGCCACCCGGTTGTATCACAGCTGTAATTCCGGCTTCTGCTGCAATTTGTACGCAGTCGGGAAATGGAAAATACGCATCCGAAGCCATCACAGCACCATTCAAATCAAATTTAAATGCTTCGGCCTTATCAATTGCCTGATTCAATGCATCTACGCGTGAAGTCTGACCCACACCGCTTGCAATCATTTGTCTGCCTTTGGCAAACACAATAGCATTTGATTTAGTATGTTTCACAATTTTGTTGGCAAAAAGCAAATCTTCAATTTCCTCTTCGGTTGGTGCATTTTCTGTCACAACCTTCAAATCCTCTGGAGTTTCAGTTTTTGTGTCTTTATCTTGTACTAGTACGCCATTTAGCAATGAACGGAATTGTAAGGTTTTTAGTTTACCTTCTTTTATAATCAGAATAATTCTGTTTTTCTTTTGGCTCAGAATTTCCAGTGCTTCCAAATCATAATCGGGAGCAATAACCACTTCGAAGAAAATTTTGTGCATTTCTTCAGCCGTAGCTTTGTCGATAATGGCATTAGTAATCAGTACCCCACCAAATGCAGAAACAGGATCGGCTGCTAAAGCTGCATTCCACGCATCCACCAATATTGGACGAGATGCAATTCCGCAGGCATTGTTGTGCTTCAGAATGGCAAAAGTAATATCTTCAAAATCATTAATCAGATTAACGGCTGCATCTATATCGAGCAAGTTATTGTACGAAATTTCTTTTCCTTGCAATTGTTCGAACATATCGTCTAACTTGCCAAAGAAAATACCATTTTGGTGAGGATTTTCGCCATAGCGAAGTGCTTTTGATGTGTTTTCGGTGTAACGGAATCCGCTTTTTTCATCTTTATCAAAGTAGTTAAAAATAGCAGAATCGTAGTGCGAAGAAACGGAAAAAGCTTCTTTTGCAAACCAGCGACGTTCTTCCAATGTTGTTTGTGCGCCATTGGCAGTAACAATCTCTAACAACGGTTCATATTGATCTTGTGACGCAATTATCACCACATCGTTGTAATTTTTAGCAGCTGCACGAATTAGCGAAATGCCACCGATATCAATTTTTTCAATGGTTGTCGGTTCATCTGCTCCTGCAGCCACAGTGGCTTCGAAAGGATATAAATCTACAATAACTAAGTCTATTTCTGGAATTTCATATTCTGCAATCTGAGCCTGATCTTGTGCTAAATCCCGACGGGTAAGTATTCCTCCAAAAACTTTAGGGTGTAGAGTTTTTACTCTTCCACCTAAAATA
>Ga0302288_1001874_pt1 | contig 12926 bp, 8 predicted proteins | sample III_Fen_N1_1_FD_194549 | JGI IMG/M metagenome (GOLD analysis project Ga0302288, IMG submission 194549) | Peat permafrost microbial communities from Stordalen Mire near Abisko, Sweden - III_Fen_N1_1 | ecosystem: Environmental > Terrestrial > Soil > Wetlands > Permafrost | place: Sweden: Abisko...
TTCAGTTTTAATAACTGAAATATAACATCGGCAAATAAATCTTTTCCTAAACGATTGAAATGCACCAATTCTTGAAATTCTTTCTTTGAAACAAGTTCCATAGCTTTTTTATTTCAAAGTAAGCTTGTTAGTATTAAGTAATTAATTGGTTTGCGTTATTTTATTGTTAATTCAATAATGGAGAGCACTAAAATGAAATGAGCGTTAACTCATAAAAAGTAACGCTCATTATTAAGGAGAAAAAAATATCTAGTAATTAAAATTGAAACTTATAACCAACACCTTTAACCGTTGCTATATAATTATCTCCTAATTTTTCACGTATTTTTCTGATATGAACATCGAGAGTTCGATCGGACACACAAATATCGCTACCCCAAATTTGGTTATACATTTCTTCGCGGGTAAAAACTTTTCCTGGTTTTGACGACAAAAGCGTAAGAATTTTAAATTCTTTGCGAGGAAGAACATGTTCATTACTATCGATAAGTATGAGTCTTTGTTCAAAATCGATAGACATGTTTCCAAACTGTTTACTCTTTGATTTTTCGTTTAAAATCCCCTTACGTTTAAGGAGTGTTTGAATTTTTGCAATGAGAACTTTGGGTTTAATCGGTTTTACAATATAATCATCGGCACCAGCCTCAAAACCTGCTATGTGAGAATAATCTTCCGATCGAGCCGATAGGAACACAATAATGGTATTATCGAAATTATGATCTTCGCGAAGAATTCTACAGGTTTCAATGCCATCAATAATTGGCATCATGATATCGAGAATTATTAAGTCGGGTTTTTCTTTATTAGCCACAGCGATTGCTTCTTTTCCGTTGCTTGCTTGAGAAACCAGAAAACCACTTGCTAATAAATTATAATTCAGGAACTCAAGAATATCTGGTTCATCATCGACAATTAAAATTCTATTCATAGTTTCGTATTTTGATTGACACAAACTTACGTTGCAAAAGGAATCTTAATATTAAAACTATGTTAACATATTATTAATTTCTCAAGCAAAAACATAGCATTTAATAACAATTCCTTAACAAATACATAACTAGAATGTAATATTGCAACAGTACTTTTGAAAATAAAAAAAGGTACTATAATGACAGCTATTCCTGAAAAACTTTTGAAATCGTTCTGGCTTGTTTCAGCAGATATGGGTTATGGACACCAACGTGCAATTTATCCATTAAAACCTCTTGCCAAAGGTGATCATATAATAAATGCAAATACGTCACCAAACGCATCAACTCACGAACGACGCCAATGGAAAAAGATGTTATTGACGTATGAATTTATGTCGCGTGCAGGTAAACTTCCGCTCATTGGAAATAGCATAACGAGGATACTTGATAGCCTTCTTTATATACCTAAATACTATCCCAAGAAAGATCGTTCGCAACCAACATTACAGGTAAAATACCTGAAACGAAGTATCGAAAATGGACTTTGCAACGGCATTGTTCAACAAATAAGCCGACCAATGTTACCAATGATAACTTCGTTTTATTCTTCGGCAATAGCAGCTGAAATGGCTGGTCATCAATATGTTTTCTGTATAATTTGCGATACCGATATAAACCGAGTTTGGGCAAGCGAAATTGCGACAGACAGTAAAATCATATATTTTGCATCGGGAACAGTTGCCGCTCAACGCTTACTTTCGTATGGTGTACCCGATAAAAACATCTTGCTTACTGGTTTTCCTTTACCACTCGATTTACTAGGCGACCGCACTCTCGATACATTAAAGAACAACCTCAACCGTCGACTTAAAAACCTCGATCCTAACGAACAGTTTTATTCTCTCTATCGACATAGTGTAGTTGCATTTCTACAAAACGAAGAATCGTATTTTACCGATTCCGTGACTCGAAAAAAATCAATAACCATAACTTATGCCGTTGGTGGTGCTGGTGCTCAAAAAGAAATTGGAAAACAAATAGTTGAAAGTCTTGCCAAGAAAATAAAGAAAGATAAGGTTAAGATAAATTTGGTTGCTGGCACAAGAACCGAAGTGAGAGATTATTTTATTGCAGTAAAAAAAGCATATGCCGACAATAACGACAATGTGCGAATAATTTGGGCAAATAGTAATGAGCGTTATTTCGATTTATTTAACCAATGTATGCAAACCACCGATGTGCTTTGGACAAAACCCAGCGAGCTATCATTTTATTGTGCACTAGGAATACCTGTTATAATGACTCCAGCAATTGGTCCTCAAGAAAAATGCAACAAACGCTGGTTACGCGAAATAGGTGCTGGCTTTAAACAAAAGAATCCGAAACACACCAACCAATGGTTGTTTGATATGCTAAAAAAAGGACGACTTGCCGAAGCAGCTTGGAATGGATTTTTGAAAGGTAGAAAATATGGAACTTACAACATTCTCGATTTTCTTGAAACAGGAACATTTAATTCGAGTAACGATCCGTTGAAGCGATAAATAAAAATGAGAAAGTCAGTCATGGTTTTTGCCATGGTTCTAATGTCATTAACAACAGTGCAGGCAAAACATGAAGTATATGTGATACACGGTTTTTGTAGTGCTCGCATTGTAATGCATAAAATAAATCACTATCTACAAAAAGCACATTATACAACCAAGAATTATGGGTATAAAAGTATTGATATCGATTTAGATAGTCTTGGGAAACAATTGTATTTTTCCATAAAAAAATCGGGATACGATAGCATTTCGTTTGTAACTCATTCGATGGGAGCTTTGGTGGTTCGTTCCATGTTAAAATATTCCGAAAAAGACAGTTGTTTCCCCCATATTTACAGAATTGTGATGCTTGCTCCACCCAATAAAGGAGCAGAAATAGCCGATGTTATTTCATCAAAGAAATTCTTCAAACGTTTTTTTGATCCCAACATTTCGAAAATGAAAACCGACTCAAATTCGTATACCAATAAACTTCCTATTCCTAAACATTCCGAAATAGGATTAATAGTAGGAATACGAGGAAATAAAAAAGGATATAGTCAATATATTAAGAACGATAACGATGGAGCCCTAACTCCAACAAAAGCATATTTAGGAATAGAGAAAGATGCTATTATAATTAAGAAAGAACACACCTTAATGACGCAAAGCCAGTATGTATGCCGTTTGATAGCTGAGTTTTTGAAACAGGGGGTATTTATTTCGAGAATTGAAAAGTAAAGAGAGTAAGTATAGCCCAAAGGGCTTTAATTTGAATAGCCATGGAAGCATTCCATGGTGAAAATATAATTTTTTGAACCCCATTCGGGGTTCAACATCCTTTCATGGTTCTTGCCACCAGTTTCACTGGCGTTTATTCAAATTGAATCCCTTTCGGGATTTATAAAAACGGTATTAACATACTGAATTAAAATGACAAACAGCATTTTTTCATTATAAAGTACCAATCAGGTATTAACTTTAAATCACAATAATAACATTCCTTTAACATTGAAAACAACATCGTTAACAAACGCATGATATTCAAATAATATTCAGATAACATTGCCCTAATACTTTTGTAGTGTAAAATTTAATTATAAAAGCTATGGAAAAGTATTTGTTCTTTTATCTGAAAACAGGCGGTGGTCATCTTGCTCCTGCAAAAGCTGTAGCCGAAAAAATGAAATCGAAAAGCAAAGATGCTATCGACATTGAATTAATAGATGGTTTGGAACAAGCAAACAAAGGAGTTAAATCGATGATAGAAGATGGTTACAAAAATTCGATTAACAAAGCCGTTTGGGTTTACGAATTTTTATATGCTTTACACAAACTTCGCTTTATTGCACAACTAACTGCAAGCTTAGTTTCCTTCTTCATCAAGCCTTATGTTGAGAAACAAATACTTGAGAAAATGCCTAAGAAGATTGTTGTTTTTCACTTCTTTTTAATCAAGCCAATTTATCAAATCATTAAAAAACATAATCTATCGATAAAAGTAATAACCGTAGTAACCGATCCTTTTACGGCACACCCAATATGGTTTTTACAAAACAACCAACGATTTATTGTTTTTAGCGATTCGTTGAAACAAAAATGTATAGAACGTGGCATTGCAAGCGAGCATTTACAAGTGTTTCCGTTTGTTCTCGATCCTAAATTTTCGAAAAAAGTAAGCGATTTCGAGAAGCTACAAATACGAATGAATTTAGGATTTGAATTCGACACAAAATTGATATTAATAATGGGAGGCGGCGAAGGCATGCCTCGCGGAAAAGAGATACTTGAAAATATCATCGCCAAGAACATGGATGCTGAAATTGCCATCGTGTGCGGAAAAAACCTGAAACTGTATGCTCAGGCGATGAAACTAAAAACCCGTCATGGGCTCGATAATTTGAAAGTTTACGGATTTGTAGACTTTATTCACTCCCTCATTAGTATTTCCGATGTTGTAATAACCAAATGCGGTGCCTCAACATTTATGGAAATACTATTGATGGAAAAAATCCCAGTAATCAACAATTACATTTGGGAACAAGAAAAAGGTAATATGGAATATGTGTGCAATGGTCAAATGGGCGTTATGGAACGTAAAATAAACCGTTTGCCCGACCTACTCAACAAGCTTATTACCGACAACGATTTTTACAATTCGTTGCACGAAAACATCAAAAAGGCAACATTGGTAAATGGTGTTGATCCGGTATCGGATTATATTTTTAGTTTCTAACTCTAAAAAGTAAAACTATGAACATCCTTGTTTTATCGGACCTGCATTTAGATATTCACGATCGCTTTGGAATTTTTCAGTGGAGCGAAATGGATTTTATTCTCTACTTGGAACAATTAAGAAGCGAATATCGAATTGATAAAATAATATTCAACGGCGATATTTTTGAACTGTACAAATATCGTTTCGATGAAATAGCTAAAGCCAACCCAATATTGATGAAATACTTTAAAGATAAAGACTTTGTATTCATCAAAGGAAATCACGATTTTGTATCGGATATGGGCGAAGATAGCTTTGAAATTACCAATTCAAAAGGCATGAAAATCCATATTGAACATGGTCACAATGCCGATTGGTTTAATGGAACAAAATTTGGTCGCTGGTTGGGACGTTTTGGATTGTCGACACTAAAAAAGCTATCGCACTCAAAAACATTGATGGATATCTATTTTAGAATTGTTGCTTTCGACGATCAAATAAATCATGTCCCTAAGAAATATAACACATTCAAATATTTGACTTATGCTCTTCGTCTTCTTAAAGAAAACGATGTTGTAATATTAGCACACACCCATAAACTTGAATCGCACCACACCTATTACTTAAACAAGAAGAAGCGATATTTAAACTGTGGTTCATGTTCGATGGGACGTTTTCAAGCAATTGTTATGAATACAGAAACTTTAGATTATGAACTAATTAAAGAAAACAAAGAAACAATTCAAGGTAAATTATCACAAGAATCAGAGCTTTTGAATATGGTTTATGCCTAGCCTTATTATTATTCAAGATGCCCTTACACTAATTAATTATTTATCCCACCTCTCACGCCTACTCTGATTCAGAAGCCTTCTTGCAAAAGAAGGCTTTACTTTTTTATAAAAATATTATCAGAAGTCACCCTGAGCTTGCCGAAGGGTTTATGAATCTACATTGCCGTCTGCTTTAGCTGACGGATACATTTAAATAGGGAAAAACGGCTTTAGCCAAAATATAAATGATAATGTCACATGTATAATTGGCTTAAAGAAAATTCAAGCAAATGTCAAAAGGCATTTTGGCTAAAGCCAATATTTGTGTTATAAGTAATCCGTTAGCTAAAGCAGACGGCAATAAAAATACAATCTCAAAATTTTCAGTTACATCCTACATTAAATTGTGATCGCTTAACTATTTAATAACTATTTCTTAAAACCGAATATTTGTTTTGAATATAATATGCACATAAATTTACGCTAATTAATAATTTATAATATTCATCAAACACAATAGATATAAGGAATGAGGCGATCTTTGAGAAGAGTAATTTTTAATAGATTATTGCTGTTTGTAATTTCTTTTTTCATCGTTTCATCAATCGTATTATTTGTAGCAATAAGCCGTGTTAGTGAAATAGACAAATGGGGACATCTTGCTACAAATTTAGAACTACAATTACTTTCTCAAAAAAACATTCGCAACGATTTTGTACGTATCGAAATTATAAATCCACAATTCTTTGATTCTGGAAAAAGCCAATACATTGCGTCGAACAAACAACTTCAAAAAAACATTCAAAAAAACATTAATGAACTGTGTTTATCGAAATTTTCGTGGGTAAACGACCATCAAACGAAAGCAGTCATTAACAGAATTTATGCTCAAACAGTCATTAACCAACAACTATTCGACACACTTACATCATTAGTATTACGACGTGGATTTAAAGATTGGGGATGCGAAGGTAAAATGCGTGAATGTGCTCATGAATTAGAGAAATGTACAGAAATTAATGTTATCGATGTTCTGCAACTTCGACGTCGCGAAAAAGATTTTATCATTCGTGTACAGCCCGAATATATCGATTCGGTTCAAAATATCATTGCCCGAATTCAACAAAAAGTTACTATAACACGAGCTATATCTCAAAACAAAAAACGAATTATAACCGAATTTCTCAATTGTTATTTAAAAAATTTCCTCGAAATTTCGGAACTCGAAATGCAATTGGGCATTAAAAATATGTCGGGACTTTCGCAAAGAATTCAATTACAATCAAACGAAATTGATGACGAGTTAAAGACTCTACATACACTTTCAAATGCAAAGCAAGAACAAGCCTATAATGATATTATGTATGCCTTCATCTTTGTTTTTATCGTATTTACAATTTTAAGCTTTTTCATTGTTTACACCATTTCCAATAGAATTACGCTACCCTTTTCTCAGTTGGTTCAACACATCGATATTTTTATAAAAACAGGATTTACATCTTATGACGAAATAAAACTCCATGGTGCAACAAAGGACGTTCGTAATTTACTCGACAATTTCACCATGATGCAAAAAGAAATTGTAAACTATGTGAGTCATTTTAGAGAAAAGGTTGAAGAACGCACTCGCGAGATTGAAGAACAAAAAAACATTATACAATTACAAAATAGGAATATCATCGATAGTATTAATAGTGCTAAAATAATTCAGCAATCGATGTTGCAAGATGAACTATATGTTAAGAAATTGGTTCCCGAAAGTTTCATTTCGTATTTACCCAAAGATATTGTAAGTGGCGATTTTTACTTTGTCGATTGGAAGTGGTCGGAATCGGAAAATGCTGAAATACTTTATATAATAGCTGCTGATGCAACTGGTCATGGTGTTCCTGGAGCATTTATGAGCATGCTTGGATTAAGCATCATAAAGTCAATTTTTATGATTGACAATTCGCCATCGCAATTTATAAATGTACTTAACTCGTCGTTATATCAGCATCTTTATAAAATGCACAAGAAAACGGGAAGTTTAAATAATTTCGAAAACTTCGATCTTGCATTTTGTAGCATCAATTTGAGTTCAATGAGTATGCAATATCATGGCGCAAATCGCCCCTGTTATATTGTGAGACAAGGAACATTAATTGAACTAAAACGAAGTGTTGTGGCAATTGGAGAACATCCCAATATTTTACCTAAAATAGATAAACAACAATTCGAATTACAAAGTGGCGATATGCTCTATGTGTTTAGCGATGGTTATATTTCACAATTTGGAGGCGAACGTGATAAGAAATTCAATATTTCGAAATTCAAAGATTTACTTATTGCAGTAAGTAATCATAGCATCGATAAGCAAAAGAATATTTTGGAATCGGTATTACATAAATGGCGAGGTACACATGAACAAACAGATGATGTACTTGTGATTGGGTTTAAAATTCCGTAGGAGTATTTTGTAAATTCCATAGGGGATTTGTAGAGACGCAATATTTTGCGTCTCTACGAGAACACCATCAATTCTTAATGTTCAATTTGCCTTTCGTTAAGGATTACTTAAAGTAATGTTAATGTTTAGTTTATCTCCTTATATTTTTTAATTCTGACTTTTGTACTGTTAATAGTAATAAAGTAAAAGATTAAAAGATATGCAATACAAACACTCAATTCCACCAATAGGAGACAACACACTTCCGATTGCATTTATCATTTTATGTGCGTTTTTTCTATTTTCAACTAAGCTAAATGCTCAATATAATGTTTATGCATATGTAGAAAAAGATAAAGCAGCATTAGAAGGAATTATTGTAGAAAAATATTACACAGCTACAGCAAGTGATGTAAAAGATACAATGGGAGGAAAACTAGCAGAAGGATCGGTAACTTATAGAATTTTTGTAGATATGAAACCTGGTTACAAACTGCAATCGGTATATGGTACAACTTCGCATCCATTATTTTTTGAGAGTTCTACTTTGTTCTATAACAATGTAAAATATGGTTCAGAAACTTCCGATTACATTAATGATAAAATCATCGATTTACACAATACAGCACTCGATTCATGGATATCGATGGGAGCAGGAACAAAATTCCATAATGCCGTTTTAAAATCGGAAGATAATGACAGTTCAATCATAAAAAGCAAAGCAGAATTGGCTAAAGTAGACGGATTGAAATGGGGCGATATTTTTGCAACGGCATACATTGGAATCGATATAAAATTCTTTGTTGATAGTGTAAATGCAAAACGTTTTTCAACTAATAATGGAGGATGGGCAAACTACGCTGGGGCTCAAGGTCCAACTCCCGAAAATAGAGTTTTGATAGCACAGCTAACCACAAATGGAATATTGAAATTTGAATTCAACGTGCAAATTGGAACTCCCGAAGGAAATGCAATTCAATTTGTGGCTAAAAGAGCTCGCGACAGAGAAGTAGTTAACAAACAGCTTTCTTATAAAAGTAATAAATAGAGAATGAATAATAATTGTAAAGAATAAAGTATGAAAAAAATTGTATTATGTTTAGGTATTGGCTTTGTGAGTCTGTTTGCAAATGCTCAAAATGGTTTAGAGAAAATAATAGTTGAAAAATACTATATTTCTAATGCAGCTGATTCTTTGGCTAGCGTAGGAAAACTGCCAGTAGGTTCTGTAACCTACCGATTGTTTGTTGATTTGAAACAAGGTTATACATTTCAATCGGCTTATGGTGTAGCAGAACATGAATTACAACTAGCTACATCTACAACATTCTTCAACAACGAAGACTTTGGTTCAACTACACCAAACTCTATTTCGGTTGTTCAAGCAAAAAGCAATACCACAATGCTCGATTCATGGTTAAGTGTTGGTGCTGCATGTAAAGGATATTTTGGTATTCCTAAAAAACTTGATGATGGTATTGGAACATTCGTAAATGCTGATGGTATTTTAGCTAATAACGATACTGCTGCAGGTATTCCTTTAACAATACAAGATGGTTTACTTCTTAAAACAGCAACACAAACATTAGGAAGTGTAACAGCACTAGGAATCGATGAATCTTTACCAATTTTTGATGCTTCGAATGCTACAGAAAATGGTCAAACATTATCAACAATAAGTGGTGGATGGGCATCTTTAAGTGGTTCTGTAGGTGCTGACACAAACAACATTGTATTAATTGCTCAAGTCACAACAAACGGAACATTTACCTATAAATTAAATATTCAAATTGGAACTCCTGTAGGTGAATCGGAAAATTATGTTTGGGATAGTCCTATATCTGGCGAATTAACAATTCCAAGTTTGAGTGGTTCGTTTACTCCAATTGTTACACCTAAAATTGCAATCGATAATAGTATTTCTGCATCTGCTCATAATGAAGGTACTGTAGTTCCATTAAAAGCAACAATAGCATCGGCAGGTACAATTTCAAAAGTAGAGTTTTTTGTAGATAATATTTCTGTAGGTGTAGATAATACAGAACCATATACTGTAGATTATACAGCAGTAAAAGGAACTCACACTTTAACTGTTAAAGTAACTAACGAAAATGGAGTTACAACTTCAAATCCTGTAACATTTACAATTGATGCAGTAGTATCTGAAATTAATTTGGTTGATGCTGATTCTTTTGGAAAAGTATATCCTAATCCAGTTTCGGATATAATAAACATAGATTTCACTTCAAAACAAAACAATGTTACCGTTCAATTATTCGATATAATTGGAAACATCGTTATTGAAAAGCATTTCGATTCTATCAGCCAAAATCAAATTGAAAGATTAAATAGTTCTTCGTTAAATTCAGGTATATACTACATGCTTGTTTCTGCTAATGGCAAACAAACATCCTTCAAAGTAGTTAAAAAATAGTCATCTCTTTCCTTTCATTTTTATTATAAAGACAGTGTTCTCATCCTTTTTTTGATGAGAACATTGTTGAAAGGGGAAAACTATGCAAATGAAAAAGAAAATATTTTAAACTCACCTTGGCTCGAGCGGACTTGTAGTCCGTTCGGAATAAAGATAAAAGCACGGACTACAAGTCCGCGCTAACCATAAACAAAAAAACATTTACTCAAAAAATCATACATGAAGCATTTATTTCAAACACTATTTCTGGTTTTAATTAGTTGTGCGTCGGTATTTTCTCAAGGAACCATAAAAGGGAAAATTGTTGACGATAAAGGGGAAAGTTTAATTGGTGTTGTAGTAATGCTAAAATCGGGAAAACCCGTTGTAACAAGTACCGATATAGATGGAGCATATTCACTAAAACTCGAATCTCAAAGAGTACAAGTTATCACGGTATCGTTTCTTGGTTATCAAACTATTTCCGACACATTATTCTTAAAAAATGGCGAAGAACGCTTAAAGAATTATATCATGTCGCCTGTTTCGGTTGAAATTCAAGATGTACAGGTAATAGGTCGTGCAAAAAAATCGGACGACAAATACATGGAAAGTGTAAAAGCGAAATCGGTTTCAACCATCGATTTTATTTCATCGGCAACCATGAAACGTACTGGCGATGCCAGCGTTGTTGCTGCCGTAGGTAGAGTTTCGGGAGTGTCAACAAACGGAAGTTTTATTACCGTTCGTGGTATTGGCGACCGTTATGTAAAAACAACAATTAATGGTAGTCGTATTCCAACACTCGATCCATTAACAAACAACATTAAACTCGATTTATTCCCATCGAGCTTAGTCGATAATATTATTCTTACCAAAACCCCCACTGCCGATTTACCCGGCGACTGGGCTGGAGCATATATTTCAATAGAAACAAAAGATTATCCCGATAAACTTTCGGTAAATCTTGAAACTTCTTTCGGATACAATAATCAAACAACATTTAAAAATGTGTTAAGTTCGGAACGAAGCAAAACCGATTGGTTAGGTTACGATTCGGGATTAAGAAATTACGACCACAGTAGCTTTGTTGAAACAAATGCTAATCCAACAACATACGACGAATTTATTGCCCTTGGATTGGGCGATTACCTTAAATCACTTGGAATAACAAGTGCCGACAAATGGGTGCAAAACCCCGATTTATATCAGAAACTAGGCTTAGTTCAGTTAGGTTTACTCGACAAATCGATGATGAATGACGATGCTGCCTATAAAAAAGCAAAAGACGATTTTCAAGCTCAATATTACAACAAAGCTTTCGACAGAATCAATTCGAATGCTGTAAATTCGAACAAAGGATTTAAAGATAACTGGGGCTCAACTACTCGCAAAGCTCCTTTAAATAGCAGTCAAAGTATCAGCATAGGAAATCAAACATTGCTATTTGGCAAAACATTAGGCTATTTAATTGGTTTCAAATATTCAAGTTCAACACAATACGATCCTAATTCGTCGGGAGGAAGTAAAGTAACCCAAATTGTGGGCAAAGGAGTTGTTCAATACGACTCGTTAAGTCAAAAAACAAGCAAAGAAACAAATGGATGGAGTGGACTTTTAAATCTTAGCTATATCATAAATAAGAACAATAAACTTGCTGTAATGTTCATGCCTAATATTATAGGAACAAACAGTGTAAAAGACATCGTTCGTTTTTCGCCAATCAATAATGGCTACGACACAAGTAATGCAACATACATATACTACGAACAGCGTAAGCAAATGATTTATCAATTCAAATCGGAACATACTTTACCTGGACCTGGATTAAAAATCGATTGCAATGCATCGTATACCAATGGTGCTAGCTCTGTACCTGACTACAAAAACGCTCGCTATTTTTATGATGCTGCAAACAATAAAATTCAAGGTGATGGCGAAAGAGTGTATCGCGATTTGACAGAAAAAATACTTGATGGAAGAATCAATTTCGAACTTCCCATTCAGAAAAATTCAGAGTTATCGCGTAAGCTAAAATTTGGTGGAAGCTACCAACATAACGGCAGAAACTACGACCAATATTCATATACCGTTAAACCACCCGATTTTCTACAAAAGCAAGGAATTACAATCACAAGCTTAGAAAATTATGGCATCGATTCAGCTCTTTCGACAGATGGTTTACATTTCATGAAACATAAATTAAACAAATGGTACGAAAAAGATGTTTCGCCATTCAATAGCACCATCGGTTATAGCGATGTAAAAGCTGGATTCCTATTGCTTGATTATACCATTTCAAAGTCGTTCCGTTTTTCGGGAGGTTTGCGAGTTGAACATGCATATATATTTACCGATGTACGTTTATTTCACGAATTAAATCTTCCAGCAAACGACCCTCGTCGACTCAACGATGGATCTCAATTAAGTAATCCGGGCAAATTGAACGAAACCAGTGTTCTTCCATCAGCATCGTTACTCTATAAAATAATAAAAGAAGAAACACCATTAAACCTTAAGTTAAATTATGCTAAAACAGTTGCTCGACCAAGTATTCGTGAATTAACAGACATCAGCACTGGCGACTACGAACTTAATGCATTGATTACAGGTAATCCAAATCTTAAAATGGTACATATCAATAACTATGATTTACG
>Ga0302288_1001877_pt1 | contig 12917 bp, 13 predicted proteins | sample III_Fen_N1_1_FD_194549 | JGI IMG/M metagenome (GOLD analysis project Ga0302288, IMG submission 194549) | Peat permafrost microbial communities from Stordalen Mire near Abisko, Sweden - III_Fen_N1_1 | ecosystem: Environmental > Terrestrial > Soil > Wetlands > Permafrost | place: Sweden: Abisko...
GCACTTGCAGACCATAGTATCGAAATTCCACATACTACAGATGCATTAGCTCCTTTAATTTCGGTTATTCCTTTACAAATTTTAGCTTATCATATAGCGGTATTACGAGGTTGTGATGTTGATCAACCAAGGAATCTAGCTAAATCAGTTACTGTTGAGTAAACATCTAGGCCTTGAAAACGAAAAAAATAGATAAAATACTTATTTTCAGGCTCAGTTCTATTGGTGATATTGTTTTGACATCGGCGCTTATTCGTTGTATAAAAAAACAATACCCCGATGCACGAATAGATTATGTCATTAAAAAGCAATTTCGCCAACTGATTGAACATAATCCAAAGATTACAAAGATCTATACTGTAGATAGTTCGAAAGGCTTAAAAGGGCTGAAAGAATTAAAATCGGAAATTCGAGCTGAAAATTATGATGTGTTTTTAGATATTCATAAAAACATGCGTAGCCTTTTTATAAGAACTGGTAACAGAGCAACTAAGATTTTAACGTTTAAAAAACACATTATTAAACGTACTCTTTTAACCAGTTTTGGAATAGATAAATATAACACTGTAACACCAGTATATAAGCGTTTTGTTCAAGCAGCACAATCTATAGGTGTTAGCTATGATGAAAAAGGAACTGATCTTTTCATTTCAACAGAAATTGATGAAAAGATTAAAAAAGAACTGTATTCAAAAAATATTTTAGGCAACAAACCATATGTTTTACTTTGCCCTGGTGCAAGCTTTAAAAACAAACAATGGCTTCCTGAACGATTTGCCGAACTTGCAAAAAGACTAATAGATACTGCAAAGGTTAATGTGGTTTTAGCAGGAGGAAAAGCTGAAGAAGATATTTGTAAATATATTGTTCAAGAAACAAATGGTAAAGTATTCGATTTTTCAGTTCGATTAAATATATTAGAATCAGCAATATTAGCTAAATATGCCAAAGTCGTTGTTGCTAACGATACTGGAATGTTGCATATTGCCGAAGCTTTAAAAGTCCCTGTTGTGGGTATTTATGGACCAACTGCTCGACAATTAGGTTACTACCCTATTTTGGCCGAGAGTCAAGTTGCTGAAGTTGATTTACCTTGTCGTCCTTGCACAAAAATGGGAACAGGAACATGTCCTAAAAAACATTGGAAATGCATGAAAGACATAACAACATCAATGGTTTACGAAAAAGTAAGTACTTTATTACAAAAATAAAATGCTATATATCTATCTGTTTATTTACAATTTGATTTTAATTCCAATAATGAAACTCGTTTTCTTTATTGGTTCTCATTTCAATAAAAAGCTGAAACAAGGTCGCGATGGACGAAAAAATTACTTCCAAAATGCGACTACTATTGCAAAATCAATACCATTAGATGCAAAGGTTTATTTATTCCATAGTTCTTCGGTTGGTGAATGGGAGCAAGCTGTTCCGATCATTGAAAAGCTAAAGGAAAACGATTCGAAAGTATTTGTAATCGTTACATTTTTTAGTCCTTCGGGATTTAATGTTGTAAAAAATCCTATTATTGATATAAAACTTTATATGCCAATAGATTCAAAATCGAATGCACGTAAATTCTTTAAGATATTTAAGCCCAAAGCATGGATTATTTGTAAATATGATGTGTGGCCAAATATGCTATTCGAAGCTAAAAAGCAAGGTATACCTGTGCTTTTAACATCGGCAGAACTTGCTGAAGATTCGAAACGACATATTTTCCCAATGAAAGCGATTAATAAGCCTATTTACGCTAAAATTGATTATATACTTGCTATCAGCAAAGAAACAAGAACTCGTTTCCTCCAAATTTTCCCATTTGAAGATAGACTTTTAATTGGTGGCGACTCGCGTTACGACCGTATAAATGCAAAAGCAGAAAAATTAATGGATGAAGAGCCAATTAAAATCTTTGCTAAAGAAGACTTTTTTGCTTTTATAATGGGAAGCTCGTGGCCATCGGACGAAAAACACGTACTGCCAGCTTTAATTCGTTTGATGCAAAAACACCCTCATGTTAACACCATTTTTGTTCCTCACGAAATTGAAGAAATTCATTTACAATCGGTCGAAAAAATGTTTTCCGAAGCCGATATTGATACTGATCGTTATTCAATATTTTCGAGTGGAAATGGAACACATGCTCGTGTTGCTATTATTGATACCGTTGGAATTTTATCGAAACTTTATAGAATTACAAAAATTGCTTATGTTGGTGGAGCCTTTGGAAGTGGAGTTCACAATGTGATGGAGCCAGCAGCATTTGCTCAACCAGTTTTATTTGGACCAAAACACATCAATTCTTATGAGGCTTGCCAATTAGAATATTTAATGGCTGGACATACGATTCACAACGAAACAGAATTCGAAATTATAGTTGATTATCTCATTAATAGAGAGAAACTCCGAATTGAAAAAGGTATGGATGCACGCAAATTTCTAGTCGAAAATTTAGGTGCAACAGAAAAAACGATCGCTATTCTGAATAAATTACATTTGGTTTAGCTTTTATTAAAGCTACATTTTAACAAAAGTCTTTCCATCTTCGCTTCGCTCAAATTCTGAATCAAATTTACCGTTCAAATGAGGAATTATAGCTGGTTCAAAATTTGCTACAATATTAACATCAACCACTTTATAGTTGTCGTCGTCTTCGGTATATTCATCGGTTTCGGTGCCCGATAGGAAACGCCAACCGCTATCTTCATCTTCGCCACCACGTTCGCGATACATATAACCAATTGGTTCCGACTCATCAATAATTTTACACGAAATAATACAGAATCCAATAGGTTTAATCAGTTGCTTTACTGCATCGGGGTTCGAAAGTAATTCGGGAAATGTCATGATGTTTATTGTTTTATGTATTTGAAATACTTGAAATAAATGTTGCCAACAAAGCTAATCCTTTTTTGTGGGAATGTTCGTTGTTGATTGGAATTTTAAGATATGTTTGACCAGTTTTTGAATCAGTTTCGGTAAAATGATTCATCATAGCTTCACGCTTTTTATCGTTCGAAATGATGTTTGCAAAACGATCAAAAAAGGCAATTCCCGAATTAATAAAATCGTCAATTTCTTCATGAGGCATTTCATCAATATCAGTTTCAATTGCTGGTTGCTCATCATCTTCAAACAAATGTAATTGCATTGGTTCTGATGGTTGTTCCTTTATTGTGTTTTGTATTTCTTCTATTTCATCGTTCGAAACCGATTCGGAATGAGCAACTGAAGAAGTATCTATTATCTTCTCTATTTCGCCTATAAATGACTTAAAGCGACTTTCTCCCATAAACACACTATCGTCGCCATTGTCGAGAACTCCTTTTGCCAAAGAATCTTTAAATGCAATTACATCGAGCATACGTTGTTCGATGGTTCCCGCTGCAATAAGATTTACAACGGTGATATTATTTTTTTGACCAAGACGATGAATTCGTGAAATTCGTTGTTCCAAAACTGCAGGACTCCAAGGAATATCAAGATTTATAAGCAAAGATGCAACTTGCAAATTTAAACCTACACTTCCTGCATCGGTCGAAAGAAAAACTTTGCACGATTTGTCGTTGGTGAATGTTGAAAGTAATGCAGCTCTATCTTTGCTTGGTACATTTCCATGAAGATATTGATATTTTATATTTCGATTATCGAGTTCTTGAGCAACAAGTCGCGTCATTCGTTCCCATTGACTAAAAATAACAGCCTTTTCGGTTCCTTGCACTATGATTTCTTCAATCATGTTCATTGCTTCTTCCAGCTTTGTTTCGTGACGTGTTTTTTGATCAAGCAAATATGTGCTATCACAAACCATTCGCATCGAATTTAGCTGTGTTATGAGTCTATGGCGATCTATTTCGGTTAAAGCACCGCTTCGTTTCCATTTGTCGATGAGCTTTGCAACTTCACATTTCCCATCGTTATGTATTTGCATTTGTTTATTTGTAATGGGAATAAGCATGTTTTTAACCGTTCGCTCGGGCAATTGTTCTAAAACCTGCAAACGTGTTCGACGTAACATAACACCCGAAAGTGTTTTACTTATATCGTTTAATGCCTTAAAACCAATAATTTTACCTTTTTCATCTTTTATTTGATGACTTGAAATAAATGTATAAAACGGCCCAAGAATAAACGAATCGACAAATTGCATGATGCTATAAAGTTCCTCAAGCTTATTTTCGAGCGGAGTTCCAGTCAAAACCATTGCATAGGGCGACTGTAATAGTTTTACTTGTTTCGATATTTTCGACTTAAAATTCTTAATTCTCTGTGCCTCATCAAGAATAATAAAATCGGCTTCAAGATTATTAACTAAAGTCAAATCTGTTAGCAAGATATTGTATGAAACGATGATGTAAAAAGCTGTGTTTTGTGCAAATTGAGAAGCTCGTTTTGAAGCATTTCCTTCAACAACTAAAACCGATTCGCTAGTGCATTTTTCAATTTCAGATTGCCATTGATATTTTAATGATGTAGGACAAACAATTAACACTCTACTGATAGAACATTCTTGTTTTAAAAGTTGAGCTGTAGCAATTGCCTGAATGGTTTTACCTAAACCCATATCGTCGGCAAGTAAACATCGACCAGCCTGTGCAGCAAATGCTACACCTTGTTTTTGATAATCGTATAAAGAAACATTAACTAAAGAATCTAATATCGGACTTTGAGCAGTAATGCTTTGCTGGCGTTTTTCGCGACTTCGTACAGAAATGATATATTCCATTGCATCGGAATAACATCGGAACGAAGGTTGTATTTTAACCGCTTGTTCAAGGAATGATTCGAAATGTGCAAACGATTCTTCCTTAAGTGTTAAATTTTGATCAAAATAGTGTTTTGCTAATTCCGTTATTTCAGTTTCAAGTTCATAACCAATACGCAATTTCACTTCACGTTCATTTCCATACTTCAAATGTACTGATGAATAGTTTGGTTGAAAATGACATTCTAAGATATGTTTATGAGATTCGTTTTCGCAAATTTTCAATAAAACAGCTTCGATATGTTTGCATGTTCCCAAACCATTAGTTTTGAAATCCATACATTCACAAAAGTTCAGATCGTAATTTCCACTTCTGATAGCTACTTTATAACTACTATTATTTTCATTATTAGTTACCGTGAAATCGCTGAAAACAGGATGATTTCCTAAATTCTCGACCAAGAATGGATGTCGTTCAGCAAACTGACGACGAAGAGCAATTTGCCATTCTTCAACAGTAAGATTTTCAGGTTTCTGTTGATAAGGAACCGTTTTATATGATGTTTCAATTTTTTGTAAATCCATTTATAGATTTTTGTTTTTCAAAATTACGGAAATAAAGTCAATTATATTTGGGTACAAATTGTGATTAAATAGATATGTAACTGAAATATATCAAACAAAAAATACTCATCTCAATTAATTTGTTATTTTTGATTACTCAAATATATAGGAGATAAATGAATTGTTTAATAATTGAAGACGACGAATTAAATAGACGATTGATTGAAGAATATGTCAAAAAAACAAAAGGTCTGACATTCATCAATTCCTATTCATCGCCTCGAAAAGCCTTAAACGACAACACTACTTTTGAGAATATAGATGTGATTTTTTTAGATGTTGAAATGCCTGGAATGACGGGTTTCGATTTTATTAAAAGCATCGATAATCAACCTTTAGTGATTTTAATGTCGTCGAAAGCTAACTATGCCGTCGATGCTTTTTCATTTGAGATTAGCGATTTTTTACTGAAACCGATTAAATATTCTCGATTCTTACAAGCATTTAATAAAATCGAATCGATTAAAAAAGTAGCATTATCAACCTCAATTCATCAAATCGAAAACGATAGTTTCTTTTTAAAGAAAAATGGCTCTCATTTTAACGTGAAATATGACGATATTTTATACATTGAAGCAATGGAAAACTATGCTATATTTAACACAATATCTGAAAGTTATACGTCTCACAATCCATTAAAAACATTGGAGGAAAAATTACCAAAACACTTATTTAAACGAATTCACCGTTCCTACATTGTAAACGTTAAAAAGATTATAAAAATTGAAGATACGGAAATGATCGTAGGCAATAATGAAAAGCTTGTTGCAAAAATCCCAATTGGTAAAAACTTCAGATCACTTGTTTTTAGTTCTTTAGTAACACTTTAAGAAAAAAGTTCATAAATTCTAGCTTCAATTTTTTCCATCAACCACCGAGGTGTTGAAGTTGCACCACAAATCCCTACTCTATCATGTTCTTTAAACCACGATTTTTCAATTTCTTCGGGCGAAGAAATGAAATAAGTGCATTCGTGTTCTTGCTTACAAATAGAATATAAATAAGCTCCATTCGAACTTTTTATATCACTTGCAAATAATACAACATCAAATTTCTTAACATATTCACGTAGATGTGTATCGCGGTTTGCCACCTGACGACAAATAGTATCGTGCCAACGAAATGATTGATTTGCTTCTTCGAATTTTCGTGCTAATTCTTTTGCAATATTTTGATAATTAGAGATATTCTGTGTGGTTTGTGAGAATAAAACAGCAGGTTTTGTGAAATCAATTTTTATAAAATCGTCAACATAACTAATTACAATTGCCTCATTATCTGTTTGTCCTATTAATCCAACAACCTCTGCATGACCTTGTTTTCCGTAAATAATTACTTGTCCACCAATAGCTTTCATTTCTTCGTAGGCACGTTTAACACGTTGCTGCATTCGAAGTACAACGGGGCAGGTTGCATCAATTATCGTAATTCCATTTTCTTCTGCTTTTTTGTATGTCGATGGTGGTTCTCCATGTGCACGAAGTAGAACAACAGAGTTAAAAACTGAATCTAAGTCTATATTATTAATGGTTTTGAGTCCTTGTTGATGAAGTCGTTCTACCTCAACCGTATTATGAACAATATCGCCAAGACAATATAAATGTTCGGCGGTTTTCAATGCTTCTTCTGCTTTCGAAATGGCATTTACCACTCCATGACAAAACCCCGATTTTGAATCAATTTCTACGTACATCGTTATTTCAATTTTTCAATAACCCATTGTAATTGTTCCTCGCGAGTCAAATAGCTATTGTCAAGTAATAGAGCATCTTCGGCACGTCGTAGCGGACTTTCAGTACGATTTTCATCTTGGAAATCTCTATCGATTACATTATTTAATATTTCGTCGAAATTAACGGTTTCTCCTTTTGCTGTAAGTTCATCGAAACGACGCTGAGCACGAACTTTGGGATCGGCAGTCATAAATATTTTAAGATCGGCATTTGGAAATACAACGGTTCCTATGTCACGACCATCGAGAATAACACTTTTGCCTTTTGCAATTGTTCGTTGCATTGGAACCAAACATTCTCTTACGGCTTTTACCTTACTTACTGGACTCACCATTCCCGAGACTTCCATTCCTCTAATATCAGATTCTACAACCGTTCCTCCAAGCATTACTTCGGGCAATCCGGTCGATTCATTTAGTTTAAAATCAATATTTATTTGAGGTAATTTCGCAATCAATAAAGCTTCATCGAGTACTCCGTTTTTAATAATGCCATTTTGCAAACAATACAAAGTAACAGCACGATACATTGCACCAGTATCGATGTAAACGAATCCTAATTTTATTGCAATTGCTTTTGCTACAGTACTTTTACCACACGATGAATGTCCGTCTACAGCTATGATTGTTGATTTATTGCCCATTATTTTTTTATTTTTAGCAAAGATATGGAATCTTGGTTTATTGGACTTCTTACATTGAATAATCCTTACTCTTTTTATTGAGAAATTAAATCTTTAAAAACGATGCCTTAGCTTCCCCAATACATAATAGCAATTCCAGCCATTATCCCTAGTAACAATAAGGCTTTTGTCTTCACATTTTTTTCTTTAAACAAGAAAACGCCAGCAGTAAACGAAATGGCAACATTGGCACGTCGTACAATTGAAATTACCGATATTAAAGCACCAGGAATACTTAAGGCATAGAAATAGGCAAAATCGCCAATAGCAAGAAAAACAGCAATGAAAGGAATATTCCACTTCCAAATAAATGGCGTTGTTGTTTTTCGGCGAGGATACCAAAGAAAGAAAATAATAGGAGCCATTATCACAACTTGATACACCGAAAACCAAGCCTGAACCTCCATTTTATCGAAGCGTTTAATGAGATATTTATCGTACAATGCACTACAAGCTCCAAGCAAAGTACCTGCAATCATAAACCATATCCACTTATTGTTTCGAAACGAAAATCCATCTTTTTTACCAGCAAATGAAAAGAGATAGAAAAACAACAAAGAAATTATCAATCCTATCCATTGTAACATACTCAGTTTCTCACCAAAGAGAGTCAATGCTCCAATTAAAGTCCAAAGTGGTGCGGTTGAACGAATTGGCGAACCGATAGTTAATGGTAGATGTTTAAATGCGAAAAAGGTTAGAATCCACGAACTCACCACCAACATCGATTTCAAGAAAATAAATTTCTGAACCTCAAATCCAGAATATGGGACATTAACAATTGTTCCTTCCATTACATGTGGAAAGAAATATGATATTACAATAAATGGTAAAAATATCAATGCCCCAGTAATATTTGAAATAAATAGAACTGGCAAAACAGCATTATTTTCGAGCGATTTTTTTCTAAAAATATCGTAAATGCCAAGGCAAATAGACGAACAAACAGCTAAGAGAATCCACATTGTAATTATGAATTTTGAGTTATGAATTATGAATTAAATAAAAAATCAATTTTTTCTTATTAATCCACCTCCAACAACATCATTTCCTTCATAGAAAACAGCAGATTGTCCTGGTGTAACTGCTGCAACTGGTTCATTAAAGGCAATGGTTAAAACAGCATTTTCAAAAGCCGTTACAACACATAATGATGGCGGAGTATTATATCTAATTTTCACCAACAGTTCTTTGCCTAATGGAACGGTTTCGTATTTCTGTCCAATCCACGAATCAACATGCATGTGTGTGATTAGCAAATCGTCCTTTTCTCCAAGAGTAACAGTATTGGTCAATTTGTCAATATCAATAACATAAGCAGGCTTTCCCAATGCTATTTGCAGCCCTTTTCGCTGACCAATAGTATAAAATGGATACCCATTATGTTTACCCAATATTTTACCATCTTTATTAATGAACGAACCTCCAGCAACTTTTTGTTCAAGCTCAGGAACTCGTTTTTTTAAGAAATTACGATAATCGTTATCGGGAATAAAACAGACTTCTTGACTTTCCTTTTTCTTTGCCAAACGCTCAAAACCTTTGTCTTCGGCATATTGCTTAATATCTGCTTTACGCATTTCACCAAGCGGGAAAAGCGTTCTTTTTAGTTGGTTTTGCGTTAACTTCCAAAGCACATAGGTTTGATCTTTAGTGTCATCATCGGCTTTCGACACAAACCAGCGACCGTTTTCTTCTTTTATCTTGGCATAATGACCTGTTGCAATATAATAGCAATTTTCGACATCTGCTTTTTCCAAAACTTTGTCCCATTTAATTGCAGGATTGCAAAAGACACAAGGATTTGGCGTACGACCATCCAAATATTCATCAATAAAATTTTGAACAACCGACGACTTAAAATCATCGCGGATATCAACAATATGATGCAAAATTCCAATTTTATTGCAAAATGCACGAGCTTCCATAATGGCATCCATGCTACAACAGCCAGTTTCCTTTTCCTCGCAACCTTCCGAAAGATAATCCCACAAACGAAGTGTAACTCCTGTAAGCGGATAACCTTGTTCTTGCAAAAAAAGTGCAGTCACCGAACTATCGATACCGCCACTCATGGCAACGGCAACTCTTTGTTTTTCCATTTTTTTGTTCATTAAAAATGATGTGCAAAGGTAAGGACTATTTGTATTGCTATTTTGTATATTTTTGATTTACTAATATTTTACACATTCAGATATGTATTCTTTTATCTCCAAATCAGCCATCATTCTTGTTTTTAGTTTGTTGATCAATAATGCATTTTCGCAAGTAACAACAGGAGGTAATGCAAGCGTAACTTTTACCAATGGAACATACATCGATATTTCTCCAATTTTAGGTTATAAAATGAATAAGTTGAATATTGGTGTATCTCCTTTTTACGCTTACAAACAAGTTGGAAATGCACAAAATAAAAATTACACCTATGGTGGAAGAGTTTTTGGACAATACGTAATTTATCAAGGAGCATATTTAAATGCTGAAATGGAAGCAACGAATACAATGATTAATAATGCACGAAAATGGATTTTAGGAATTCCTCTTGGAGCTGGTTTTGAGTACGAAATTGCAAAAAATACCAAAGCTCAATGCACCATTTTATATGATGTTTTACTCGACAAAAACTCATTAAAAGATAATCCTGAAATTCGTGGTGGTGTTATCTATAGTTTTTAAAGCTTAAAAAATAATCTTCCACCTTTCACACAAACCATCTAGCTTAATCCCAGCATTTGCAGGACTTGTACTTGGCAAAGAAACATAACGTATTCCTTGCATTGTTTTGAAATATTTGTGAAACAATTCCTCGCTTTTCTTGCCATTGAAAGCTATGGTTTTTAGCTTTTGATGGTGCAAAATAAACGTTTCAATATCATTTGGCGACTCTTCTTCAATAGCCGAATCGAGACTTCCAATCCGTTTTGCATGATGAACCACATCCCAAAGTCCTATGTTATTTGATTGTAATAAATTGATTTTTTGATTATACTCGTTTGGTAATTCACTATTAAGAATAGAAGCGATTACTCGCCAAAATCGATTTTGTGGATGAGCATAATACTCTTGCTCCTGCAACGATTTTTCGCTTGGCATTGACCCAAGTATAAGTATTTCTATTTCAGGATTTGAAATAGGTAAAAACGATGTTTTTATAGGAGAATGATTGTTCAGAAGACCGTTTTTTATTGAAAAATAATTCGTTGACAAACTAGATTATTTCGACTACAAATACTTCGACAGGCTCAACATGACGAGGACTCTCCAACGGTCACCCTGAGCTTGTCGAGGGGTTTTAAAAATTATTTCTTACTGAAACAAACCTTCCACACTTAAGTAACGTTCGCCCGAATCGGGGAAAATAACAACAATGCGTTTGCCTTTGTTTTCTTTGCGTCCTGCTACTTGAATGGCAGCCCACATAGCAGCTCCCGATGATATTCCTACAAATAATCCTTCGAGTTTTGCAAGTTTGCGTGTCATATCGTATGCTCCTTCGTTTGGCACTTTTAATACTTCATCGACAACCGAACTTTTGTATATTGATGGTATAAACCCAGCTCCAAGTCCTTGAATACGATGCAAACAAGCTGCATCACCCGATATAACTGCAGATGTTTCTGGTTCAATGGCTATGATTTGAATTTTTGGATTATGTTTTTTTAAACCTTCACCTAAACCGGTAATTGTTCCACCCGACCCTACACCTGCAATAACAATATCAACAGCACCTTCGGTATCGTTCCAAATTTCTTCGGCAGTTGTTGATACATGTGCTAATGCATTTGCAGGATTATCGAATTGTTGAAGCATTATTGCATTTGAATTCTCGCTTACAATTTCTTCTGCTTTTTGACGTGCTCCACTCATTCCTAACACAGCAGGAGTAAGCACCAATTGTGCACCTAACGATCGTAATAAACTTTTACGTTCGTTACTCATCGACTCTGGCATTGTTAGCACTACTTTATATCCTTTATATGCACCAATATAAGCCATCCCCACTCCCATGTTTCCACTGGTTGGTTCAACTAAAATTGAATCGGCATGTAATAATCCTTTCTTTTCGGCATCTTCAATCATTGCTAATGCAGCACGATCTTTAACACTCGAAAGTGGATTGAACATTTCAAGTTTTGCAACAACTTCGGCATACAATCCGTTACCCAATTTTTGAATTTTCACCATTGGCGTATTGCCAATCAATTCGGTGATATTATTTGCAATTTTCATTTTAAAACAGTTTGTTAAATGAATATTTTCATTCAAGAATTTTAATACTTAATTATGCGAAACTACCTTCCAAGTTACTATAGTTCCGCTAGTTATTCGCTTCATTATTGGCGATGTAATATCGTTCGATTGCGATTCGATATCAATTTTTTGTTTATAAATCAATCCTACTCCCAAAGCATATTTCTCGGTTTCATATTGTTTATCTATCAATGATTCATAATCGGCTTGAACCATTTGCACCACGTTATCAAATGGAATAGTATTTACAGTATCGGCTTTCCCTAATGAATGAAGTGTACATTCTTTATCTTCAAGAGTATCGTATCGGTTTATATTCCAACTTTGATTTTTAACCATTGGAAAAACCATTTTAACCAAAGGAATATTATCCTCAATACGAATCAGATTTGATTTACTTTTTTTAACAAGCCAAACATTTTTTTCTTCCCACGATTTTGATGTTGGTAAGAGTATATATCGCTCTATTTTAAATGATTCAGCATCTTTATATTCCGAAAATATAGTATCGGCAACAACTTCTTTCAACAGATATCGAGTTGTATCGTATTTCCCTATTTCCACATCAATATCTATTTCTTCCACACTATAAATTACATATTTATTAAGTGTTGTAGGATAATAATCGTAACCTAAAACAAGATCGGAGCTTGTATCCTTTGTATCTTTTGTACAAGATGAAAATATCAAGATAACACTCGATAGTAAAATAGCTATGTATGTCGTTTTCTTCATCTTTAATTTCTTAAATATCTCCCCAAGCTTTCATATCATTAGGAAAATCAATTAATGACAATACCCTATGCACAACGGTTAAAGCTAATTCCTCAATCGTTTCGGGTTTATTATAAAACGATGGTGTGGCTGGACAAATAATTGCACCGGCTTCAACAACAGTTTTCATATTATTAAGATGAATCAG
>Ga0302288_1001883_pt1 | contig 12863 bp, 9 predicted proteins | sample III_Fen_N1_1_FD_194549 | JGI IMG/M metagenome (GOLD analysis project Ga0302288, IMG submission 194549) | Peat permafrost microbial communities from Stordalen Mire near Abisko, Sweden - III_Fen_N1_1 | ecosystem: Environmental > Terrestrial > Soil > Wetlands > Permafrost | place: Sweden: Abisko...
ATCGTATTTTAAATGGGTATTTTCGGGAATATCTTTAAATACACCTCCGATAGTCAATGTTTTTCCGGGCCAGGTATCTAACCGAATGGTTTGTCCTACGGCATTATTGCCCATCTTCTTTGCAATGGTTTCGGATACTAATACATACATCGGTTGCGATAATACTTTCTTTGCATTTCCTACAATCATCGGACGGGGCAACACATCGAACAAACAACTGTCTGCCATAATAAAAGTCCCGGTAAGTCGCTTTTTATCCTGCGTGAAAAAGACGGCATCATCCTGTAGGGGTGTGAGCCGGGTAGCTGCTTCTACATGAGGCAGGTCTGCTTTCATTCCAGGAGCCACTCCACCGCTTACCTGACCGTAAGCATTCGGTTTGTCGTTTCCGGAAACTACATTTTCCTGAATCTGATAAATGCGTTCGCTGTGGGGGTAGAAGTTGTCAAAGCTTTGTTCGAAGCATACTTTGGCAATGAGCACCAATCCCATGGCCAGTCCTACACCCAATGATATTATTTTGATTCCATTGTTCTGCTTTTTCTTGAAAACAGAGCGAAAAGCTGTGCTGATATTGTTTGTCATAATTAACTGTTCACTGATAATTGTTTACTGTCCACTGATTACTGTAGCACCAACTCCTGGCTGTCCCCGAAGGTTTCGTAACCCGAAGTAATCACTTTTTCGCCCGGTTGCAGGCCGGCTGTTACCTCGTAGTAAAGCGGGTTTTGTCGACCGATGGTGATGTTGCGGCGGATAGCCGTTTTGCCATCTTTCGATACGACGAAAATCCACTGACCACCGGTAGTCTGGTAGAACGATCCGCGCGGAACCATTACAGCTTGGGTGGGTTGCCCCAGTTGCAGGTTGATGTAGTAAGTTTGGCCGGTGCGAATGTTATCCGGGCGTTGACCTGCAAAAACGAAGTCGGTTTTAAACTGTTTGTCGTGTACTTCGGGGTATACTTTGCGTACCCGCAGGGCAAAGTTTTTATCCTGCCGTTCGAAGGTAGCACTCAGTCCGGCTTTTACTTTGTCGATATAGTGTTCGTCGATCAGCGCTTCGATTTTATAGTCGGACAATACGCTGATTTGCCCTATTTTGTTTCCTGCTGCTACCGACTGACCTATTTCCACATCGAGCAGTCCCAGCTGACCGTCAACCGGAGCTTTTACGTTCAGGTTATCGATGCGTTGCCGTACCAGGGTCAGGTTTTGGCGCATATTATGCAGGCTTTCTTCCATTTGTCTTATCTGAATGCCGCGGTAGATGGAGTCCTGTTTCTGACGTTCCACTACCAGTTTGCGGCTATTCACGGCAAACTCATAGTCTTCTTTGGCTTGCAGATAGTCCTCCTGTGAACTTAGTTTTTCGGCGTACAGCTGTTTGTATTGCATGAACTTTCGCTTTTTGCGTTCCACATCCAGTTCCAGTTGGAGTTTTTCTTTTTTCAGGCTGAGTCTTTCCTGTTCCATCGAAACCTGGGTGTTGCGTAGGAAGTTTTGTTTTTCGGCCAGTTGTGCCTCGCTGTCCAGAATGTTCAGATTGAGCATTGGGTTTTTCAGTCGGACAATGACCTCGCCCTGATGTACCTGGCTACCTTCTTCCACCACTTTTTGCTCCACCATACCGCCTTCGATGGCACTGAGCTGAATGGTATTTATCGGTTCCACCTGTCCGTTGATGCGGATATAATCGTTGAACTCGCCGCGGGTCACCACATCCACCATCAGTTTGTCGTGCTCCACTGTCAGGCGCGACCGGTGATTGCCTAAAATCATCCACAAAATGAGGATTAGTAACAGGCTTCCTCCCGCCACGTAAGGAAGGTGTTTTTTTCTCAGTCCTTTTTTCTTTTCAAGTATAATGTCCATATTTGTTGAGTAGTATAATTGTTGAATTGTGCAGTTGCTTAACCATTGCTGCTAACTGTTAGTTGTATATTGCCTGCCCTTTATAATAATTCAGCAGTTTGTATTTTAGTTGATATTTTAAATTGGTATATAGTTCTTCCACTTGTGCTTGCAGCAGTCGGTTAGCACTGGTGTTGAGATCCAGAACGCTGATCAGACCTTCGGTATATTTCCGTTGGTTAACCTGATGGGCTATTTTCATCGATTCGGTTCGTTTGCCGGCTTGCCGGTATTCGTCGGACAGCCCGTTGACGTCGGCTACCGCCTGCTCAATGTCGCTATAGAGCGAGCGCAGAGCTTCTTCATGTTCGGTACGGGCTATGACCAGTTGCTGTTTGCTTCGTTTGTATTCGGCTGAGCGCGAAAAACCATTGAAAATAGGCACACTAAGCGATAGCCCGATATAATAGCTTTCGTTGGCGTTGAGCTGTTCTCTGAACGGAGTGTAAGTGGTTCCGTCCATCATGCGCGAGAAATAACTGTTGACACCTCCGTACAGCGAAAGTTTTGGAAAGAATCGTCCCCGGGCTACGTTAACTGCCATTTGGGTAGATTCTACCGACTTGTTTGATGCCAGTGCTTTAGGCGAATAACTTAACGCTTTCTGGTAAATGTCCGCTGCATTTTCGCGTAGCGTATCGGTAGGCAGCAGGATGTCATACCCAGCGGTTTTAATATCTTCGGTTACCGGAAAATTCATTTTTTCTTTCAGGCGGATGATCTCCTGTACCAACAGGTTTTTCTGTTTAGTGAGCAGATAGTTGTCCTCGGCTTCTTTGGCTTCAAGTTCCGCCACATCGGGTGCCGACTTCATGCCCAGCTCTTCCATTCGTTTCACCTGCTTGAGGTTGGCAGTGCTTTGATCCAGTTGCTGCATGGCCAGTTTCACCGTACCCTGATAATATTGTACGTTGAAAAAAATCTCCATCGTTTCATAAGCCACCATATCCTTGATGTCCTGCAATTGCTGAATGCCTTTCAATTTATTCAGCTTTTCCATTTTTGTTTTCGATAGTTGTGCAAACCCGTCGAAAAGCAACAGGGTAGAACTGAGTGCATACTCATTGTACAAAGTACCTTTGTTTACATACTGATAGGTGTCTTTGTCCAGCACACGCCCGAAAGACATGCTTCCGTCAGACGAAGCATTCAGGCTGGGCAGCAGTCCGCCAACAGCTTCCAGTCGGTTTTGTTTGTAAATTTCGTTTTGTGCTTCCTGCTTTACCCGCTTAGTACTGTGCTCCACGGCGTAGCGCATACATTCATCCAAGTTCCAGGTTTTTTCCTGTGCACAAAGGAGCATGCTAAACATCCAAAACACGATTACAATCCAATTCTTCATATATTCTTCTGTTGTTATGGTGGTTCCTATTCCCCAAAACTGTGCCAAAAGGATATTCGTGCTGATAATGAGCTGTATGGCTGAATCGGGGAAATGATAAGCTGTAAAATAAATTTACAGTCGAGGCGAAATATTTTACAGTAGGGCTGATGATTTCTTGGAAAACTTGATGAGTGTGGCGAGATGGTTATTGATCCCTCAAATACATCCCGCTATTCTTCTGCATAATTTGCGTATCTTTGCAATCCAATTTATTTGAACTTTTTATGCACGAACTCATACAACTAAGCCTTATACCCGAACTGGCCGAAAAGCCCGAATTGCTGACCAAACAGGTGGCCGATAAACTGGAAATATCACCGGCTCGTATTACCCGTATGCGTACTACCAAAAAGTCGATTGATGCGCGTTCTTTCCAGCCCAAAGTGAACCTGACGGTGGAAGTATATTGGGACGAAGAGGCACCTGTATACGAAAAACCCGTTTTTGCTTATCAGCCGGTGGATGATAAAAAGCCGGTATTGATTATTGGTGCCGGACCTGCGGGGCTGTTTGCAGCTCTTAAGTTGATTGAATACGGAATAAAACCAATCATTTTGGAGCGAGGTAAAAATACGCATGAACGAAAAGAGGATATTGCACAACTCAACCGTAATAATGGGATGAATATTGACTCCAATTATTGTTTCGGTGAGGGTGGAGCCGGGACGTTTTCGGACGGAAAGCTCTACACCCGTTCAAAAAAGAAAGGAAATACCGAACGAATTTTTGAAATCTTTCATTATCATGGTGCGGCAGAAGAAATACTTTACGATGCTCATCCGCATATTGGCTCTGATAAACTTCCGACTGTAATTGAAAATATAAGCAAAACAATTACTTCGTGTGGTGGTGAGATTCATTTCGAACAAAAACTGACAGACATTCTGATTGAAAATAATCAGGTGGTGGGATGTAAAACTGCTGATGGAAATACCTACAAAGCCAAAGCATTTATTTTGGCTACCGGTCACTCGGCTCATGACATCTATGAGATGTTGCATAATCAGGGCATTGCTCTCGAAGCGAAGGGTTTTGCCATGGGAGTACGTGTGGAACACCCTCAAAGTCTGATTGACAGTATTCAGTATCATTGTAAGGAACGCGGTCTGTATCTTCCTGCTGCCAGCTATAATTTGGTGGATCAGGTGAATGACCGAGGTGTATATTCGTTTTGTATGTGCCCGGGAGGTCATATAGTGCCAGCATCCAGTAATCAAAATGAGATAGTAGTGAATGGAATGTCTGCTTCCCAACGCAATTCTCCTTATGCTAATTCTGGTATTGTTGTAGAAATCAGACCAGAAGATATACCGGAAGATTTTAAAGAATATGGTGTATTGGCGGGATTGAAATTTCAACAGTATGTAGAAAATCTGGCCTATAAAAACAACGGTGGACTTAAGCAAGCTGCTCCAGCACAGCGCTTGGGCGATTTTGTAAAAGGAAAACTTTCTGCCGATTTGCCTCAGTGCTCATATTTGCCGGGATTAATTTCATCGCCTATGCATTTTTGGTTACCTGATATTATTTCTTCGAGGCTCAGAGAAGCATTTAAGAAATTCGACCGAAAGATGCGTGGATATATGACAAATGATGCAGTGGTGGTAGGTGTGGAAACCCGTTCGTCGGCTGCAGTTCGGATACCCAGGGATACCGAAACAGGTCAACACCCGGTCATAAAAGGACTTTTCCCTGCAGGTGAAGGTTCCGGATATTCAGGTGGAATAACTTCGTCAGCCATTGATGGTGAAAATGCAGCTAATTTTGTTGCAAATTATTTAAAATAAGTGGACATTTACAGCTGAAAAAACTTCTGGAAAGTTCAAATTCAAAAAGAAAAAATGAAACGTAAACCTCAAGCGCAAGCTCCCAAAGAAACATATTTAAAAGTAACCGAACCTGTAGAGTTGATGACATTCTTATTGTCTAAGATGGGTGGAATGAGTCGAAATTCGGTCAAATCTCTGTTGGCACACAGACAGGTGATGGTCAACAATAAAATCACTACCCAATTTAATCTGGCTTTACAACCCGCCGATCTTGTGGCTATTAATAGCGGAAGAGGAAATATTGAGCTTAATCATCCGAAATTAAAGATAATATTTGAAGATGAATATCTGATAGTAGTAGAAAAAAAAGAGGGATTGTTGACGGTAAGTACTGGAAATCCAGATGAAACAACAGCTTTTTCCATTTTAAAGAATCACGTAAAAAAGAGTTCGCCCGATAATCGTATTTATGTGGTACACCGTCTTGACCGCGAAACGTCAGGTGTAATTATGTTTGCCAAAAACAAAGAAGTTCAGACAATTCTTCAGGAAAACTGGCATCGAATTATTACACGCCGTATATACGTTGCTTTGGTTGAAGGTAAGGTTGAAAAGGAACAGGATACGATTGTAAGCTGGCTGTTGGAAAATGAAAAATCGCTGAAAATACATTCAAGTGCAACCGATAATGGTGGTCAACAAGCTGTGACGCACTACCGTTGTGTCAGGTCGAATGACAATTATTCGCTACTGGAAATAGAGTTGGAAACCGGACGCAAAAATCAAATTCGGGTTCATATGCAGGATATTGGTCATCCTATTGTGGGTGATAAAAAGTATGGAGCCAACATAAGTCCTATCAACAGACTTGGTTTACATGCCCGATTATTGGCATTTTATCATCCGGTGACTACCGAAGTGGTAAGTTTTGAAACTCAGGTGCCGAGAAACTTTTTGAATATATTTCATTAAAATAAGTATCTCTGTCGATACTAACAAAAAAACGCTTCCCATATTGGAAAGCGTTTTTTTATTGTTGTTTTTTTTTGTATATTACAATTCCCAGGCAAGTGCACTAGCTCCAAGTACGGCAGCATCGGCTTCTTTCAGTTCAGAAAATAAAACTTTGACTTTGCCTTTCCAGATTGAAAGCAAATTTTTTTCCATATTTTCTTTGATAGGATTCATTATTAAATCTCCGGCTTTAGAAAGTCCTCCGAAAAGAATAATCGCTTCCGGTGCACTGAATGCTACAAAATCAGCAAATGATTCGCCCAGAATTTTTCCGGTGTAGTTGAAAATTTTTTTTGCTACCTCGTCGCCTTGCATAGCAGCATCGAATACGTCTTTAGAAGTAATACTCTCCACCGGAATATTGCGCAGAAGGCTTTCTTTGGTGCTGGTTTCGATAATTTCGCGTGCTGAGCGAGCTACTCCTGTTGCCGAAGCGTATGTTTCCAGACAACCCGATTTTCCACAACCACAAAGGCGGCCGTTATTGCGCATAACATTTACATGTCCTAGTTCCCCGGCAAATCCATCGTGTCCGTAAACCAACTTGCCGTCAATCACTATGCCGCTGCCGACGCCGGTTCCCAAAGTAATCATGATGAAGTTTTTCATGCCATGGGCTGCACCATAGGTCATTTCGCCTACTGCTGCTGCATTTGCATCGTTAGTCAGTGCGGCCGGTACTCCAAATTTGTCTGCCATCAGATTGGCAAATGGAACAATTCCCTTCCAGGGAAGGTTGGAAGCAGACTCAATATTTCCTGTGTAGTAATTCCCATTAGGAGCTCCCACACCTATACCTTTAATTTTTTCGATACCACCGACAGCCTCAATCAATTTTGAAAGTTCGGTATAAATATCGTTGATATATAAGTTAACATCTGAATGGGTGCCGGTTTTGATAGCACTCTTTGATATTACATTTCCTCGGGTATCAACAATGCCGAAAACGGTATTTGTTCCACCCATATCCATGCCTATTACATATGGTTTTTCCATTGTGATATTAGTTTTTTGATTATAAATTCAGGTTTACTCAACGGGAATGTCTTTGTTGACATTTTTAGACCCGATTAAACCGTAGAAAAGCATGTAGCCCAGACAGGCAAACATTACCCAATAACTGTTCAGATAACCTAAATGGTCGGATACAAATCCCTGGAAAAGGGGTACAATACCTCCACCGCACACCATTACCATGAAAATACCCGAAGCTGCTGCTGTATATTTGCCAAGCCCTTCAACCGCAAGGTTGAAAATGCCACCCCACATAATAGAAGTGCAGAGACCGCAAAGTACCAGGTACAAAATGCTGATTGGAACCTGTGCTATTCCAAAGGATAGATTTGATTTGAAAACGGGCATACTTATAGTGCTTGAAACAGGCGAGAAAATAGCTAATAGAATAAAGATTATGCCTAAAGATGATACTCCTATTAACATGGTTTTACTGGATACTTTTGCACCAATTGATGCACCTGTCAAACGTCCGATTAGCATTAGTAACCAATAAACTCCTACAATACTGCCTGCAGTGGTTGCATCGATGCCCAATCCAACATTGCTTGCAGTTTTTGAAGCAGTCATAAACAAGTTAGCTGTGCTCGGAATTCCAATTTCGATACCAACATAAATAAAGATTGCAATAGCACCTAAAACAAAGTGGCGGAAAGACAATGGACTGTGAGAATGTTTTACTTTTCTTTCGGTAGCAGTCTCCATGTGTGGTTCTGGAATCTTCACAAACGATAATACAACGAATGCCAAAGCAAAAATACCTAATGCAAGGAAGAGTGCAGGGTTTGCTTTTTCAATGGTGCGACCAGCTTCTGCACCCATTAGGAAACCTACTAACATTGGTGTGATAGTTGCGCCAATTGAATTGATGGATCCTCCGAATTGCAATAGTCTGTTACCGGAGTTACCACCGCCGCCCAGGGTATTCAACATAGGGTTAACAACCGTGTTCAGCATACACATAGAGAATCCTGAGATGAAAGTACCAACCAGATAAACAGTGAAGCTACCAACCTGTCCGGAAAAAAACTGTACTGCCACTCCAACAAATCCAACTGCAATAGCAGATAATGCTGTTTTCTTATACCCAAACTTTTTCAGCATAATACCTGCCGGAATACCCATAAAGGCATAAGCTAAGAAATTTCCAAGGAATCCTAATTGAGATTCAAAGTTAGATGCTCCAAATTGTTTTGCAACAATAACACCCATCGGACTCGGAAGACCTGTTACAAAGGCAATCATGAAAAATAACGCAAACATCATTGCTATCGGCAACGCATAATTTTTGTTTTCTGTGCTCATATAAAATATTTTGTTAGATAAATAAATGTTACAATATCGATACTTAAAACAACCTCCAAAGTTAATGCTTTTTGTGTATTATAATCCTGAAAATTGCAAAGAATACCTCTTTCAAAATATGTTTTTAAACATCTATTAGCTACTTGCGAAATTCAGACACAGAATCATTTACAGACTTCTGAACAGAAATTCGCTCATCCGGGTGTATAAGTGTCCGCGGGTTTGTTTTCCCAGAATACTATGATTTTTGTCGGTGTACAATTGCATTTCAAATTGCTTATCGGCAGCTACCAGTTTATCTATAAATAACATGGTGTTTTGAGTATGAACATTATCATCGGCCGATCCGTGAATAATCAGCAAATTGCCCTGCAACTTGCTTGCCCGAAGAAGTGCCGAAGATTGATCGTATCCTTTAAAATTTTCTTGCGGACGACGCATATAGCGTTCGGCGTAAGCTGTGTCGTATAAGCGAAAATCTGTAACGGGTGCAACAGCAATACCGGCTTTGAATACTTTCTCGCCTGTAGTCATGCTGAATAAGGTCATTGTTCCGCCATAACTCCAACCCCATATACCAATTCTGTCTTTGTCTATATAGCTTTGTTTTGCCAGGTATTTAGCTGTCTCCACCTGGTCTTTGGTTTCCAGTAATGTCAGTTGCTGGTAGGTACATTTGCGAAATTCAGCTCCACGGGCTCCCGTGCCGCGTCCATCTACGCATACAACCACATAATCTTTCGTAGCCAGATAATATTCCCAGTCAATTTTCCAACTGTCCAATACTTGTTGAGAATTGGGTCCGCTGTATTGAACCTGCAACACCGGATATTTTTTGTTTGGGTCAAAATTGAGCGGTTTTACTATCCAGCCGTTCAGTTTGATATTTTCGGAAGTTGTGAACCCGAAAAATTCTTTTTTCGGCAAATTCAACGATTTGAAGTCAGCAGCTACTGCTGCATTGTTTTCCAGCACTTTTACCGCAGCTCCCATATTGGTTCGGAGCGTGTAGATATTCGGTGTTTCTACACTCGAAGCATTGTCTACAAAGTACGTAAATGTGCTGTTGAAGCTGGCGTTATGCGTTCCTTTACCGTCGGTCAGTCGGGTCTTTTTTCCTTTGGTATCAATGGCGTACACATCACGTTGCATAGGCGATACTTCTGCTGATTGATAATACAATACCTGTTTTTTCTCGTCGAAGCCGTACACATCGGTTACATCCCATTTTCCTTTGGTAAGCTGAGTTTTTACCACCCCGTTTATGCCGTAAAGATAAACATGACGGTATCCATCTTTCTCGCTTACGCCGATAAAAGACAGATTGTCGCTCGAAAAGCGAATGTGATCGATGTTTTCATAGTCCACATAGTATTTATCTTCTTCACGTAAGCACAGTTTAGTGAGTAAAGATTTTGGGTTAGCCATAATCATATCCAATCGGTTCTGGTTTCTGTTGAGCTTGAAAATAGCCAACTGGTCGGGCGAATTAGTCCATTTTATGCGGGGAATGTAGAAGTCCTGATCGTTATCATCGCTCAGCTTTACGGTTTTTATCGATTTGAGGTAATCGTCGTACACGCAAACGCTTACTACCGAATTGTTTTCTCCCGCCTTTGGGTATTTGTATTTGTAGGTCGAAGGGTAAGTGGTCAGTTCGCCTTTTTCTTTGGTATTGTCTATATAAAGCGGGAAGGAGTATTCGGGTACTTTTGTTTCGTCGAATTTTACGAAAGCCAGCAGTTTGCTGTCGGGGCTCCACTCGAAGTAGCGTGTGTCTTCAAATTCTTCTTCGTACACCCAGTCAGGAGTTCCGTTGATGATGTTTCCAAATTTACCGTCTTTTGTTATGGCTATTTCGGTGTTGAAGTCCAGTTTCTTCATGTACAGGTTGTTTTCCCGTGCAAAAGCAATGTATCTACTGTCCGGTGAAAAGAGCGGTACTTCCTGCGAGCCGTTTTCGGATAGCGGCGTAAGCTCGTTGCGCTTGATATCGTACACGTAATAATCGGCTGTGAACGTGCGGCGATAGCGGTATTTCACGTTGGTATACACCAGTAGCTTGGCTTCGTTGGGGCTAAACTCATAACCTGAGATAGACTTGATGGGCGATTTCTTTAGGCGTGAGATACTGAAAATGGTATCGACCACAGCTCCGGTTTTGAAATTGTATTTTACCACAGCTTTGCTTGTTGGCATAAGGCTGAAGTTTTCCCCATCATTCATCGAACGGGGGGTGTTTACAGATTTAGCTCTGAATCTGCCATCGGTAATATCGTACAGTAAGTTGGCAAACAATAAATTGATACTTAAGGCTAGAAGGAATGTGAGAGTAAAGCGTTTCATTGTAAACTATTTTAAGTTATTATGTTTAAATACCACTATAAATCGAAAAGTTTTTTTAATTTTGAGAGCTGTAACCTGCTAGCTCAACGCTGAGCCTGCAATGTCTTTAACCGCTGTTGTTATGGTGATAGATGCGCGACCCGGACAAAGCTTATTTGGCTGTTTTTCTATCTCCGGCCCATCATTGACTTTAAAGAACATACAAAAATAAGCCATTTTATGGTGTTATGTGATTCTATACCGAAAGTTTTTTATCCGTTAACTATTATAGGCTTCTGTTTCAATAGATTTAATTTTCAGCCTGCAGGCGTTCTCCAGATTCCTGAAAGGAATCAATGTAAATAACCGTAGGGAATAAATACAGATAAAACAAGAATCTCCTACGGACAATAAAGCATTGATAGCTATTTATTCTATTGATATTAAAGTCCTACGGACTATTATTCAACTCCTGATTTACATTACTGATATGTTATTACGAAATAACATTCACATAATAAAACTTGTAACTCGTAACCTGTAACTCATATTTATGAAGATTATAAAGAATTTATTCAGTTTCTCGTCGGGCACACAGACGCTCGGTATTTGTCTGAGCGGGGGAGGTGCACTGGGTTTTGCGCATGTGGGTGTGTTGCAGTCGCTCGAAGAGCATGGCATTCGTCCTACACACATTGTGGGATCGAGCATGGGGAGCATTATAGGCTGTCTGTATGCAGCAGGTCATACGCCGGCCGAAATGTTGCAGATGATAAAAGAGGATAAGCTCTATAAAATTACGAAACTGATGTCTTTCAAGCCCACGTTTCTGAAATCGGGGCTGGCAACTCACAGTATATTGCGCCAGTTGATAAAGGAAGTAATTCCGCACAACAGTTTCGAACAGCTGCAAAAGAAACTGTACGTGTGCGTGGTGAATCTCAACAAAGCCGAATGGGAAATCGTAGATTCGGGCAACGAACTGGATGAATGGGTGGCAGCGTCGGCCAGTATTCCTGGTGTTTTCGAAACGATAAAGCACGGCGAAACGCACTACGTGGACGGGGGATTGCTCAATAATATGCCGGCGCAGGGCATTGAAGAGGTATGCAGGGATATTATCGGGGTGGACGTTATTCCGTATAAAATGCCGGTGGATATTAAGCGCCCTATGGATACGCTGGCTTATGCCGTACGAGCCATGGAGCACCAAAACTCAATCGCCGGGCGCGACTTGTGCCGCTTTATCATTGAGCCACCTGCCATAGAAACTTTTCATGAGTTTAGCTACGACTCTTACTTCACTATCTATCATCAGGGCTACGAAGCTGCCAACAAATTTATTGCCGAAAATCCCGAGATATTGCGTTTGAAGAAGTAGTGACTTTTTATCGGATTTTAATTAGCTCAACTGACCGTTGTACAAGCAAAAAATGGTTATAAATCCACGTGGACAAGGCAGCTGTGGCAATCATACTACGCAAAGAGGAGTAACTTTTACTTACTTTCGTACTCGATTCATTAAACTTTTCTGTTTATTTTCTTTTTCTTTCAGTTTGTTGATATATTCAAGCCACTTAGCGTAGATTCCGTCAGGTAAATCTTCGTATCCCAGATTATCGATTTGTTGATTTAAATTTTGTAGTTTCAGGTAATGCTGATACGCTTCGGGCGATTTCTGTTGCATAATTTCGGGCTTTGGGGCTTCCAAAAGTTTAGCCAATGTTAATACTAAACTTGATTCGTAAGCAGCTTTCATAATAAGTGGTTCTAACTGGTTTTTCGCATTTTTTGAAGAAGCGTTTAAACAGTTTAGATAGAAATCATCCAACCCGAACTTCTTATAATATCCTTTTGCTAATTCATCAAGCAAATGAGCAACAACTTCTTTCTTACCCATTGGTTCAAGATAAATTCTGTTTCGTAATGCTTCGGCTTTAATGTAACTGCTATTCATGTAATGAGCATCACTGAGAATAGCATTACAAGTTAGTTCAAGATTATACCATGTACCCTTTTCGTCTTGTATCTTAACGAACGAATGACGTGGTGAGAATGACCAATAAGCTTTAGCCCCCAACTTCTCGGCAAGCACTAAATAGTACAAAGGCATGGAATAACATTGACCAGTTCCACTTC
>Ga0302288_1001884_pt1 | contig 12856 bp, 6 predicted proteins | sample III_Fen_N1_1_FD_194549 | JGI IMG/M metagenome (GOLD analysis project Ga0302288, IMG submission 194549) | Peat permafrost microbial communities from Stordalen Mire near Abisko, Sweden - III_Fen_N1_1 | ecosystem: Environmental > Terrestrial > Soil > Wetlands > Permafrost | place: Sweden: Abisko...
CTTTTTCGTCAATCAGGAACGGACGAATTGCAGCGTGAGGGCAAACATACGAACACTGGTTACATTGAATACAGTTTTCAGGGATCCATTGAGGAACATCAACTGCAATACCACGTTTTTCGAAAGCAGTCGTACCCGAAATAAAGGTACCATCTTCGATTCCGTTAAATGTTGAAACCGGCAGACGATCACCCTTCTGGGCATTGATCACATCGACAATATTCTTTATGAATGCAGGACGTTTACTTGTTTCGTCTTCTGCAACAACTTTGATTTTAGCCCATTCAGCAGGAACCTCAATCTTCTGGACATTGTTACCGCCGGCATCGACAGCTGCAAAGTTCATATTGACAATAGATTCGCCTTTCTTACCATATGACTTAACAATTGCTTTCTTCATATGTTCCTGAGCCAGTTCATAAGGAATTACATTCGTAATACGGAAGAAAGCTGACTGCATGATCGTATTTGAACGATTGCCAAGACCAAGATCGACTGCGAGTTTTGTACCATTAATGATGTACAATTTAATTTCATTCTCAGCAAGATACTTTTTCATTGAATCCGGAAGGCGAAGTTTTACTTCCTCTTCTTCCCAGATCGTATTCAATAGGAATGATCCACCTTTCTTCAAACCTTTCAATACATCGTAAAGGTGAACATATGCCTGAACATGACATGCCACGAAGTCAGGAGTTGTAATCAAATAGGTTGAACGTATCAAACTGTCGCCAAAGCGCAGATGTGATGCTGTAAAACCGCCCGATTTCTTCGAGTCGTAAGCAAAATAAGCCTGACAATATTTTTGAGTTGCTGCACCAATGATCTTGATTGAATTTTTGTTCGCACCAACAGTTCCGTCAGAACCTAATCCGTAAAATTTCGCTTCATAGATATCAGGAGAAGAAACCTTTACCTCGGCAAGTATTGGAAGTGAGTGAAATGTCACGTCATCTTCGATACCAATTGTGAATTGATTTTTAGGCTCATTCATTTCAAGGTTGTTATAAACCGAAATAATCTGAGCTGGAGTCACATCTTTTGATCCAAGGCCATAACGTCCGCCAACAATTACGGGAGCATTTTTCCTGTTGTAGAATGCGTCACGTACATCAAGGTATAATGGTTCGCCATTAGCACCAGGTTCTTTCGTTCTGTCGAGTACCGCAACACGTTTTACGGTTGAAGGCATCACATTGAAAAGATATTTCAAAGAGAATGGACGATACAAATGAACGCTGATCAGACCAAGTTTTTTACCGTGGGCATTCAGATAATCGATTGTTTCACGAATGGTTTCAGTAACCGAACCCATTGCAATAATGATATTATCAGCATCGGCCGCACCATAGTAAGAAAATGGATGATATTCTCTGCCTGTGATTTTGGTAATCTTCTGCATGTAATCCTCAACCATATCAGGAACTGCATCATAGAACTTGTTGGATGCTTCCCTTGCCTGAAAGAAAATATCAGGATTCTGGGCAGTACCTCTTGTTACAGGATGTTCAGGATTCAATGCACGGCTGCGGAATGCTTTTAGTGAATCAGAATCAATCAAAGCGGATAAATCATCCTGATTAATCTGTTCGATTTTCTGAATTTCGTGTGATGTACGAAAGCCATCGAAGAAATTAATAAATGGAATACGGCTCTTAATCGTAGTAAGGTGAGAAACACCACTAAGATCCATTACTTCCTGAACAGAACCCGATGCAAGCATTGCAAAACCTGTCTGGCGACAAGCATAGATATCACTATGATCACCGAATATTGACAGTGCATGACTGGCCAGTGCACGGGCAGTAACATGGAAAACGCTCGGTAATAATTCACCGGCAATTTTGTACATGTTAGGAATCATTAACAACAATCCCTGAGAAGCGGTGTAGGTCGAAGTCAGTGATCCTGATTGTAGAGCACCATGAACTGCACCAGCAGCACCACCTTCACTTTGCATTTCTGCAAGGCGAACGGGTTGTCCAAAAATATTCTTGCGACCATTTGCAGCCCACTCGTCAACCACTTCGGCCATCGTTGTCGAAGGCGTGATAGGGTAAATACAAGCCACTTCAGTAAACATGTAGCTTATATAGGAAGCAGCATAGTTACCGTCGCATGTGATAAACTTTTTCTCTTTTGCCATTTCGTTTTTTTACTTTAGTTTTTATTCTACTTTAATTTTGTATTCTATTTATATTCTGAATATTAATACAGAAAACCAAAAAGCCAGAGCGGAATTACGTTCCCCTCTCCTATTTCAATCATATCTGCTGCGGCATATCGGTTTTCACCCTCCGCCTGTGTGTATTTTCCGCCAACTCCAAAAACATACTTGTCATTCACCTTAAAATCGTACTCGTTTGAACTTGTAACCTTGTGCTGATATCCGACCTGATTATAAAAAAAGGTCATTCTCAGATTCCGGTTATTGATATTATCGGGTGCTACTATATGTAATAAGTTGGTATTGTGAAGATAAACCTGATCAGGTTTTTGAAGCTGACCATTTGTACCATTCGAGAATAGCAAATTAATCAACCGTGCATTTTTCAGATATCGCAGGTAGTTTAACACTGTTGCCCGCGAGGTTTCGATCTCGGCACTGATTTTACTTACATTTGGAGAAAATGGCATTTGTCCGCCAATCAATTGTAGTAATTTTCTCAGTTTAGGGAGATATTTTAAGTCAATCTGATTGAGGTAAGTCACGTCGATTTCGAGTGCAAGGTTAACATGGCGAAGCAAGGTCTCGCTATAAAATTCCGGGTTTTTAATAAAATAGGGATAAAAGCCGCTTCTTAAATACTCGGGGAAATAGGCCAATGGACGTACCTTATTAATAATATTAGGTACGATTTCACGATGATGACTTAAGATATCTACGAGGGTAAGCTTAGGAAACTCCTGTCCTGTCTTATAATTAAGAAACTCTCTGAATGACAAACCTTCGAGATGGTATATTTTTGCGATGTCTTTTAGCTCATCATTTCCTTCAAGAATACGCAGAACAGGTGAACTGCTAAAAACAATTTTAAGATCAGGAAGTGCGTCGTAACAATGCCTTAATTCTTTCGACCAATCTTCGTACTTATGAATCTGGTCAAGAACAAGGATCTTTCCTCCGCGTTTGTAAAACTCATCGGCAAAAGAAAAAATCTTCCGCTTTGCAAAATAAAAATCGTTTAGATTGACGTATAAACATTCGCGCGAATTGCCGAAGTTTTGTCGGATGTAGCTCAACAGAAAGGTTGTCTTTCCAACACCCCGAAATCCTTTTATTCCGATCAGGCGGTGAGACCAGTCAATTTCGTCATACAACTCCCTATCTATCAAATCAGAAGATGCCTCAACTAAAACCCTATGTGCTTCGAAGAAATATTCCACTTTCAGCTTTTAATAGGACAAAATTAATCAACCTGACGACAGTTTTGCTATCTGGAGTTTACATTTTGTGCTGTTTCTGCTATTTATATTTATTAAAAATAAACAATTTCGGCATTGTGGACTAACAAAACAGTAGCTCACAGCGTATCTGTGAATGTCAGGGAATAAAAAAAGGGACCCGCAAGTCCCTTTTGAATCTATTTAAATTTCAAAGAATTAATCACTGTTCATCGAAACAAGGAATTCCTCATTAGACGATGTTTTCACCAAACGGTCTTTTACAAATTCCATTGCTTCTACCGGATTCATTCCATTCAGGTAATTGCGGAGAATCCAGATCCGATCCAGCATCGCCTTGTCAAGCAACAAATCTTCGCGACGTGTACTCGAGGCAATAATATCAACAGATGGAAAAATACGACGATTTGAGAGTTTACGATCAAGCTGAAGTTCCATATTACCAGTTCCTTTGAACTCTTCAAAGATTACATCATCCATCTTCGAACCGGTATCTGTCAATGCAGTGGCAAGAATTGTAAGTGAACCACCTTCTTCGATATTTCGGGCAGCACCAAAGAACCGTTTTGGTTTATGAAGTGCATTGGCATCAACTCCACCCGAGAGCACCTTACCTGAAGCTGGAGCCACTGTATTGTAAGCCCTTGCCAGACGGGTAATTGAATCGAGTAAGATAACAACATCATGACCGCATTCAACAAGTCGTTTTGCTTTTTCGAGTACCATGTTGGCCACACGTACATGTCGTTCGGCAGGTTCATCAAAAGTTGAAGCGATAACCTCTGCATTTACGCTGCGTGCCATGTCAGTAACCTCTTCAGGTCTTTCGTCGATCAGCAATACAATCATATAAACTTCAGGATGATTTGCTGCGATGGCATTTGCGATGTCTTTCAATAAAACCGTCTTACCAGTTTTAGGTTGGGCAACAATCAAACCGCGCTGACCTTTGCCTATTGGGGCGAAAAGATCGACTACACGCGAGGATAAACTGCTGGATTTACTTGTAATATTGAATTTTTCGTCAGGGAAAAGTGGGGTAAGATGTTCGAACGGAACCCTGTCGCGAATATATTCTGGACTACGTCCATTTATTTCGACAACTTTAACGAGTGGAAAATATTTCTCTCCCTCTTTTGGAGGTCGGATGATTCCGTTTACGGTATCCCCAGTCTTCAAGCCAAAAAGTTTGATTTGAGATTGAGATACATAAACATCATCAGGAGATGTAAGATAGTTATAATCGGATGAGCGCAGAAAACCGTATCCCTCCTGCATAATCTCCAAAACACCAGTTGCACTGATAATTCCTTCAAAATCATATGATTTCTCTGTTTCTCGTGGTTTCTGAGTCTGATGAACCGGTTTTGGCTGGATAGTTGCTGCCGACTGAATACTTTTTTTCTGGAAAATAGGACGTGATGTTGGTTCAGCTTCAGTCCTTATCTCTTTTGATGCATCTGTAACAACTGGCGGAACTACATCGGTCTCTTTAACTTTCGGATCATTCTCAACCTCAGGATTCAACTTTGGACTTGAAGTTATAATCATTGGTTCGGTACGGAAAACGCGCGGACGTCTTTCTTTCGAGTCAAGTGATTCAAATCTTGGTTTTTCAATCCGTTTCGGAAATGGTCTGATCAAAGGTTGTCTCTCAACCGGCGCCTGCTTATCAGCAGTTTCAGCAGCGGCTTTTTTATCCGGAACTATTGCAGCGGTGACAGTTTCATCGTTTGTAATAATGTCGGATTCTTCAGTTCTTATCAATCTTGGCACAACCTTAATTTCAGGCTTCTTAATTCCTGAAGCCATAACAGCTTGGTTGTCAAGTATTTTATAAATAAGATCTTGCTTTTTAAACGATTCTACCCGTTTGATATTCAGCTCCTTGCCTATTTCGCGCAATTCGGGCAGTAGTTTCTTGCTTAATTCAAGAATGTCGTACATGTTGTATTATTGATTTTTTATTGATCGCCTAACTTTTGTCAATAAGAAACGATGGCAAAAAGCTAACAGCTTAATTCTATTTAATTTTTTGGAAGTAAATCGGGATTCAAAGAAGATTACGTGAAAGATTGAATTCGAAAACCATCGCAAAAATAGGTAATAGATTTGAATTCACAAATATTTGTATTTTTTTTTTTGATATAATCAATTGGTAAACAAAGTTACTAAAGAATAGTTCATTGGCAATTATTTTCGATAAAAAAAGAGACAAAAATCATTTTATTAATTTTTTATTAATTTTGTACTGTTTTTGTGCTTAATTAAATTTTGTATTTCAATATTATAAACCAGTTCCTAACCTGATTGTTTTATGAGGCATCTTAAAATTGCCAAAAAAGTTACCAACAGGGATTCCACATCCCTTGATCTTTACCTTACCGAGATAAGCAAAATAGGTCTTATTTCAATAGATGAAGAGATTACATTGACGCGAAGAATAAAAGAAGGTGATCGGTCAGCACTCGTCATATTGATAAAATCAAACCTTCGATTCGTGGTTTCTGTTGCCAAGCAATATCAAAACCAGGGATTGACTTTGCCCGATTTAATAAATGAAGGCAATTTAGGCCTTATAAAAGCTGCTGAACGTTATGACGAAACGAGAGGATTTAAATTTATATCCTACGCGGTCTGGTGGATCAGGCAATCAATATTACAGGCAATTGCGGAACAATCACGAATCGTACGAATTCCATTAAACAAGATTGGAGAGCTATCAAAAATCAATAAAGCATTTACAAAACTCGAACAGGATTATCAACGGGAGCCAATGCCCGAAGAAATTGCCGATTTGCTGAAATTACAAATCAAAATTGTGAAGGAAGCTTTGGAAACATCTAATTTCCATATTTCTGCAGATGCACCTATGTACGAAAGTGAAGGTGATGAAACTACACTTTACGACACATTAATCAATAAAGAATCACCCAGTCCTGACCTTTCTCTGATTAATGGTTCTTTAAGAATAGAAATTGAAAGGGTGCTCAAAACTTTACCCGAACGTGAAGCTGAGATTCTGCGTTATTATTTTGGGCTAATCGGCGAAAGCCCTTTGTCAATCGATGAAATCGCAGAATTATTACAACTTACACGCGAAAGGGTCAGACAACTTAAAGAAATAGGACTGAAAAATTTAAAAAAAGCACATAGAAGTAAACTGCTCCGTTCATTCTTAGGTTAAATACTGGCCTTTTAGGAAGTCAATCGCAATGCCAGAAGGCGAAAATGGCTGTAAATCTAGTGATTTACAGCCATTTTGCTGTGGAGCTGCGGGGAGTCGAACCCCGGTCCAAACGAGGAAGTAATACGCTTTCTACATGCTTATCCAAGATTTGGTTTTCGAATGAAGAATGGCTCAAGGCCACCGATCTTCACCTTATCTCCTTTATTTCGCCGACTTGCCGGAGCATTTAGCCGACTATTTCCGATATTACTGCACTTCCTGTTCGGGCCGCTTCGGATCTACAGCACCCGGGAAATGTCTCACTCCAGCATCTAATGCCGGATTAGCTTAATCTACTTGATTCGATTACGCGGCAAGAGCAAAATTATTTTCGCCAATTAATTGTTTGGATATTAAGATTTACGGGCCAACGATCCAAAGCCCGGCATGCTTACGAACCTCTTCTGCCCGCTGTCAAAACCGGTCAGCCCCATGTTTGTAAGAACTGCGAAATTACCATTTTTTGAGCGTATTTTTAACAGTAACGCAATTTTTATTTGTCGAATGATGTTTTCTGAATGAAAACGCAATTTGCGACTAGCTGCCGGCAACTGGCAAACTATCCATAAAAAGTTGAGTGTACTCCAGAATGTGAATATTAAACCAGCAGCTAATCGCCAAAAGCCAGTTGCCAACTTAAACGTTTTTCAACTGATGAATTGTCATCATCGGATTTTCGGCGCCAAATACAAAACTACCTGCCACAAGTACATCTGCTCCAGCTTCAAATAATAGTTTACCGGTCTCTAAATTTACTCCTCCATCAATCTCAATGATTGCAGTTGCATTCTTTTCTTCAATTAACCGGCGAAGACGAATCACTTTCTGATAGGTATTCTGAATAAATTTCTGCCCGCCAAAACCCGGATTTACCGACATCAGCAACACCAGATCCAGTTCATTTATAATATCTTCCAATAAATGAACCGGCGTTGCCGGATTGAGGCAGACACCCGCTTTCATCCCTTCCTGATGAATAGCTCCGACCGTCCTGTGCAAATGATTACACACCTCATAATGGACGGTCAGCATATCGGCACCTGAATCCCTGAAAGGCTTGATAAAAGGATCGGGATTGATGATCATTAAATGAACATCGAGCGGCTTGGTGGCGATTTTTTTAACATGCTGAATCACTGGCAATCCAAACGATATATTCGGAACAAATACGCCATCCATCACATCAAAATGAATCCAGTCGGCTTCGCTCTCGTTGAGCATTAGAATGTCTTTGCCAAGATTATTGAAATCGGCAGACAGTATTGAAGGTGAAATTAATCGGCTCACAGTTTCAGTTTTTAGACAATTAAAGCGGAACTATTTTTCAAAAGTAATTCAAATGAATCAATTATGAATGATCTGACCCGAATTCCTATTTTTTCACAGTATTAAGAATCTTGCCGTTATACTTTTTCACAATCTCCATTGTGGGATCATTCGCAAAAACGGAGTTCAAGCCCTGCGCTTCCTGTGGCGGATCGCCCAGATAATCATCACCAGATTTCCACATATTTTTCTCCCTTACCGGGTTTGGTTTTCCAGTTCCGCTGAAGGCCCAGAAATTGGCGCCGGCAAGCAGATCCATTTTCTTTGCACTTTCGAGTACACGAACAAATGAGAATTCGTAGTATTGGTCTCGTATCGTAACCGGCGAGCCAGGTGCAAAAACGAAGCCATCGCGGGGCAAACCAAACTCTTCAAAAACAATGGGTTTCTTTAATTTGCGCGCAACTTCGAGGTGTTCATCGATGTACTTTCCGGTTTTTGCCATTGCATTCCCGATTGTTCCATCCATATCCTTTGCATTTAACCAATTCCAGTTGAAAGGCCAAATATGCATCGTCAGGTAATCGATATTTTTGGAACTATGAATTTTTTCAAAAAGATTCATGTCCACTTCGCAGCCCCAGCTTCCTTCAGATCCGGTTGTAACAAGATGATTCGGATCAACTGATTTGATATAAGCAGCGGTTTCGTTTACCCAATTTAGAAAAGGAACCTTGTTAGCATCGGAAAAGGCACGAGGTTCGTTGGCCAACTCCCAGGTCATAATGGAAGGATCTTTGGAATAAGGAATTCCCGTAATCTGGTTGGTTCGTCCCAACATGAATTTTATATGTTTTCGAAACAACTCTTTACATTCGGAGCACTGATGAAAAGTACCAGAGAACGTCATGAACTCGTTCCATGTATGACCATCAACTTCGGGATAAGGTATGGGTCCTTTGCCATTCCAGGCGAGGTATTGCGAAAATCCCCCTGACCATTCCCATGCATTATTCAGGAAGAGAATAGCAACCATATTTCTTTTCGCCATTTCGGCAAGCAGGAAATCGAGTCCTTCAAGCAATTCCTTGTTGTAAACTCCAGGTGAAGTCTGTAAGGCAGGGCTTACCCTTCTTGGTTCTCCGTCGGGACCTTCAGCACCAGCAAGAACCCGCAGGTTATCGATGCCATTGGCCTTCATCAGGTCGAGCTCTTCGATCAGTCTTTGGCGATTACCTTCCGCTCCCTTTGATCCCAGAATTGCGCCGTACCAATAGTTGGTGCCAATATAGTAATAAGGCTTCCCATCACGGATGAAATGGCCGTTTTCAACTTTGATAAATTTGTCTTTCGGTGCACCACTTGTGTTTAATGAGGCAATTGACAGAAGCAGTATCCCAAAAACAATCAGAAATTTTCTCATTCAAATTATTGTGTTAATTAATTATACAAACATAAACAATGTTTAATTCATTTTTTCTATTCTGGCAGCCCAGCCACCGCCTGGAGCCAATTGAATTTTCACTTTATCACCTTTTGAAATCTTCATCACTTCCTTCTTGTAATCAGTACCTTCCCGATCTGCATTAACTCCATCTTTAAAAACTACTGCTTGAAAAGAACCCTCACCAAGAAATGAAAAATCGAGTGTCAATTCGCGAGGATTCCAGTTACTCATGGCTCCCACAAACCAAGTTTCACCTTTTTTACGGGCAATCGCAGCGTACTCGCCAACTTTTCCATCCAGTGCCACGGTTTCGTCAAACGTAAACGGAATTTTGGTGATGAAATCGGTACATTCCTGCTCCTTTGTATAAATTGTAGGATTATCTGCAAGAATGAGAAGGGGGGCTTCATATACTACATACATAGCTAACTGCTGGCAGCGCGTACCCTGACTCATGGGTGCCCCATTTATAGGCCGATAGTTTTCTTTGATTGCATTTCGCATGGCACCTGGCGTATAATCCATTGGGCCTGCCATCATACGGATAAAAGGAATACTAACAGCATATCGGGGTTGATCCTCGGTAGCCCATTTATAATTTTCTAATCCCTTAACGCCCTCATATCCGATTACGTTAGGATAAGTCCGTTGTAAACCGGTTGGTTTTGAAATCCCATGATAATCAACAAGTAAATGATTATCTGCAGCGTTTTTAGCAATTTCGTATTCAGAGGCAATTGCAAGCTGATCATCGCGGTCAAAGAAGTCAATCTTAAAACCTTTAATTCCCATTTTTGAATAGAGCGGGAAGACCTGATCCATCTGCCGGGTAATGTCCAACCATGTAGCCCAAAGAATGACGTCCACCCCCTTTTGCTTCCCATAATCAACGATTTCCTTCAAATTGATCTCGGGTACAATTTTAAGCAGGTCATCTTTAACTGACCAGCCCTCATCCATAACGATATACCTTATTTTATTTGCAGCGGCAAAATCGATATAATACTTGTAAGTTGCTGTATTAATACCTGCTTTAAAGTCGACATGCGTAACGTTCCAGTTATTCCACCAATCCCATGCGACTGCACCTGGATGAATCCATGAAACATCGGTTAATCTTGAAGGAGAAGCCAGCTTTTGCACCATATCATTGTTCAGCAACTCTTTGTCCTGCTGACTAATTACGATTGCACGCCAAGGAAAACTTCGGGTGCCATTGGTTTTGGCAATGTAATCAGCTCTTTTGGTTGGGATCAGATTTCGTTGTAACTGCACAGCTTCCAAAGGATAGGGTGCATATACTCCCATAAAACCTTTACTGGTCTGATTAATATCAAGGAACATCCCCGGATAATCTTCCAGATCAGCTTCGAGAATTGCCACCTTTTTATTTCCGCCAACATCAACCAGCAACGGCAGGAACGCCAGGGAATCAGGTGCAAATTTCGAAATATTGATCTCCTTGTAAAGGGCTTCAAATGAAGTGTTAAAGATTTTACCATCTCTGTAATCCCACATATACGGAATAAATGCCTTGTGATCATCTGTAAAATTGAAGTTCGCCTCTTCATTTTTCACAATCATCTCACCTTTTTTCTTTGTGAAAAACCGGTAAGCTACGCCATCATTAAAGGCTCTGAAAATCACGCCAAAATCGCCATTACAATTGAATGTAAGCTGATTGAACTGATTCTGAATAGTTGTTTTCTTGTAGTTTGTTGCCGCAATCGGTTGGTCAACTTTTTCGGTTTTTGATGAGCTGATTTTTGCATTGTCGCCAAGGACCTCCCCACTTCCCAAGTGCATCGAAATAGCAGAAGGAGCAATTAGCTGCTGCCCATCGTGCTGAACCGACCACAGCATTTTAGCGCCAACTTCAAGTTTTAGGGCGATTTTGCTGTCGGGCGATTTAAGTTCAAAGCTTTTACTTTTCTGTGCACTGAGTATCGCTGAACTCATTAAAAGCACAAATACTAATACGATTTGTTTGATTTTCATTTTGTTATAATTGGTTTGTGTTTGATTTGTATTTTGATTTCATACTGATTGTTTATCGTTTATAAACCATTCGTTTCAACGTGTGATCAGTGTGGTATGAAGCACCGCAGGCACAGTCCCAAAACGAGGTCCGCCCCAATCGGTTTCATCACCATTCCTGTTTCGCAACAGTTTGAATTTTCCATTCTCATACTGGCCTTCATCTACCCTCAGGTATTGCCATGCTTTGCCGGCATTGGCACCGAGTGGCTTAAAGGTGAAATGGCAAAGTGTACCAATCAGCAAAAACTCGTTCTCACCCAGTTCAACAACCATTGCTTTGCCAAACGGACGGGAAATGGCTTGTTCGGTGTTTCTTCTCGAAGTACCAAAAGTAACTGTAGCTTCCCATGCGCCGAGGTCAATCGTCTGTGCAGCATGATCCTCGCGCTCCACCACAGACCGGATCTTTCCTTCGAAACTCCATTTCGCCAGTTCTCTCATCATAGGTGCAGCCATCGCATATTCCTGAGCGATTGATGCGAGACGGGTTTCAGTCTCTGCCTTTACTTCACCAAGTCCGTTGTCATCAATTCCAAATGGCGAGAACCCGATGCCATGATGAGCAAGCACCGGATAAAAATATCGTACATATTCCTCCCCAGAGCCGATCTCGGGCACAAACAGCGGATTATCAGGGCGGTCATATAACTCAATCACCTTTAATGCTTTTTCGCTTTCTGGCATATAAATATCGGGAGCAAGCAAATCGATGGCAGGAGCAGCAGCCTTCCAGATTGAGATCACATTGTCGGTTGGGCCGCCACTTTCATAGTTGTTTGCGCTGGGGTTACTGATCGGATCACGCAGCGCGGCGTTAACGTACAAAGGTAACGAATTCACTGCCTTACCTGCTGCAGCAACGTAACCGATGTACCTGGCGACCGACCATGTCTGAAAATATTCGTCAGCATCTTTCCCGAATACTTCTGTCCAGGTTCCCTTGGCAACGACTGTTTTATTCAATACCTTAAGAATTTCAGGTTTGAGCAGTTCAACCGGCACCTCTGCTTCGAAGAGTTTTTGGGCTTCTGCAGAATAATCGCGCACAGTATCCCATGCTCCCGGTTCGTTTTCCACCTGAACCATAAGGACTGTATGCTGCGGATCGGCCTTCTTCAAATATGCCATGACTGCCGTGAACGCTTTCGCATCGGCTTCCATTGCAGCTTTTGTGTGCGGAGAAGGTGAATCTTTTGGTTGCCCGTTTTTTCCGGTAATATTGGGATACTTTGCTGCATCGCGCTTCATCCATTCCGGCATATAGTGATTGCTTCCGTTCTTCCAGGTAGCAAACCACAGTAGCACAAGATGTACCTTACGTTCACGCCCTTGCTTTAACAGTAAGTCAATTAGCGAAAAGTCGAACTTCCCTTGCTGCGCTTCCACCTGCTCCCAGTAAATTGGGACTTCGAGTGTGTTCGCATGCATCACCTCAATCGCCGACCATACCTGTGGCATCATTCCCGGCC
>Ga0302288_1001890_pt1 | contig 12841 bp, 9 predicted proteins | sample III_Fen_N1_1_FD_194549 | JGI IMG/M metagenome (GOLD analysis project Ga0302288, IMG submission 194549) | Peat permafrost microbial communities from Stordalen Mire near Abisko, Sweden - III_Fen_N1_1 | ecosystem: Environmental > Terrestrial > Soil > Wetlands > Permafrost | place: Sweden: Abisko...
GTTTAATTGTTAATTCAACAATTGCCAATGCAAAAATTATTGCAATAAATGTCAATAAATACGATTCTCCAAGAAATTGAATAAAAAGTGATGTTCGCGAAGAGCCAACTGTTTTCTTAACGCAGATTTCTTTCATCCTATTACTAAATCGTGCCGTTGAAAGGTTAATGAAATTGATACAAGCTAAAAGTAATATGGCAAAAGCAATGATAGTTGAAATTGATATTAACGCTTTGTTTCCAGGGGCACCAACTTCGAATTGAAGAATATTGTCTAGATAAATATCTTCTAATTTTTGTAAACGATATTCTGGCATTTTACGTCCTGCAAAAATTTCTTTTAACGATTTTCCCATTTGTTTTACAACTTCGGGAGCAACCTTTTCATAAATTACCCTCTGTAATTTCTTCTCAACATCAATTGGTGATGCACCTTTTTTTAGCTTTATGTAAGCCATTCGATGTCGACTTTGAAGCCAAGAATCTTTTACAAAAGGGCTAAATGATTTGTCGGAAATCAATACATTGAATTTTGCGTGCGTATCGGTTCTAGGATCTTTTATAATTCCGGTGACTTCGAACATAACAGAATCGTTGCCTACTTTCATAAGTTTACCCATTGGATTCTCATCCCCAAACCATTTTTTTGAAGCTGTTTCGGTTAAAACTATTTTATGAGCTTCTTTCAAGGCTGTTTTACTGTCGCCGATAATAAATTCGGCGGGAAACATTTGGAAAAAATTGGAGTCGCCCAACATAGCACGCCATTCTTGAAAGTACTTATTTTTATAGGTAATGACATATGCTCCCATATTGTCGAAACTAATAGCTTGTTCAACTTCTGGCAAATTCTGTAAAAGATATTGTTGCATCGGATAAGGAACGAAACCTTGATTATAATCTTCCGATCCTGCATTATAACCTCCATGTAAATAAATTCGATAAATTCTATCATGATCGGGAAGGTATTTGTCGTAGTTTCTTTCATGGATAACATAAACCATTATCAAAATAAAACATGCCAAGCCAAGAGCAAGACCGATGGTATTGATAAGGGTAAAGCCTTTTTCTTTCATAAGGCTTCGGTATGCGAGGAGTAGATTGGTTTTGAACATTTTCTTAATGTGCTAATTGGTTAATGCGCTGATGTGCTAATTGGCTGACACATGAATATTTCGTAATTTGTAATTGTAAATTCGTAATTAATTTGATTTTTGGAGTTTGATTCCTGAAAAATACATAAACGTCTTGCCATTTTCTTCTTTAAAGATTATCCGATCACCGGTGTTTCTTCCAAGTCCATTTATTATTGCCGAATTGTTGTTTATAGGATTTAATGATATATTAATCTTTTGTCCCCAATATTCCGATTTGAAAACAATCAAATTATTGTCAATCGAAAGGTTTGCGGTTTTAAATACTTCCTTGTTATCTTCTGAATTTACATATGTTCCTATTTTGTTTTTCCAGTTTTGTAATACATCTGGTTTTATTGTAGTGGTTTTCTTTGCAACATAAAAATCTCTATCCCAGCTTGTAGCAACTAGAATAGTGTCGTTACCAACAATATCAAACCACATTTTACTTATGTTTTTATTTGAAATTGGTATACCTAAAAATCGTAGTTTAACTGAGAAAGTACTATCGGCTAATGGTTTTAAAACCAAAACAATAGGGCTCATTTTAACGATTAAAGAATTCGATTTCGATTTAATATGCATCGTTTTAACTGCAAACGAATAATATCCAGCTATATCATTGTATTTATGAACGTTTATGAATGTTTTGTGTTTGGGTTTTGAAACAATTTGCTTTGGAAAACAGGTATCTATTCCTTTTATTTCTAATGCTTTTTCAAGAATTAAACGTTCCGTTGGTGAGACAATTCTAACTGCATTTTCGGAGTTTGCTAAAACTATTGCAGCAACTTTTTGATAGGGAAGTATAGTCATCGAAGCATGAAATACCCGAGTGTCACCACCGTGTCCAAAACTACCACCAGCCTTAAACCAAGTTCCATCAAATGTTAAGAACCATGTTAATCCTATTCGTAAATCATAGTCTCTTCGCACCTTATCATTTTGAACGGTAATCATATTCAGTAAAGTAGATTCTTTAAGTATTTGAATGTTTTTTAGTGTTCCTTTATTTATAAGCATTTGAGCAAAGATTGCCATGTCTTCAATATTTGAATAAAATCCACCTGCTGGTATTATTTGAACTTGACCTTCATTAATCTCAGTACTATTTTTTAAGTATTGTTTTGATAGTAAGGGTTTCATGTGTTCTTCCATAATAAAAGAGCTGTTTTTCATTCCTAGCGGATCTGTTATATTTTGCTTTATATATGTTGCAAATAATTGACCGCTCACTCGTTCAACCAAAGCTCCTAATAAGGCATAACTAATATTGGAATAAGAGTTTATGGTATAAGGTTTTGAACAAACATAGTTGCTGTTGAAATACGAAATTATTTCATCTGACGAAAATGGTTTCCCTGTAAAAAATTTACTTAAATCGTCGGAAGGTAAACCCGATTCGTGCGAAAGTATCGATGCTATGGTTATTTGATTAATAAAGTCTTCTGAACCAAGTGGTTTAAATTCTGGAATGTAGTCTTTTATTGGTTTATTAATATCAAGCTTTCCTTTTTCTTGCAATTGCATAATGGCAATACTGGTAAATACTTTTGAAATGGAACCGACACAAAAAAGTGTTTTAATATCAACCGGTTTTTTATTTGCAACGTCCATATAACCATAACCTTTACTCCAGGCTAAGCCTGCTGAATCGACCAAACAAACACTCATTCCTTTTACATTTGTTTGCTTCATTTGAGCAGTTATCATTCCATCAAAAAAGGGTTGTACCTTTTGAAATTTTATAGACAAACTATCTGTTTGAGCAAAAAGCTGATTGGTTAAAATCAGGAGAAAAAACACTTTAATTATTTTCATTGTTTTAGTTCTAAGATTTATAAAAAGGATTAATTCCTGTTTTCCGATAATATTTTACCATCAAACAAATTGATAATTCGATTACAATAAGCCGAGTCGCGTTGCGAGTGTGTAACCATTACGATAGTTGTTCCTTCTTTATTTAATTGGGTTAGTAAATCCATAACTTCCAAACCATTTTTTGAATCAAGGTTTCCTGTTGGCTCATCGGCAAATATTAATTTTGGATTTGCAACTACTGCTCTTGCAATTGCCACTCTTTGCTGTTGTCCACCCGAAAGTTGTTGAGGGAAATGTGAACTGCGATGTGAAATTTGCATTTTGTCGAGAACTGCATTTACCATTTCTTTTCTTTTAGCAGACGATAAACCAAGATACACAAGAGGTAATTCGGCGTTTTCGAAAACGGTTAATTCGTCAATCAAATTGAAACTTTGGAATACGAAGCCGATGTTTCCTTTTCGAAGTTTGTTGCGTTGCGATTCGCTATAGCCTGCAATGTTTTCACTTGAAAGGAGATAATTACCTGCCGATGGATTATCAAGCAAGCCCAAAATATTGAGAAGTGTCGATTTACCACATCCCGAAGGACCCATTATTCCTACAAATTCACCCTCTTTAATGTGGAGGCTGATACTGTCGATTGCAGTAGTTTCAATTTCGTCGGTACGAAATACTTTTGAGAGATTTTCAATTTTTATCATGTCTATAATATTTAGTTTTTGTCAGTGTTTGTAGAGACGTTGCCCGCAACGTCTCCTTTATGCATTTATATTATTGTATTATCAATCCTTTAATAAACGATAGGTTGAATTTCGTTTTTTCGACCATCGTTTTATTAACCACAATTATGTTCTGAGTTATGGTAGTACCTGTAATTGTATCTATTATTGAACGATTATTCATAAACCACGAAAAGTTATTGACTGTGATATATACTATAAAATACAATGCGGTAAAACCTAAACCTTTATTCAAAGTGCTAGTACAATTGCATAGTATGATAGGCAAACCAAATTGCAAAATCCATTTAATTACTATTTCACGAATAATTATCTGAGTTAGATTTGGCTTTCGATCTTTGTATGTTACTCTTAAGTTTAATAAAGAATCTCCCAACGATTGACCATAATATGCTAATGATAGAATTGCATATAAAAAGCTAATAATTAGCAGAAAGGAAATAAAATATTGTATGTTTTGAGTTGCGTTTGTTTCGCTGTAGAATGAATTGTTTGAACCAATTTCGCACAAAGCATTTACCAGTATCCAAAGAATAAATGTTGAAAGGGAAACAATCAGTAAATCGATTTTCGATGCAACAAACCTTTTTATATATAGTTTTTCCATTATTTTGTCTTTTAAAATTAGCACTTCAGCACATTAATTCATTATTCAATAATCAATTGTTCTGCCTTTTCAAAATTGTTGTAGCTCGACACAATTACCATTTCATTGTCATGTAATCCTTCTAAAATCTCATATAATTCTGGATTTTGTCTACCAATTTTTATATTTCGTTTTACCGCAGTTTTTGTATCTTTATTATAAACAAATATCCACTGTCCACCTGTTTCTTGGTAAAATCCACCTCGAGGAATAATCATTGCTTTCCCTGGAGAACCAAGTTCAATGGTTATATGAAAAGATTGACCTGTATGGATATTCTCTGGTATACCTTTGGTAAATTTCATGTCAACACCAAAAACTCCATTTTTAACATCAGGATATACTTTTGCAACTTCTAACATGTATGTCAAACCATTTCTTTCGAAGCGTGCTTGTAAGCCAGTTTTTACTTTATCAATATAATGTTCATCAATATCAGCACGAATTTTATAAGCAGTAAGTACATTGATTACTCCAAGTCGTTGACCTTGTTGTTTGTTTTCTCCAATTTCAGCATTGAAAGTCGAAAGCTGTCCATCAACAGGAGCTTTAACAAGTAAATTGTCGAGTTTTTGTCGTACAAGTTTTAAGTTGTTGTGCATCATTTCCAACGATTCATCTAGTTGAGCAAGTTGAATTTTACGACTTACGCTATCTCTTTGCTGTTGTTGACGAAGCAGATTGTATTTTTCAATCATTTCCTCAAGAGACTCTTTAGAGCTCAAAAAATCTTCTTTTGAAATAATGCCTTTAGTGTAAAGAACCTCGTTTGCCTCGTTCGAACGTTTTTGTTTTTGAATCTTAAATTTTAATTCAACTAATTGATTTTTAAGTGAAATGCTTTGTTGCTCCATTACCAATCGAGTGTCACGCATTCTTGTAGTTTGTTCGGCTAACGATGCTTCACTGTTCATAATTCTCAGATTCAAATCGGAATTTGTAAGTAACAATAATGGTTGACCTTCTTTTACCATAACACCTTCTTCAACGAATAACTTTTGAACTCTTCCACCTTCTTCCACATCTAAATAAATGGTACGAATAGGCTCAACTTTTGCACTTGCCGAAATATAATCTTGAAAAATACCGTTACTTACAGATGCAATTTCTACGTTTTCAAGTTTTACTGTCGCTGTTCTGTGTGAATTGGCAAAAATTGCCAGATATAAACCCAACACCAATAGAATTGTTCCCGATAAAAACCAGAATTCTTTTTTCTCAAACCACTTTTTCTTACTAATTATTTTATCCATTCCCATCTGTACATACTTTTTGTATTGTGGACACTATTTCATAAATCGTGCCACATGAGTTAAGTGTCATAAATACAAGTATATAGTATTAAGTGGTCTTGTGAATATTAACTCAAAAGTGTACGCATTCGCACAAAAAGTGTACGATATCGGACGGTTTTCTATTGTTCGTTTGAATATTATGGTATATTTGTGTTGAGTAATTACCCTTCAACAAGCTCAAGGTGACCTTAGGCAAGACTTTCGTCATGCTGAGCTTGACAAAACATTTTTTTAATGTAACAGTCAAGTTTGTTAATGTTTGGAATAAGAATTAGATAAAAAAAATGGAAAATAATTGGAACATTTTAGTCATCGACGATAATCAAGACATACTTGTTTCGCTTCGATTATTATTAAAACCTTATGTCAATACAATACATGTCAATACCGATCCATTGCAGATTCCAAAGTTTTTGAAGTCAACAGAATATGATGTTATTTTGCTCGATATGAATTTTACCAAAGATGCCATAAGTGGTTCTGAGGGATTTTATTGGCTCGAAAAAATTAAAGAAATTACACCCGATGCAATTGTAATTTTCATAACTGCTTATGCCGATACCGAAAGAGCTGTAAAAGCAATTAGAGCTGGAGCCACCGATTTTATAGTAAAACCTTGGGACAATAATAAATTGATAGCCACCATTTCGTCGGCAGTACAGTTGAAACGTTCGCAAAGGAAAACCGAATCGCTTAAAACGAAACAAGAAGCTTTAAGTAATCAAATTGATACACATTTTGCTGATTTTTTGGGCGAATCGCCATTAATGAAACAGGTTTTTACAACAATCAATAAAGTTGCACCTACCGATGCAAATGTCTTAATTGTTGGCGATAATGGTACGGGTAAGGAATTGGTTGCTCGTTCGCTTCATCGAAAATCGGCAAGAAGTAACGATGTTTTTATTAGTGTTGATATGGGTTCGTTAAATGAAAATCTGTTTGAAACAGAACTTTTTGGACATGTAAAAGGAGCATTTACCGATGCAAAAACGGATAAATCGGGACGTTTTGAAATAGCATCGGGAGGAACAATTTTTCTAGATGAAATAGGGAATCTTTCGTTGGCAATGCAAGCTAAATTGTTGACTGTTATTGAGCGTAGGGAAGTTCTTAAAGTTGGTGCAGTTAAACCAACATCCATTGATATCCGATTGATATGTGCTACCAATGCCAATCTTGCTCAAATGGTTGCAAATGGACAGTTTCGACAAGATCTTTATTATCGTATCAATACCGTTCAAATTGAAGTTCCTGCGTTAAAAGATCGTGGTAGTGATATTGAACTTCTAGCATCATTTTTCCTGCAAAAATTCTCGAAAAAATATAAGAAACAAATAAATGGAATAAATTCGTCGTGTTTAAAGCATTTACTCGATTATCAATGGCCTGGTAATGTGCGTGAATTGCAGCATACCATCGAACGTGCAGTAATAATGAGCGAAGGACAAATGCTTAACGAACAGGATTGTATGCTACAACGAATTCCACATACCGAAACGATAGATTCACCTTTGTTAAACCTCGATCAATTAGAAAAATCGGCTATCGAAAAGGCAATTGCAAAACATTCGGGAAATGTAAGCAAAGTTGCTAAAGAATTGGGTTTAACGAGAGCATCACTATATCGTAGATTGGAAAAATATGGGATGTGATAATTAATAAATATGCTGATGTGCTAATCGTAATGGGAACTTTTAAAATTTGCAATTTTCGAAAAACCATCGTAGAGACGTAATATATTACGTCTAATGCCCTGTAAAACAATGTTATACAAGAATTGAAAAACGTAGAAAATGAAATTTTAGAACTCCCGTAACGATTTTTAAAAATTAAAATATTGAAATAACATGACTAAAAATTTTACCATAAAAATCATAACTCAAACAATTATATTGAGTTTTACCTTTTTGTTATTATCAATTTTATGCTTTAAAACAGATGGTTATATTTCCGTTAGCATTGTTCTGTTAATAGCAATTGTACAAGTTTTTTTATTGATTCATGAGGTTACAAAAACGACTCGCCAGTTAGCTGTTTTTTTCGATTCAGTTAAGTTCAACGATTATTCACTTTCGTTTACGTTTGAAGGTAGAGGGAAATCCTTTGAAATATTAGGCCATTCACTCGATGTTCTTAACAAACAATTTAAAGAAATCCGTGATTCCAAAGAAACTCAATTTACCTTCAATCAAAATATATTGCATAATGTTGGTGTTGGAATAATAGCTTTTGATAATAATGGAAATATAGAATTCTCAAATAAATTATTTCATAATATGATGCGAGTTCCTTATTGTAATTCGCTCGAAAAAATTAATGTTTTCAACGAAGAGCTTTTTAAGCATTTAATTGAAATTGAAGAAAAGAAAAAAAGAATTTATAAGATTGATTTTAATGGTGTGGATCAACATTTTTTGCTTTCATCAAGTAATTTCATTGTCAATAATAAAAACACAAAACTTGTTGTAGTGCAAAATATCCAGCCAACTATCGATCAAACCGAAATGGATGCTTGGCAGAAATTGATAAGAGTTTTGACGCATGAAATTATGAATTCAATAACACCCATTTCATCTCTTGCCGATACTGCATATACCATGCTTCCTAAAAGTAACGAAGCTACAACTATCGATGTTGAAACTCTTCGCGACTTACAAGAAGCATTGCAAACTATTAATCGTAGAAGCAATGGTCTGATCGGTTTTGTGCAAGAATATCGTAGTTTAACGGCAATTCCTCAACCCAATTTAGCTGTTGTCCAAGTAAGTGAATTGATCCAGCAAGTAAGTACACTTTTCCGTGCCGAAATTCAAAATACAAGTATCAATTTTCAAACAGTTATTTCAGATAGTAATCTTGAAATTATTGCCGATAGTTCATTGATTGAACAAGTTATTCTTAACCTTTTGAAAAATGCAAAACAATCGCTTGAACATACTCAAAATCCACAAATAACACTTTCTGTTCGAGAAAACGAGTTTCAAAAAATAGAAATGAGCATTATCGATAATGGTTGTGGAATTTTGCCCGAAGTAATCGATAAGATTTTCATTCCTTTCTTTACCACCAAATCAAACGGTTCAGGAATTGGATTAAGTTTGTCGAAGCAAATAATGATAATGCATGGAGGAGCAATTTCAGTTCAATCGACACCCGATAAAGGTTGTGCGTTTATTTTGAAATTTTAAAAAATCTTTGTTAGATAATTTCCCGAATAGCGTAACATGAAACTATACGAATAGTCACACATTCCATTTTTTACGTCATAGAATAATTGTGTACCACACATTAAACTTAAGCCTTTTGCCAATTGAGCATTGTAGTAAAAATGAGCAGTAACTATTTTGCGAGTCTTTTGATTTTTTGAAGGTACGTCTAAGGGAATTCTAGCTGAAATTGACGAATAATATGCTTCGCCTACTGGTGAATCAAATTGATTGCCTTTCCAATACGACAACGCTGTTTGAATGTGTTTCGATTTATACGTTATATCGAAAAAATGTCCATCTCCATTTCCAACTTGTAATGCATAATCGATGTACGATGATTTATCTGCATATCCAACATAAGAATAGCGCACAGTAATCGAACTACTTGATGTAAATTTATATTTATATGCCAAACCAAAAGCATTATTTATCATCATGTGTAAAGGTGTAATAGAATCGTTTATTTGTCCACCTAAATGATATACTGTAAATTGGAACGGTATGGTCAATTCGGTTTTGTCGGTTTTTATAATATCATAATCGAGGACTATGCCTAAAAAAATCTTTTCTTGAGCATGTTGTCTTGCATGTAAATAATTGAGCCACGCTACCCAAATATCCCAATGCAATCGATTAGTATTAATGTTAAATGCCAATCCTTCTTTTGCACATTCGGTAAACATAGTTTCATGATCGGTTAGCATAGGTAAAAGCTTTAGCTCTGGTCTGTTGTAGAGTGAACCCATTAAAACACTACTATGTTTATTGAATTGATATTGGATATAACATTCAGGTTTTAAGGTCATTTGACTTGAATCACCGTAAAATTTAATCGCATTAAATCCTAAATATACTTTTGCTCTTGATGATGGTTTAATAAATCCACCAGCTTTAAGATTCGTTCCAAATAAGGTATAGCCTTCAACAATAGGACTAAAATATTCGTTGTTTTTTAAAAATTGGGTTAGGTCGCCATGTATATACAAACGATTTGAGTCGTTTGATAGTGAATCATTTGGAGCGATTATTGCAAAAGGACTTTGAGAAAATGAACTATGACTAAATAAGATAACAAGAATAGTCAAAAGGAAACTAAGCTTTTTAATTGTCATTCTTTTTCTTCTTTGATAATGTAAATATCTTCGTTTTTCCTTTTCATAAGATATTTTTCGCGAGCCAATCGTTCAAGATTTTTGTTCTTGTCAAGCTCTTGCATTTCATCGTGGTCTTTTTTTATTTTTTCTTGGAAATAGGCCTTGGTTGTTTCAAGCTCTTTGTATTTTCTCCAAGCAAAGAAACGGTCTATTGCATTATTTTCGTCGATGAATAAAATCCAAACAATAAAAGCAATGGTAGCCAAGATGTATTTATTCTTTACACCCATCCACAAAACGTTTATTTTGGGGCGGTTCAGGAATGCTTGAATATTTGCTATTATCTTTTTCAAAATCTAGAATTTACATCGGTAAAGTTATAAAAATTAAGGATTTAAACTACCTCTTAAGTACCAATATTTATTATTGCATTGACAATTGACCAAATTCAAAACCTTTTTCCTTCAAAAGTTCAATTGCCTTTGGTAGAGCAATTTTAAGATTCTTTTCAGCCTTAATGGAATCATGAAAAACGATGATTGATCCTTTGTTCGTTTTTTTGATAATTATATCTAAACAATCTTCTGGATTCAAATCGCAGTCGTAGTCGCGAGTTAATACATCCCACATTACAACTTTATGTGTCTTAAGAACTTTATTGGTAACGCTTGGGCGAATTTTTCCATACGGTGGACGAAATAGTTTTGAATCTATTACTTCCGATGCTTTTGTTATATTCTCAAGATATTTTGTATTGTCGGTTTTCCAACTGTTTAAATGGTTGAATGTGTGATTTCCAACCGAATGACCTGCATCAACAATTTTTTTAAATACTTCGGGATGTTTCGTTACATTTTCACCAACACAAAAGAAGGTTGCAGGAACATCATGTGTTTTTAAAATATCTAAAACCCATTCTGTTATTTCAGGTATTGGACCATCATCAAACGTTAGATATACTTTTGAATCATTTGGTACACGCCAAATTAATTTAGGAAAAGCCATCTCAGCTAACTGAGATGACTTTACTGGAATTATACTCATTCTATCCTACAATCTTATTTATTTCTTGTATTGTAGTTTCGCTTGTTGAAACTGCATATACAAGGCAAGAATATTTTTATCTAATTCATTTAAGCTTTGGTACCATTCACCAAGTTTCTTTTGATCGTTAGCAAACTGACCATACATTTGAACAAACTTATAGTTTTCTTCAATTTGAAGTAGAGTAGAGCTTGTAATTTCACGAGCTAATGCTGGTTTATTCATTGTTCCTGCTACTCGTACTATTTCATTTGCTATACCCAATTCTCTTTGAAGATTGTCTTGGTCGTCTTTTAGTTTCGATTCGTCGATCGATAAGTAGTAACGTAAGTTGTCTTTACATTGATTTACTACAACTTTCATTATTTCATCAGCTTTTTGCGAATGACCTAAACGATTGTAAATTGAAGCCATTTCGATGTTAAAGTAGTTGAATGGAACTAGTTTATTAGGCATAACTTCCAAACATCTATCGCATACTTTTAATGCTGAATCTTTTTTACCTTCTTTTTCTAAAGCAAGAGCTAAACGGCTAAATAAGTTACGGAAATTCATTGCCATACGTTGAACACCTTCGTCGCTATATGCTTTAGGATCGTTTAATCCACCCCATTTGAATTTCTCCATCATGTTTTTATACATTTGGTCGGTGCCTATTTCACCTTCTTGACCATCATACGATTTTGCTTCGTAAGGAACTAAACGATAAGCCAAACCTTCTTGACGGAAATATTTCTCAAGACCAAAATAGTTTTCAGAACCTACAGTGATTGCAAAATAAATTGGACGTTTCCAGTCGTTTTGCGAAAGTAAGTCAAGAACCATCAAATGATTTTTAACAACATTACTTCCTTTAACATCCCATTTTATTTCTTTCAATAAACGCGATTCTTGACCTTTTGGCATTACTCCACTCATTATAGCATTGATTGAATCAACCTTAGCTTTAAGTTTTGTAGCTGGTAAAATGTCAAGGAATTCACCTTCGTTATTGTATTTCGTTTCAGGAGCATCCGATGAAATATAATCCATTACATCTTTAATGTCTTGATAGTCTTTCAATCGTTCATCGGGCATTACATAAACAACATCACGTTTACCTTGAACATATTTATCTTGTGTTAGGCTAAATGGAACTGGAGCAGAACCATAAGCACGACGTTTCATTTGGTCGATATACCAGTCGGTATTTAATAGACTTAAGTTTACAACACGAACATCCGTTCTAATACCTTCAACTTCTTGGCAATACCAAAGAGGGAAAGTATCATTATCGCCATTGGTAAATAAAATTGCATTGGGAGCACATGAGTTAAGATAATCGGCAGCAAAGTCGCGTGCAAAATAACGACTTGAACGGTCGTGATCGTCCCAGTTTTGAGCAATTAAAATTGTTGGTACTACGGTACAAATAGCTGTTGCAGCAATAGCACCAGTTGTGCCATTTATATATTTCTTAAGGAATTCGTAAACCGATAAAACTCCAATACCAATCCAAATTGAAAATGCATAGAATGCTCCACCATAAGCATAATCACGCTCACGAGGTTGATAAGGATATTGATTTAAATAGAATATAATTGCAACTCCTGTAATCATAAAGAATACAAAAACAATCCACGAATATTCTTTATCGCGTTTCAATAAATAGAATATACCTAAAAGTCCTAAAATGAAAGGTAACATGAAATATTTGTTATGTCCTTTATTTTCTTGTAAAACTTTAGGCATTTTACTTTGATCACCTAAGCGGATGTTATCGATAAATGGTATACCTGTAATCCAGTTTCCATTAGTTAGCTCACCGTTTCCTTGAATGTCATTTTGACGACCAGAGAAGTTCCACATAAA
>Ga0302288_1001893_pt1 | contig 12831 bp, 8 predicted proteins | sample III_Fen_N1_1_FD_194549 | JGI IMG/M metagenome (GOLD analysis project Ga0302288, IMG submission 194549) | Peat permafrost microbial communities from Stordalen Mire near Abisko, Sweden - III_Fen_N1_1 | ecosystem: Environmental > Terrestrial > Soil > Wetlands > Permafrost | place: Sweden: Abisko...
GTGGTCCGTATTGCTGAATCATCCTGGGGAAACATGGAACCTCGTGATGGGGAATTTGATTTTGAATGGCTTGACAAGGTGATTGATGCCATGGGAAAAGCCAATATCAAAATTATTGTTGGAACTCCGACTTATTCAATCCCAACCTGGTTGGCCAAAGAACATCCCGAAATTATTTGGGGAGGTTATGGTATGCGCCAGAACATGGATCTTTCAAATTCAGTATATCGTTTTTATTCTGAACGGGTTATTCGTAAATTGATTGCCCATGTTTGCAAAAATTCGGCGGTAATCGGTTATCAGATCGATAACGAAACCAAATATCTTGGAACTACCGGCGATAGTCTGCAAATTAAGTTTGTAGAGGCCATGAAAAAGAAATTCGGAACCACCTACGCCCTTAACAAAGCCTGGGGATTGGCATATTGGGGTCAAAAAATAAACTCTTGGGACGATTTTCCGAAAAGAGATGGTGCTACTAGTCCGAGTTACAAATTGGAATGGGACCGATATACGAGGAATACGGTTACCGATTTTCTGGCATGGCAGGCTAAAATTGTCAACGAATATAAAAGACCAGATCAATTCATTACCTTGAATGTTGACGGTCAGACTGTCAATGGAACTCCAGGTCCGAATACGCTGAACAATACGTTCGACATTGCAAAAGTGCTCGATATTACTGGTTTCGACATTTACCATGGCTCTCAGAATGCACTCGATGGAACAGCAATCTCCATGTTTGGCGATTGGGCACGTTCTTCGAAGCAAACCAATTACCTGATTCTGGAAACCAATATTCAAACCCAAAGCTGGAGTTCTGAATGGCAAATACCACCTTTCGACGGTCAGGTTCGACTTTGCGCCTACAGTCATTTTGCACATGGGGCAAACATGGTGGGCTACTGGCACTGGCATTCCAATCATTACGGACAGGAAACCTATTGGAAAGGATTGCTTGGACATGACCTTCAGCCCAATAGGATGTTCAACGAAGTAAAACAGATTTCAGCAGAATTGAAGAAAATAGGAAGCCATTTGGTTGATTTGAAAACCGAGAATAAAGTGGCTATTTTGTATAGCGGCGATTCTTATGCTGCCATTAATCTAATGCCCTTTGATAGCAAAGAAGGCTATCAAACTGTATTGAAACAATATCATGATGCCCTGTTCAAACTGAATGTGGGTTGCGATTTCATTTTGCCTGAAACTGAAAACTGGAATCAATACAAGCTAATTGTGATCCCGCCACTTTATATTTCTTCGGATGAATTGCTGATTAAAATCCGCGATTATGTGGCCAATGGCGGCAAGGTACTGATGGCCTTCAAAAGTGGTTTCTGCAACGAAAACAACGGTGTCAGACCAGTTGTCATGCCTGGGATATTGCGTGAAGCCTGTGGCTTTTATTACCAGGAATTTGCCAGCATCGGGCAATTGGGTCTGAAAAGCACGTCGATTAAGATGGATACCACCAGCTATTTTGCAAAAAAATGGGGAGAAATGATTATTCCTGAAAAAGCGCAAACGTTGTTATCGTATAACGATCCATTTTATGGAAAATATGCTGCGGTAACTCAAAATCAATTTGGGAAAGGTTCAATTTGCTATCAAGGCACCATGTTATCTGACGAAATGCAGTTAGAACTTTTTAAATCAATCCTATCTGAATCAGGACTTTTTAAACCGAAAGAAGAGGTTGTTTTTCCGATAGTTTTAAAAAGCGGGAGGAACAACCTAAACAGGCAAATCCATTATTTCCTCAATTATTCAAGAGTTGAAAAAACAGTAACCTACAATTTTGAGAATGGTCAAAATCTTTTATCAGATAAGCCAATCAATAAAGGATCGTTTATTAACCTGAAGCCCTGGGATTTGGCCATTGTTGAAGAGAATAAATAAATCGTCGTATCGAAAATCCGGATAGAATGAAAACCAACCAAACTGTAAGTTCCCTCTTTGTCTTTCTTCTTTGTTTAACACTTCAGGCTCAGCCCTGGAAAGAACATGGAAGACTTCAAGTCTCGAAGGCAAATCCACATTACCTCAGTTTTCAGGATGGCAAACCTTTTTTCTGGCTGGCTGATACCGGCTGGGAAATGTTGCACCGACTCAATCGTGCAGAGATAGAGACTTATCTTGAAAATCGCAGGGCGAAAGGTTTTAACGTGATTCAAACGGTGCTGATCAGTGAATTTATTCATTCGGATAAAGCAACCAATTTTTACAACGACAGTATTTTCATCAACGAAAATCCTGAAAGACCGGCTGTGACTCCAGGAAATAATTCTGAAAATACCAAAGAATACGACTATTGGGACCATGTGGATTTCGCTGTAAAAACCGCTGAAAGCAAAGGACTTTACCTTGCTTTTCTTCCAAGCTGGGGCGAGTGGGTAACTCCACGGACGGACAAAGCGCTTTTCAATACGAAAGAACAAGCCTATAATTATGGCTGGTTTGTGGGTAACCGTTATCGCAATAGTCCAAACATCATCTGGATTTTGGGAGGTGACCGTCCTCCGGATGAAAGGCCAAATGGACTTGATCTCTGGCGGGCAATGGCTGAAGGTATTGCCGACGGAACCAATAACATCAAAAAAATGGATGGCAAAGCGGATTATTCTACAACCTTGATGAGCTATCATTGCTTCGAGTCATCGTCAAAATGGTTTCATAACGACGAATGGCTCGATTTCCATTGCTGGGGATCATATCATGCTGAAGTAAATAATACCAGATCATTTTTGGCCACTTTGACCGATTGGAATCTTCCAAATCCGAAACCGACCATTAATTCGGAACCCAATTATGAAGGCCATGGAATAAACTATGCCATCGATGATAACGGCATTTTTACTTCTACTGATGTACGAATGGCTGCCTACTGGAGCGTCTTTTCGGGTGCTGCAGGTTTTACCTATGGAGCACAACCCATCTGGCAATTCACTGATGAAACACGAAAAAAACTCTCTTCAAAGACCTACATGAATTGGAAAGAAGGGATGGATTTACCAGGTTCCTTTCAGGTTGGAATCCTGAAACAACTGATGGAGTCGTATCCGATGACTGATTTAGTTCCTGATCAGTCAATGATCGTGGCCGGACAAGGCGATTGTGGCAGTTATTCATGTGCCATTCGCGGAAAATCTCATGCGTTTGTTTACATTCCAACCGGAAATAAAACCACCCTCAAGCTCGGAATTATTTCAGGCACAAAAGCGAAAGCTTCATGGTTTGATCCCCGTACGGGAAAAATTACTGACATTGGTGAATTCGATAATTCAGGTACAAGGAGTTTCGAAGTTCCCGGAATGTCAAAAGAACTTTCCTGGTTACGATCCGGCAGAGGTTGCGACTGGGTGCTGATTTTGGAAGATGTTAATTTGATTCATTAGTATACAAATTATTAAATTTAATAAATGTGCAAAATATTAATAACTGGCGCTACCGGAAATATTGGAATTGAAGTAATCCGCTTTCTTATGGAGAATGATACTTCGAACGAGATCATTGTGGCTGTCCGGGATATTGAAAAGGCCAGGAGATTATTTAAGGAGTATGACAGGCTTAATTTTGTGTATTTTGATTTTGAGAATCCCACAACTTTTAAAGAGGCCACCAAGAATGTCGACAGGGTTTTTCTTTTGAGGCCACCTCATCTTGCTGATGTCGGCAAGTACTTCGTGCCTTTGATGGAAATACTAAAGGTACAGCACATTAAAGAGATCGTTTTTCTTTCAGTTCAAGGTGCCGAGAAAAGTAAAGTGATCCCTCACAATAAAATAGAACGCTTAATTAAAGAGTTCAAACTTGATTATGTGTTTCTCAGACCAAGTTATTTCATGCAAAACCTTACGACCACTTTACTGGAGGATATAAAACTCAAGAGACAGATTATACTTCCATCAGGTCGTGCAAAATTTAACTGGATTGATATTGAAAACATAGGAGAAGCATGTTCTATTTTACTAAATCGGTTTCCGGAGTTTAAAAATCGTGAAATTGAAATTACAGGAGATGAGAATGAGAATTTTGAGAAAGTAGTTGGGATGATCAATAAATCAATTACCCGACCTATTCTTTTCAGGAGTGTAAATCCTTGGACTTATTATCAGATTAAGAAAAAGGAAGGAATGGAAAAAGGGCTGATTTTGGTGATGATTATGTTGCATTTCCCGCCCAGATTTCAAAAAGTGCCAAAGAAATCAGATTTCTACGAGAAACTGACAGGTAAAAAGCCTACCAACTTGATTGATTTCATCAGGCGCGAAAAAGATAAGTTTGAATGATATTTAATTACAAACCATAAACCTTAGTCATGCTTAAACCTGTTTTATTTATTATCATATTTTTCCACTATACAAGTTGTTTTTCACAAACAGCAAAACAATCAGTTGATTACGTGAACGTTTTCACAGGGACATCCAACTCGCGCTGGATGATGAATCCCGGACCAGCTCTTCCTTTAGGAATGGTCAAACTGGGACCTGACAACCAGGATCAAAAGTGGTGCGGTGGCTATGAATATACAATAAACAGCATCGGTGGGTTCAGTTTTATCCATGGGATGGGTCTCAGCAGCGTAAGTATTATGCCTATGTCAACACAAGTTCTTTCTCCTGAAGGAAATTCAAGACTTTTCCCCGGATCGCCAGATGGCGCTTTTGGTGGCCAATGGACTGCCGGCTACAGATCACGAATTCGAAAATCGGAAGAGAAAGGAACAGCAGGCTATTACAGTGTCTATCTTTTCGACTCGAAAGTTCAAACTGAATTAACCGCCACCCTTAGAACCGGTGTGTTGCGCTTTACCTATCCTGAAACCAAAGAAGGTCATATCATCGTCAATCTGGACATGATGGCCGAAGAACCTGTGGAAATCAAGGAAACTTTTGCTAAAAAAGTAAACGAACATGAGATCGAAGGTTATATCCGACAGAAAAGTCATTATCCGGGAGACTACACGGTATATTTTGTACTGAAACTCGACAAGGCATTTGATTCGGTTGATGGTTGGCAATTTAAACCTTACACCGGAGCATGGCACGACTATGGTGACGATTTTAAACGTCCATGTGAGAAAACCTTGAATTTCTTGGAATTTAAAAGTGGTCAGCAAAGTGGCGTGGTCATGAACTTTGCAACAAAAAAAGATGAACAGCTAACGCTTTGTGGAGGAATTTCGCTGGTTAGCATCGACAATGCCCGGCTTAACCTTGAAACCGAGCTAGCTCCATTGGAATACAATTTTGATAAAGCACTTGCAAATGCAAAAAATACCTGGAATGATTTGCTTGGAAGAGTAGAAGTTTCAACCCAAAACGAAGTTGACAAGGAGAAATTCTACACCAATTTTTACCGTTCGTATTACGGGAAAATGTTGGCCAGTGATGTAAACGGCCAGTACACCGATATGTGCGAAAAGGTTCAGACTGTTCAGGCTCCGGCAACAGCAGTTTTCAGTAGCGATGGTTTCTGGGGAGTACAATGGAACATTGCTCCGCTTTGGACTTTGGTTTCCCCCGAAATTGCCAGCCAGTATTCCAGCGCTTTTGTCGAGTTAGGTCGGGTTGGAGGCTGGATTCCTGAGGCGCCAACTGGCATTAGTTATGCGCCTATCATGGGTTCGAATCATCACAATGCCATAATTATCAGTTCTTATCAAAAAGGAATCCGTGATTTCAATTACAAATTGGCTTTCGATTTGATCAAGCATGATTACACCACCCAGGGAATCGACTATCCTTGTGGAGGTTTTGCCGGAAACCGCCACATGAAGCCGTACATGGATTTCGGCTTTGTTCCCGACGAATTTGGCGCTGTTTCGAACACCGTCGAATATGCTTATGACGACTGGTGTCTCGGACAATTTGCCAGTTCGCTGGGTAAGAAAGACGATTACAAATACTTCCAGAATCGCTCAATGAACTATAAAAATGTATTTGACCCTGAAACCAAATACATTCGTAGGAAAAACAAGGATGGAAGCTGGGTGAAGGATTTCGATCCGTTCAAATTCGGAACCGAAGGAGGCTGGAACGGCCCCGGATATATGGAAGGAAACGCTTGGATTTACAGCTATTTTGTTCCCCAGGATTTGCCTGGAATCATCAACCTGATGGGAAAAGATGAATTTAACAAACGACTTGAAAAAGGTTTTGAAACTGGAAAAGTAGATTTGTCGAATCAGCCCAATCTCGAAGCTCCTTTCCTGTTTAATTACTCCGGGAAACCCTGGCTGACCCAGAAATATTCAAGAATGGTGACCGATAAACTGATCGATCTTGATCCGCTGGTAGGTTGGCTTGGCGACGAAGACGAAGGACAGATGAGTTCTTATTATGTGCTTCTGTCAATGGGCTTATTCGAGATGGATGGAGGATGTTCAGTTAATCCTTATTACGATTTGGGCAGTCCGATTTTCAATAAGGTGATTATTCACCTCAATTCGAAGTATTATCCTGGAGGAACGTTTACCATCGAGACCAAAAATAATTCGAAATCGAACATATACCTCCAGAGCGCCAAATTGAATGGCAAACTTTTCAACAGCTTGAAACTACCTCATGCGGAAATAGTAAAAGGCGGAATTCTGGAACTGGAGATGGGAGACAAACCGAATCTGAATTTTGGAATTGAAACACTTAAACACAAATAAATCAATCATGAAATCAATAAAAAATAACTTACTTTTTCTGCTCTTGTTTACATTCTTTCAAACAGGCTTTTCTCAAAATCCAGATAAAAAAACCATCGTCATGTACGGTAATTCAATAACCTTTCAGGGAAAATGGGAAGAAGTACTTGGACGTACTGATGTTGCGAATCGTGGTATTCCGGGCTACACGACCGGGCAACTTATTTGGACTATCAAAAACGGATTGAAGGATCATCCGGATAGTAAAATATGGTTCCTTGAAGGTGGGATTAACGACATTTCATTAGGGGTACCAGTTGAAAGAATTTTTGAAAACTATAAAATGACTGTCGATTCACTCAGACGAAATCTTATCATTCCGGTTGTTCAGTCAACAATCTTGAAAAACAATGCCAAAGCCGACAATAAAAAGGTAAATGCACTCAATAAATTGGTCAGAAAATATTGCCTCAGGAAAGGAATTGATTACATTGATCTGAATAAATTATTTTCACTGAACGGAGAACTCAAAAAAGAAAATACAATTGATGGCTGTCATTTGGTTCAGTCGGCTTATATTCACTGGGCTACTGAAATAAAAAAGGTGCTTTCCAAATACAAAATCTAATCACTGGAAAAATGAATTATACAATCAAATACATATGTCAAACGGATATACACTTATAACAATCTAGCCATTTCATCATCAACAAAAAGGATAGAGTAATTATTTCCCGATGCAAAAGTTCTTGAAAATATGCCCCAAAATCTCATCATTAGTGATCTCACCGGTGATTTCTCCAAGGTAATACAGGCATTCACGAATATCCTGTGCCAGAAAGTCCCCGGTGATCCTATTTTCAAGTCCATCAAGCACTCTTTCAATGGATTCGTGAGCGTGAGTCAGTGCTTCGAAGTGACGTACATTGGTTACTATCACAGCGTCTTCGCTGATCGAATCAAGCGAAACGGCCTGCTGCATATCGCTGATTAACTCATCAAGATTAAGCTTTTGCTTCGCAGCAATAAACACAAGTTTTTCGTTCGCTGACAAAGGCAATTCCTTAAGGTGGGCAATTGATTTATCCAATCCCTGATCCACCTTATTTGCAGCGATAATGAGGCTCTGACTGTTAATTCGCTGCCTGATATTATCAATACGTTCTGATATAATCCCAAACTCATTTTGAGTATCTACAACCAAAATGACAACTGTAGCCTGGTCAAGTTTATGATAGCTTCGTGCAATGCCAAGGGTTTCGATAGCATCGGTTGTTTCTCTGATTCCTGCCGTATCGAAAAAACGAAAAGCTGTTCCATGGATATTTACTACATCTTCAATCACATCTCTAGTTGTTCCATGTATATCTGATACAATTGCCTTTTCCTCATTCAGCAAGGCATTGAGTAGGGTAGACTTACCTACATTTGTATCCCCGATAATTGCAACCGGAATACCATTCTTAATTACATTTCCCAGTTGGAAAGAGTTTTTAAGCTTCAGGAGAATTGCTTCAATTTTAGAAACCAATTTCTTTAATTGAATACGGTCAGCAAATTCTACATCCTCCTCACTAAAGTCAAGTTCCAGTTCAATCATGGCGATAAAGTGTAGTAATTCGCCACGTAGATTGGAAAGTTCAGTTGAGAAGCCTCCACGCATCTGATTGATAGCAACTTTTTGTGCTGCCCGGTTGGTTGATGCAATCAAATCTGCCACTGCTTCAGCCTGGGAGAGGTCCATTTTACCATTCAGAAAAGCTCGTTGTGTAAATTCTCCGGGGAGGGCCATCCTGGCACCTTTCCCGATCAGGAGTTGCAGGATTCTTTGCTGAATATAGACCGACCCATGACAAGTAATTTCTACTACATCTTCTCCTGTAAATGAATGGGGAGCATGGAAGATAGCCACTACTATTTCATCAATCACTTCAAGCTCATCGTATATAGTTCCAAAGTGCAAAGTATTAGGTTTTTGACTAGCCAATCTCTTTCCAGGTTTGGGTGATTGAAATACAAAATCTGCAATCTCTATGGCCTTTTCACCCGAAAGGCGAATAGTGGCGATGGCACCCATTCCGGGAGAAGTGGCTATAGCGCAAATGGTTAATTGATCGAGCATGAATCATGAAATTTATGTCACAAAAATACACTATTTGGATTGATAATGTTATTGGCAGATTATCAGGCTATTGAAATTTAAAACGTTTAAAATAGATCACAGGTAACTCGACACAATTCAACTGCTTCTTCATAAACCAGACATTCAGGAGTCGTTCGGCAACAAAGCCAAGGATACGCTTTTGGTAATCCGTATAGCTGTTTAGATCGATCCGCTTCTCAAACTCAAAAAGAACATCAAACCACCAGGTCATAAATTCCTGAAAATGGATATCTTTAAGAATAAACATGTTGTTGGCATATAACCTTTTACCTTTCAACACTTCGTGAAACGATTCAAGGTAATCGGGATGCTTATCAGCTATTACAGATTCAAGTAATTTCAAATCATTGATATCATGGTATCGCTGAAAATGCGTTTCAACGGTATATTTTAATTTTCGGGCCTGGGGTAATATGGCATCGTATTGATTGAACAAACCTTCTATTTCCTTATGATTGAGAATTCTAGGCATGAAGAAGCTTACGTTTTCAGTATATATCAGGCCAAAGCGTTTTTTATACAATCTGGCAGGATAATAAATCATTCGTTTAAGTTTATACCAGAATGGCTCAGGCTGAGCAGTATAAAAGCGGCGGTAATTACAAGTTCCAGTGACATCCTGTTGGGTATTCTTCCAAATCCAGTAAATACCGGTTAATTCGCTGTAGGACTTATTTTTGGCTGATATATTATCACCAATATCATCACCTGGCATGGATTTAACTTCTGTTAATAAAGCATTCCCGGCCATGATGGGTTGATAAATCGGATCCGTTTTCAGAACAGAACCGTTCTTATAATGAAAAATATAAATCTTAATATTCAATGGATCCGTCATGACTCTTTCAGTTTGTGCAAAAATAAGATCTTCTTAACTTTTTATTCAAAATCGATCATTCTATTTAGTCGGAAGGTGCTTTTTATTCAGCAGGGAGTTAAAATGCTCAAGAATCTTCTTTTTATATTTATTAACAGATTGATCTTTAGCCTCATTTTTAATTTGAATCAACTCATCAATCATCGATTCAATCTCCCAATTCTGATTTCCATACTGACGGATCAACTTCTCCCATTGATGGGATGAACGGAAAGAGTCCTTCCATCTGCTTTTTATGATTACTTTTTTCTTGATCAATGGATAGCCCGATTGAATTAATTCAGCATATAATTTATGACCCACATTGGTTTTCTTCCCTGACAAATATTGAAGTGAAAATTTATGACTATCGATGTAACTTCCGGCTGATAAACCTTGTTTAATCAGGAATCGGGTAAGCCCTATTTCCCATTTGTCGATTACAGTTTGACGTAATTTCACAGGATCACTTTCTTCGAGTATGCTTTGAATATTCAGTGAATCAAAGAATGAAGGTAACTTCTCAATGGCCCTCTGGTTAAAAACAATAAAATGACTTTGAATATGGTAGTTATCCTCATGTGTAGAGAACCAGGGTTTCTCATACGAATCGATTATTCCCCAAAAATCACAGTTGAATGTTTTACTCCATTCGAAAACGGGCTTCAATTTATTAATCAGGATGTTTGAATCATTAATGCAGGCAATCTGGCTATATTGTTTTGAATCAATAGTTTGAAATACTTTATAAAACATCCCCAGATCGTATCCTTCATTTTTAACGAATACAGTTAAGATGTTTGTATGATTGGAAATAAGTTCCTTTTCTAGTTTTCTTTGGTTTGTCACCAGAATTACCTGATCGAAATAAATGGAAAGCTCATTGACATAAATACTTACATACTGTGGTATTTGTAAATCTTTACAGTAGTGTATAAAAACACAGAGACTTTTCTGCTCAATTTCCATCTGATTATCGTTTGTATTTTAAGGATCACAAATGCTTATAATTCACCGGCTGTTCACAAGTGATTCAATTACAATTTTTTTCATATAAAACCATTCGTTGATTGGTATTCATGAAAAGACGAAGGTAATGTTTTTTGGAAAATTCTACAGATTGTATTCATTGTGGAGCATCGGTAGTTCTGGTTTTTGGGGATTTTGAAAAAGTAGGTTTAAAATTCTATAGCGTGTGGTGTAAATCGACCGAAAAGATTGATAAAAGGATCTCAAAACGGTCAGTTTCGCATATTTTATTACTTTTGCCGGTAATTTGAAATATCATAAATCAAATAAATAAATATGAAACTTCTTGAAGGAAAAACGGCCATAATTACTGGCGCATCGAGGGGGATTGGAAAAGCAATTGCCATCAAATTTGCTGAAGAAGGTTGCAATATTGCCTTCACTGATCTTTTTGAAGATGAGAATATGAAGAATACAGAAGCTGAATTGACGGCTATGGGTGTAAAAGCTAAGGGATATGCCTCGAATGCAGCCAACTTTGAAGATACGGACCGGGTAGTGAATCAGATAGTAACCGACTTTGGTGCCGTGGATGCGCTTGTAAATAATGCAGGCATTACCAAAGACACTTTATTGATGCGTATGACTGAGGATCAGTGGGATGCGGTTATTAACGTGAACCTGAAATCGGTATTCAACTTCACCAAGGCTGCCCAGAAAATAATGCTGAAGCAAAAGTCAGGTTCAATCATCAATATGAGTTCGGTTGTTGGTGTCAGCGGAAATGCAGGACAATCGAACTATTCAGCCTCCAAAGCCGGAATTATTGGATTTACCAAATCAATTGCCAAAGAACTGGGTTCACGTGGAATCCGCTCCAATGCTATTGCCCCGGGATTTATCATTACCGAAATGACGGCCAGGATTCCCGAAGATGCCCGTAAATTATGGGAAGCCAGTATTCCATTGAAACGTGGTGGAACGCCCGATGAAGTTGCAAAAGTAGCCTTGTTCCTCGCATCTGATCTTTCATCCTATGTCAGCGGACAGGTAATCAATGTTTGTGGTGCAATGAACACTTAACAATACGATTAAAACATATTCAAAAAGCCGGATGCGTTTGCTACGGCTTTTTTATTGTCCAGACTGACAAAATTACCTGAATCATTTGAAATATCTTCGTCAGAAAACGGTGTACCAGAACATGAGGATAGAAAACTGACCGAACCGGGAATGGCCAGGGAACGCGTTATGAATGTGCTTTGGTTTTTGCATTTTTTGAGTATGGTTTCTGTATGTTGACTTACAAAAAACTTACCCGAAATAAACTATAAATATGCAAATATACAGGAGGGTTTGATAGGGGTTTATATCGGGGAGGTGAATAGGGCCCTGCCTATAATTTCTTATCCAGAAGGGGTAATGGTATTAAGATCTGCAAATATAAAAACGATTCAAAACATTTAGTGGATTTTATTGCTCTGCACAAAGCACCAAAACCGAACAATGTCTATCTTTCAACTTTTTCACTTGCCGTTCAATTACTTCGGGGACGGAACGGAGCCATTGTCGGAGTGAAAAAGGACCACTTATCAAATTAATCGTTTTTGAGGAGCAAATAATTTCTCACAATTGCATAAATTCTGAATCTAATTTTCTATATTAGGTTAGGCAAATTAGCAGACCCAATGAGTGAAAAAGGAATATCTTTTCGTCTGAACTCGCAAATCACTTCGATAGCCATCCTTATCATTGCTGCAATTGTATATTTTAATTACAATTTCAGTAAAAAGATGTTGATTGGCAAAATTGAAGAAGGTGCCATAAACCAAAGTAATCTTGTAATTTCCCAGATTTCAAGAATTACGATTGGCACAGAAGAAATTGCAAGAAACGTTTCTCACCAGGTATTTTATTTCCTTAGGAACGATGATCTGGATATATTGTTAGCGCATGTTACGAGATCAAATAATATTCTTAAAAGCATTGATGTTGAGTTGTTTGATACTAAAAAGAAACATGTAATAAAATTTACCTCAAATCAGGAAGGTCAGCAAAATTGCGATGCAGACAGCATTGTCATTAATCAATATATTCGTAAACTAAAAAAGGATAATCCAGGCATGGATGTTGGATTCTGGTCCGATCCAATTTACAACAAATCAAATACGGCGAATATGTTGGCATCCTACATAATGCCAG